>ENA-OUQF01000725-OUQF01000725.1-human-gut-metagenome-genome-assembly--contig:-NODE-725-length-23298-cov-28.242740_pt1 | contig 23298 bp, 25 predicted proteins | sample MGYA00237947_ERZ548826 | MGnify/ENA primary metagenome ERZ548826 (study PRJEB26490, sample SAMN05194701) | human gut metagenome | biome: terrestrial biome; feature: human-associated habitat; material... | reverse complement strand
TTTCGGGGGCGGCGGCCGTATTCCGGCAGCGGATCACCAGGCAGTCCTTTTGGACCGCGGCCCGCAGCTCGATGGTCTTTTCCGCCGCGCCGTTGCCGGAAGGATGCACAGGGAATTTATAAAGACCGTGATCATACCATCCTCCCCCTCTCTCACCGCTATTATAGCCAATGGAAATATACAGCACAAGAGCAAAACATTCTCAAACGTCATAATTAGCAGGAAAACGTCATATTTGGAAATTCCCTTTACGGCGGTGAATGGTAAAATAGATGTATCTGTATGGATGGCCGGAGGATGTCTTTTATGTCGAGGTTGGATAAGCCGCGGTGTGTCCGAACTCGGCATGGCGGCGATGTGCGGCCTCCGAGTCCGGGCGGCCGGGGAAAGCTGCTGAAGCGGCTGTTTCTGATGCTGCTAAGCCTTTTGCAGCCGGTGGCCGGGGGGATCCTGGTCCTGCATCTGCTGGGGCCGCTTCTGTTGCCGGATGGGGAAAGCGTGGGGTTTCTGGTGGTCGGCGGCTTTTTATGGGGCTGCCACCGAAGCAACTGCATGTTCCTGAGCCGGTTCCCAACGGAAGCGCCTGGGGCCTTTCCGGGGCAGGGCTTTCCCGGGGCCATGCAGGGCAGCGCCGGGCTGATCATGCTGGGCTGCCTGGGGGCGGTGCTGTATGGAGTGATCCCCTCCGTGCGGGAGCCCCGCAGGCTGCTGTGCGCCCTGGCCGCCCTGGTCTGGGGACTGTTCGGCATTTTCTGGCACGGAATGTCCGGGCCGGAACGAAAAAATGGGAGGAAGAAAAAATGACCACAACGGAGATCCTGGCAGAGATCCGCGATCGGCAAGGCCGGGACGTTCTTTCCGACGGGAAGCGGCTGCTGGGACTGTTTGACGACTATTCCCAGGGAAAGCTTCGGCCCCAGTCCAATGCCCTGCGAGTGCTGGTGTCCTGCGGCGGGAATCAGCGGATCGGGCAGCTGCGGGACGCCTCACCCCTGCGGCAAAAAACGGAGCTGCACCGGCTGGTGCAGGAGATGGTCACGGAATACGGCATACAGGAGGCCATGGCCCGGGAGGTCTGCGGTGCGGTGTGGGAGGCTTTCCTCGGAACGGAAGCGCCCCTGACCCAGCTGGCGGAGCCGATACCGGCCCAAAGCAGAACGCTCACGCCGGAGCGCGCGGCTGAAATGCCGAAGCCGCGTTCGGAAACGGCCAGCCGCCCGGAGCCCCGGGAGACCGAGCCAGTGCGGCTGACGCCGCCGACAAGCCGGACGCCGGACACGCCCCCGAGGCATGCCCCGGAGCCGCAAAAGGAAAAATTGCCGGAACCGGCGCCGCAGAAGCGGGTCATCGACAAGTCCACCCGGATTCTGCTGATCCTGGGCGTGATGGGTGTAGTCGGTTTCCTGATGATGGCAGCGATGACGCCGCTGAGCCTGGCTCAGGGGAAAAAGGTCAGCGGCTATGAGTGGGCGCTGTTCCTTGTCCTCATTTTGCTGGCCGCGCTGACCGGCTGGCGGTGCCGTCGTCTGTGGAAAGAGGCGATCAAGCCCGCCTACACCACAAAGGCACGGAATATTTACTCGGCCGCGGCGGCGCTGTTCTACTGCGGTGTGCTGTTTGTGAGCATCCTCTTCCCGCTGCTCACCTCTGATGGGATGTCGGGGGCCATGCTCTGCTATACCGTCCTGACGGCATTGCTGGCCGCGGCAGGAGCCGTATTCCAGGCGACCTGGCACAAGGCATTCTGGGAGGTGGCTCCGCCAATGCTGGAAGGCAAGTGGGTGGCCGCGTATCTGGTCCTTGGAATCGGTGTAGCGATTGCCGTCACCCTGGTCTTCGGTCTTTCCCTTTTAGTTCCAGAAATTCTGAGCAACGCAACGGGCAAGGGCATCCTGATTTTCCTTTGGACTGCATTGCAGATTGGTCTGGTGGTTTGGGCACTGCGGTTTATGAAAGCAAACGGTTCACTGCTGGGTCCCGAAACGAAAAAGTGGCTGGCAATGCTTTGCGGCGTCGGTACCGTTCTGCTCGCGCTGTGGGGCGGCTATATCAACCTGACCTTTGAAGGAGGCATCCGCCCCGGCCAGGTGGCCGCCATGCTGCTGTTGCTGGTTCTGACGGTACGGCGAATGGTCTGGATCCAAAAGAACGGCTTTGCGTTTTCAAATATTTCCAAGATTTCCAGGAATTATTCTTTGACTGTGGGCTTTCTCTTTGCATTCTTTGTTTGGGGCATGTTTATTGCGCTTCCCATCTTTGTTCTCGAGATATTCCAAGGTGAGGGCCTTGAGACGATTATCCTTTTCATTTTGTTCTATGCGCTCTGCGGCTTCGGGGCCCTTTGGCATGTATCCAAGGCAGCAGAATTGTAAAGTTCCAGCCCGTGTCGGAAAAACGTTTATCATTGAGGAGAGGAAAACATGGGAAGGAATGACCCTACCGTTGAAGAAATACTGCGTATGATCGCCCGGCAGGATGAACGCGCTTTGCGGGACGAGCAGCGTCTGCTGTCCCTGTTCGCGGATTATTCCAAGGGGAAGATGGCCGCCCAGCAGCGGCAGCTGGCGATCTTCTGCCAGTGCGACGGGCATATCACGATCCAGAAGCTGCGGGGCGCTTCCGGGGCCGATCAGCAGCTGGGCTACCACCGGCTGATCCGGGAAATGGTGGATGGCTACGGGCTGCGCCGGGAGGTAGCGCTGGACATCAGCGGCGCGTACTGGCGGGTCGCTCTGGGAACGGAGCCGCCGGAGACGTCATCGCCCCGGCCCACGCCGCCGGAACTCACGCCCCCAAAGCCCCAGCCGGAGCCGAAGCCTATACCGCCGAAGCCTATACCGCCGAAGCCCCAGCCGGAGTCCCGGCCGCCGGAAAAGTCAACGGGAAAGCAGGGCGGCCGCTCCCCCTGGCTGCTCGTGGCCGTCGCGGTCCTGGCGGGCGCGGCCTTCGTCTTTGGCAAAGGTATGGGAAGAAAATCCACTGTCCCGACCGTTCCGACTACCCCGTCTGTCTCGACGGTCTCCACCACTCCGTCCGCGCCGGCGGTCTCCCCCGCCGCGCCCCGTTTCGACCTGACGCCCTTCCAGCTGAATGAGGCCGTGGCGAAGCAGATCCAGGAGGGAACGGAGGACGTCTATATCTACCCGGATGGCAGCCGGATGGAATTCTATTTTGACGGCAGCGGGAAGGAAATCTGCCGCGTCTATATCAACACGGAGGACAGGATCGAGAACCTCTTTACCATGCTCTACGATTCCAGCGGAAGGCTGATGATGCAGGAGCTCTACGACAGCCAGGGAACCGCCCTGCGGGTGGATACCTATGATTTTCACAGCAATGAAAGCACCGCCCAGCACAGGATCGAGCTGTCCGACGGCCGCTTCTTCCAGGGCATTTCCACCTTTGACGCGGGCGGCGGGGAGACCTTTGAGTGCTTCCTCGCCGACGGCTCCAAAACCGTAACGCGGTACGATCCCAACGGCCTCCAGATCGCTCAGACGACCTACGACACCTCCGGGGCGGTCACGGACGAATCGTCCATTGATGATATCACGCCGCTGTACGCGGTCAGGGGTATCCCCATTGGCAAGGCAATTGATTACGGCGACCGGGTATATGTATGGGGCCTTTGCGGCGAGCCTATCAAGCAATATGGCGTGTACAAGGATAATTTTTTGTACTCTTACGATGTCTCGATTCACGACGTGCTGGGGAACGTCCTGGAGCAGTCATTCTATAATACTGACGGCGTTTTGACCACAGATTTTTTATGGGAATACGACGAAAGCGGTAATCGTCTTGGCTATAATCGAACATCTTACAAAAAAATTCAGAACGGCGTACCACAGGAGAAGACCCTGACACATTTCGACCGGGACGGTGTGGAGACCTCCAGTAAGACCTATGACGCCGAGGGAAATCTCACCAGTATGACCTATGACGACAGAGGGAATCGGATGGAATGGACCTACAATTCCGACGGTCAGCAAGAGACATTGACCGTCTATGACGCCGAGGGGAAGCTCGCCAGGCGGAGTGAATTTGCCTACAATTCTGATGGTCAAACGGCAAAGATAAGTCAGTACGATGCTGCGGGAAATCTCACCGGCTGGAGGGATTGTGTCTACAATTCCGACGGTCAAACAGCAAAAGTGATTGACTACGATGCCGACGGAACCTTAACCGGCTGGCAGGAATACATCTATGATCCCGACGGGAATCTGGACAGCACTCAGTATCACGAGGCGGAGTAAACACCGCAAAATAAATATCGCAAAGGAGAGATAAGAATGGATGGACAATTACGCCCCGGGACGGTCATTACCACCCAGGCGCAGATCTCCTACCGGGTGGTTTCCCTGCTGGGCGCCGGTGGGCAGGGCGAGGTATACGACGTGGAGGCCGGCGGGCAGCACAAGGCGCTGAAATGGTACTTTTCGGGCAGCGCCCTGCCCCAGCAGCTGGAGATCCTGACCCGGCTGGTGGAGCTGGGAACGCCGGACAGCTCCTTCCTGTGGCCGGAGGACCTGGCCCTGGATCCCCAGGGGGAGCGCTTCGGCTACATCATGGGCCTGCGGCCAAAGAACTACAAGGGCCTGCAGGACCTGCTGAAATGCCGCATCGACCCCACCTTTGAGGTCCTGTGCCGGACGGCCTTCAATCTGGTGCGGGCCTATGAAAAGCTCCACTCCAAGGGCAACTGCTACCGGGACATCAGCTTCGGCAACCTGTTCTTCGACCCCGAGACCGGCGACGTGCTGATCTGCGACAACGACAACGTGGCCCCCAGGGATATGCCCGGACTGGTGATGGGCACGCCCCGCTTCATGGCCCCGGAGATCGTCCGGGGAGAGGCCAAGCCCTCCCGGTACACGGATCAGTTTTCCCTGGCCGTGCTGCTGTTTTACATCTTCATGGTGGCCCATCCCCTGGACGGGAAGCGGGAGGCCCAAATCAAGTGCTACGATATCCCCGCCCAAAACAAGCTCTACGGCACGGACCCCTTGTTTATCTTTGACCCCAATGACGACAGCAACCGCCCCGTGCCCGGAATCCAGGACAACGCCCTGATCTACTGGCCCATGTATCCCCAGGAGCTGAAGGACCTGTTCACCGAGTCCTTCACCGTGGGCCTGATGAATCCCAACAAGCGGGTGACGGAAAACCGCTGGCTGGCGGTGCTGGGCAATATGCTCAGCGGCATCGTCCGCTGCCCCAAGTGCGGCGCGGAGATATTCTTCGACAACGCCCACCCCAGCGCCTCCCGGTGCTGGCACTGCAACGGTACCGTCGCCATGCCCACGACGCTGGTCATCGGAAAGCGGCGGGTGCTGCTCCAGCCGGACGCCATCCTGCCCGCCTATCAGATCGACGGCAGATATGACACGGAGGACGCCGCGGGCCGGGTCGTGCGCAACCCCAAGAATCCCGCCCTGCTGGGCCTGCGCAACGAGAGCAAGGACAACTGGACCTATATCAAAACAGACGGCTCCCATCTGGTGGTGGCCCCGGGCAAGACCGCGGGCATCGCCAAAGGCGCGAAAATCGACTTCGGCGTCAAAACCGGAGAATTTGAATAATGGAGGAATGTAACATGGAATTGAAACGACCCGGCGGAGCGCTGGCCAACCGGCCTCTGCACTTTTTCTGGGTGGTGGACTGCTCCGGCTCTATGTCCGGCGACAAGATCGACACGGTCAACCACGCCATTCAGGAATGCATCCAGCCCATGCGGGACGAGGCCGCGGGCAACCCCAACGCCCAGCTGTTCATCCGCACCCTGAAATTCTCCAGCGGCGCGTCCTGGGTGACCCCGGAGCCCGTGCCCATTGAGAATTTCGAGTGGGAGGATCTGGGTGTCGACGGCATTACCGACCTGGGCAAGGCCCTGGAGATGGTGGCCGATCAGCTGGAGATGCCCCCCATGCCCGCCCGTGCGCTGCCCCCCGTGGTGGTGCTGATGTCCGACGGCATGCCCACGGACGACTGGAAGCGTCCGCTGGAGCGGCTGCAAAAGCTGCCCTGGGGCAAGAAGGCGGTCAAGATTGCCATCGCCATCGGCCGCAACGCCGACAAGAGCGTGCTGGAGGCCTTCACCGGCAACCCGGAGACCGTGCTCACCGCCGAGAACCGGGAGACCCTGGTCCATCTGATCAAGTGGGCCTCCACCGCCGCTGCCGCTGTTTCCCAGCCCGCCAGCGTCGCCGCCGACGAGCTCCCCGACGGCCAGAACTACCAGCTGGTGCCGCCCCCCGCTATTGAGGAAACGCAGCTGGACACCGCCGCCGAGCCGGAGAGCGCCGAGGATGTGTGGTAACAAATCCAAGGGAGGTCCCCTATGAATCCATCTGTACTCGAAGCATGCGTCAAGGGTTACAGTCATATCCAATCCGGCAAGGAGTGCCAGGACAGCTGTAAATCCGAGAAATTGCAGGACGGGACACTGCTGCTCTCCGTAGCGGACGGCCACGGCAGCAAGTCCAGCCCGCACAGCAAGGACGGGTCGGATATCGCGGTGAACGTGTTCTGCCAGACGCTTTCGGATCTGTACCTCCAGAACTGCGGAAAGCGGGACGATCTGATCCGCTTCCTGAACCAGGAGGGCAACCTGCGGCTGGCCCAGGCGCTGGAGCGGAAATGGAAGGACCGCGTTTATAGGACCCACGTCGACATGCTGCACCGCGAGGTCCCCACCTACGACGACGGGAGGGAAAACCTGTCCGCCCTGTATCGGATGTACGGCACCACGCTGCTGGGAATGGTCATCGCGCCGGACTTCTTCTTTGTCTTCCAGCTGGGAGACGGAGACATCGTCTATGTGGACGACCGGGGCGTCCAGAACCTGGTGGAGGCGGACAAGCTGCTGGGGGTGGAATCCGATTCCCTGTGCAGCCAGGATGCCTGGAAGAAGGCCGTCAGCGCCCTGTACCGCCGGGAGTGGGATCAGGGAATGCCCTACCTTTTCCAGCTGTCCACCGACGGCTTTGCCAACAGCTTCGTTTCCGACGAGGAATTTCACAAAACCTGCGCGGAATACTTTGAAATGCTGAAGCAGTACGGCCCGGAGGTGGTGCAGGCCAATCTGGAAAGCTGGCTCGACGAGACCAGCCGCTTAGGCTGCGGAGACGACACCACCGCTCTGATCGCCTATTTCACGGATCGTCCCCCGGAGGTATCCCCCGGCGGGGAGCCGCTCAGCGAGGAAGCGCCCCAGGAGGAAGAACCCAAAGAATGCACCCAAGAACCCGCCGAAGCCACCCAGGAGCCGGAGCTGTCTGCGGAGCCGGTTTCGGAGGAACAGGAGATGGAATATGAAAGCAACAGTGATTTTACAGAAATGCCCCAAGGTGAACAAGCCTTTTGGTATTCGTCTTCAGATGATGGACAATGGGGAATGGTATCGGACCTGGGCCTTCCCGATTGACGAGCGGCGCGCCGCGGGAGAGGGCTATCAAAGCAACCGCATCGACTCCGGCCTCCCCGCCACAGCCGACTATCCCGGCTGCCCCTACTGCGGGGACAAGGGCTTCCTTTACGATCCGAACTGCGGCAAAATAAGCTGCTACCACGGTGAAAACCCCTTCACCTGCCCCTGGTGCGGCCAGACCTACACGGAATTCTCGTCCATCGACAAAGTTTCCTGCCAGGGCGGAGATATCTGATTCCCCGCGGCCACGCCCCAATTTCATAGCACAAAGCCTCTGTTGCATCCACAAGAATACAGCAGAGGCTTTTGTTTATGAGATTTTCCGCCGTTTTACTGCCGCCGGCAGGGCTCACCGCGCTGCGGCCGCATCGTTTTTTGACAGCAGATACACGCAGTATTGGTTCATGCTGATGCCCTCCCGTCTGGCATGTTCGGTCAGGGACTTGTGCAGACTTCTGGGAAGCCTCAGCTTGAACTGGCCGGAGTAGCTCTCCAGATCGTCCGGCTCCCGGATGGGAATGCCCTCCTCCAGCGCCGCCTCCAGCCAGGCCCGCTTCTGATGTACCAGAACAAAATGGGAACCGAGTACGAATTTTTCAGAATGACCGGCGCCGAGATCACGTCCATTGAGCGTATCTGGCAGGAGCCGCTGGATCTGTACTGGACTCGATCCGTGGCAAGCGACCCCCAGCACAAGGAAAATGCTTTTTCCGAGGAAACCGCCAGGGAATATATCGGGGCTTACAAGCCCATCACGCTGGTGATGAAGCCGTTTTCAGAATACCCATTTGGATAGGCCGCCCCGGCTTCCCCATTGTCATCCCTCTGTTGAAAACAGCTCCTCAAATGCGTCCGGCTCCGGGGGAAACTGGTGACGGCAGCCCTCCTGAATCGAAAGCTGCACATCCAGGCCCTCCCCCTGGGCCGCCGCATACAGCTGCTGCGCCATGGGCAGGCAGTCCTCATCCTCCCCACCGCAGAAAATCCGAAGGGCAATCTTCTTTTGCCGGAGCGCATGAATCAGGGCCTCCCCATGGTCCCGCAGGATCGGGAGCCACGGGCTTTGCAGAAGCAGCATATCGCACCGGGCCGGTGCAAAGGCCACCGCACGCAAGAGCATATCACATCCAGCTGAAAAGCCGCCGCATACGATTTTCCGATAGCCCTCGCGCTGCATTTTCTCCATTGCCTCTGCCACCGGCGGGAAGGACGCCATATCATAGCTCCACCGATAGGTCCCAAAGCCATCCGGCTCGGCGCTTTGAATGGTCTCTATCTGCCACCGGCTGTTTCCCGCAAGCATCGGCTCCCAATCGTTTCGCGCCGTCCGGCCATTCTGCGTGTTGCCATGGACGGCCAGGAGCAGATTCTCCGCCGTTTTCCCCTCCCAGGAAAGCAGCGGCTTTGCCCCGGACAGGGCGTCCGCGTAGCGCGCATCCGAAGCGGCTTTCAGCGAGGCAAACACGGCGTTGCCTTTCAGCCCCTCCAGGTCCTCATCCTCCAGCACCTCCGGGCGATACCACCAGCCATTGTCCGCGATGGCCTTTCTCAGCCACCCCAGCGCCTCCTCCGTCCGCTCCGCCCCGCCCGCCAGGCAGGCCAGAAAATACAGCGTCTGCGGCCCATACGCCTCGGGCGTCTTTTCATAAGCCTCCATCAAAAACCGATACGCCTTTTCATACCCCTCCGCCGCAATTGCCAGGGTTTCCTCCAGGATGTCATTTTCGCTTTTCAGATTCAATTGTACTTCCCCTTTTGATTAATATTAAGCGATATATAATGATTATACTATGAAAGGGATCATCCGTCAATACTGTGGTTCGGTGAGAGACACAACATGCGCATTTTCGCTGCTTGAAGAAAACAACAACGTATCGTACTGCTTTCCAAGGTTCATCCTGCAAAAATTGGCTTTGTGTAACAAAATACATTTTTTGAAAATCATATAGGCAACGAGGGCAGGGCATTTAGGAGGTATCAGGCAATCTGTTTCCGTTATATGCCGCAGCCACTATCTCAAACTCGGGAGTAATACGGGACTAGCCCTCGGAGAGGGAAACAGTAATTGCCCTGAAGAAACACTAAACGCGCCAAAAGAGCTAACTGACAAATTAGGATCAGTTAGCTCTTTTGACATAAGTAAAAATTTCAGTAGATTTGAGGGAGCCAGGAAGTTCTTATTTGCCCCATCCCCTAACAGATAATACCTATTAAGCCTTCGCTAAATGAGTAGTGACGATACAACTACATCAAAAAGCTTTTATTAACCGTGATGTTTCAATAGATGTGCGTCGCCAGAGATGCAAAACAAATAATTATGCCCAGCCTGTTCAGCTTCCGTTATTAAACTCCATCAGTGCGCCCAGGAATTACAAAAGCCCCAGATTACTGTGATCATCACATTGTCAAATGCATTATAAAGCGAGCATTTATTCAAGGGGAACATCGCCAATAACAAAATGGCTTTTCCCAATTATTCTTTCAATTGATTTCACCATCTGCTCAGCCATATCAAGATATGCTGAAAGATCCTGGCTCAAGAAACGAATAGATTGGTTCATACTTCTCTCTATTCCCATATTACTTAGAGACGCTGTTTTCATAGTAACTATCGATTCATTAGCCTTTATTATAGCAAGCTTCAGTTTATACACCTCCTTTACGTAATTAATCAATGCTCCTTTATTTTCAGCCTTGGTCGCATACTCGTTTTCTAGTAATCCTAACGTATTTTTTTCAATTTTAGCCCAAAGCTCTTGTATGGACTTCGTATGCTGTTTTAGCTGCCTACTAAACTCTGAGATATAGCCAGCAGCCTTCTTGGACTGCTTTCTCGCAAATACTGCTGTTCCACCGCCCCCACTTTTTTTAACCCGGTCAATTTCCCTAGTGCATTCACCCATCCCCGAATTCATTGTCGTCATATCCACGGAAATAGCTGTAATTTCGTCATTCATACGTTCGGTGTCTTCTTCAATATCTGCCAAAAAATCTAAAAAGCCCTTCTCTCCTTCCGGAATCTCCAGCGAATAATCACTTGAATGAAATAGATCCTGCGGTTGAATTCGGTTTTTATCAAGGAAATCGCTTACAGGATTGCTAAAAACGACATTGCCATCAACTGCTCCTCTTAGATTCTTATCCAAATATTCAACAAGGTCATAAAACTTCTTAAAATGTGTTGAGTAGTCTTTGGTACGATACTGTTTTAGATCGAACGGGAGCTTGCAAAGATCATCTTTTGTAATAATGATAGTCTTTTTGTTAAAACTATGCGCAATACCCAACTCATACATAACATTGGGATTTAGTCCAGAAAGATCAGCCAAAACGATATCGGCATAATATATTGGGGAAATAATATCGGCAAGAATATTCTGCTGATTATCTTCGTCACCTGCATGTGAAAAAGTAAAATCGTCCTCGAAATGATCCTTTAACATTTCATACGATTCAAAGAATTCATCCGCAAATGGCATAATAACAAAAACCTTTGCTTTTTCCATGACATACCTTCCTTTCTTTCCATCCCTCGGCTCACTAGCGAACTCACGGCCTACCTACATCATTCATTGATACCTGTTTTGTCGTGTGATTACTGTAAGTATTCCAAGTAGGCTCGTAATCTGCAGTAGCTTGGTTCCCCCACATATCCCAACCTTCACGGTCACCACGAGCAAATAGCTCAAGGAACGGCCCCGGAGAGCAGCTTTCAATAATCGGGATAATCTCGTCAGGCTTCCGTGAGTGTTCACGCTTTTGTGTCCGAATGAGGTTGACCTGAGAGCGGGCCGGAGCCAGCGTTCTAAAATTGTCGCCTCTGACCCCAAAAAGGAGAATTTCGGTCACATTACGGAAATAGAAGCCGACTCCTCGTCCGTCCGGGCCGCCATCTTTCCGCACCTTTTCCCAAATGATATTTCCCTTATACTCAAATCCCCATGCTTTCATAACAGCCAGACCATCCGGCAGGAGAGCGTTGGGAACCCAAAGGTACAAATGGCTTTTTGCGGCAGCGACCCGCTCGACGGGCAACGCCATTATGTCTTCTAATGGCATTGTCTCATATCTATTCAGCTTCTTGTTTTCTGGAGCGACTTTTCCGGTGCGGTTTTGAAAGCGCCAAGGCGGATCGGCATAAATCGTTGAATAGCGCTTATCACCACAAAAGGAGAGAAGATTTTCAGATGTTTCCTGAAGCGTGCTCATCTATGTATCCCTCCTTCCAATCTGAAACACAAGTTTTCTTAATGCCAATAGCCAAAACAGGGCACCCACCATTACGACGTGACTCTAAGCGATATAACAGCTTTCCCATCCAAGTAGTACTTGCGCCGTATTTACGCATAATAGGCTTCCAAGTGCGGGAATTCTTATCATAGTCATATACGGTTTTGAACACATCATTCAGGTCTTGCGAACGGGTGACAATAATACCGGCGCTTACAATGTCGCAATCGTAGTATGTCCGCATTGCAAGCAGATCTCTGTCAAAGGTCTGATCCTTACTGTTCCATTCAAGGTCAAATGCAATTCGACCCTTCAAAAAATCAATATTATGACCGTCGATGTAGTTCTCTGTCACACGCTCCTCAAAGGGAACGCTAGAAAAGCGTCCCCTTTGATCGGCTTGTCTTGGATAAAACTTGATATGTAAGTCACCAGAAATCCGGATTTCTCTCCACCCATACGGGTAGAGAACATCATCAAATTTCTTAGGAATCTTAGTCTCGTTTCCGCCTGCTTCACGCAGGTCATCTGTGGTAATGTCGAGTTTTCTTAGGCACTCAACAACCTCACGCCACTCCTCAGGAAAAGCTTGAGTAATGATTTCAATAGCGTGGTTATAGTTGTGGAACTCGAATTTATCTAAAAGATCGGCGTCTATATAATCAGCAATCTGCATTTCGGCACCTCCAGATACTTATACAAAATATAGTATATCATATTTGCTTAGGCTTTTCAATGGCTTTTGGGCTTTTCTCAACAACATTCTTTAAAAAATGCCGGATTGCAAAAGCCGATAATCCCGTAGCAGCAGCATATTCACTCAACGAAATCCTTTTGCGCCGGTATAAATCGTAGTATTTCCAAAACACTTTGGGCGGCTCCAAGGTTTCAGAAGTGGAAATACGGGCTGCTGGCTCTCTGGCGTAGATCAACTCGTTATTTACAATCTTCATAGCCCTGTTTCGGATGTTATTCATCCTGCCGACCCACTCCATTTGGTTGTCTGCCTTGAGCTTCTCCGTAACACCTTCCGCCTCGACCATCTGTTTTACCAGCCGAAGGAACATTTCCGCTGCTTGACGGTCGATGTCGGCAAGGTAGCTGTTCAGTTTTCCACTGGTGAGCAGCGTTGCGTAGGTTGCCCGTCGATGCTCTTTCAGGTAACGCCGGTGGCGCTGTCCCCACACGCCGATGGGCTGCTGTTCTTCTTCGGGCAGCTTCAGATCAGGGAGAAGATAATCTCCGACCTGCGTATAAGTACCGCCCATTTCTTCAAAAATCGTCTGTGCCATTGTCTGTTCCTACCTTTCATAATTTGTATTTCTGCGCCTTGTGCGCTGGGTTTGCTTTCACTGCTGTTTCATTTACGTATAGTTCTCTTGTTTATTGTCGGAGAACTTTCTTTCTACATTCCGATTTGTCCCAGTGGTTACGCCATTACCGTGACACACGACGGATATTCTATTGCTTACAAGCAGCTTAACTCTATTTGCTATAGCTATTATATTAAGCAAATTTGTTATTGTCAAGAGACTCATAGAAAAATATTAAGCTTTTGCTACTGTTAGCTTGACACAGCATAAATCTATATGCGATACTAATTGCACAACATAGAAAAGAGGAGCATATTCGCTATGGCAATCAGTGAGAGAATTCGGTTCTTCCGCAATCTGCGGGGAATGACGCAAAAGCACTTGGGACAGGTAGTCGGTTTCCCAGAAAAGACTGCCGATATCCGCATGGCACAGTATGAATCCGGCAGCAGAACGCCCAAGGCCGAGTTGACGGGGAGTCTTGCCGGTGCGCTGGGCGTCTCGCCGCTGGCGCTGTCCGTGCCCGACATCGACAGCTACCTCGGTCTGATGCACACACTGTTCACCTTAGAGGATCGCTGTGGCCTAACAGTGGAAATCGGTGAGAACGGTGTTTCGTTGCGTATTGACCCTCTGAAAGGGAAGGATGCCGCCCAGCTTTCCGAAATGATCACTGCGTGGGCACATCAGGCGGAAAAGCTCCGCAACGGAGAAATCAGCCAGGAGGACTACGACAAGTGGCGTTATAACTACCCGAAATACGATGAAACATCCGGCTATTTGAAAGTCCCATCCCCGCAGCTTAGCGATGCAATGGAGGATGCTTTCAAAGGTCGGCTGAAGGACGACTAAAATAGCAAAAGAAAAGCGCTGTCTGACTTGGGTTCAAATCAAATAGCGCTTTTTTATTGCAATATTTCAAATAATGTTGCCATTTCCATTTTCCCATTCTTCCTGTTTGCTCTTCTGTTTTAATGATTTTTATGCACGAGGTCTTGATTCGGCATCACACTTGAAATATTTTTGCAAAAAACATCTACATTGAAACCTTTAGAATCTTTTTTCGTGTATATAAATGTAACCGCCCACACAGAAAGGATGGATGACCCATGGAGGATTCCCGGATCCTGGCGCTTTACTTTGCCAGGTCTGAAGCCGCGATCCAGGAGACGGACCGCAAATATGGGAGCTATTGCTACAAAATCGCCTACAATATCCTTACGAACCGGGAGGATTCCGAGGAAAGTGTGAATGATACCTATTTGTCCGCGTGGAACAGCATCCCGCCCCGGAAGCCGGCAAAGCTTTCGACCTATCTGGGCAGACTGACCCGAAATATTTCCATTGACCGTTGGCGCGGCACAAACGCGAAAAAACGCGGCGGCGGTGAGATCATCCTTGCGCTGGATGAATTGAATGAATGCGTCTCCGGGCAGCCAAGCGCGGAGGAGACGATGATTCAGAAGGAGGCGGTCGCCAGCCTGAACCGCTTTCTGGCATCCCTGTCTGAAGAGGAACGAGCCGTCTTCCTTTGCCGGTACTGGTATGTGAATTCCATGGAGGAAATTGCCCGGAAAACAGGGTTTTCCATTGGAAAAATCAAATCCATGCTGCACAGGACGCGCAAAAGGCTTTCCGCAATTCTCCAGTAGGAGGACCTGAAATGACGAATCTTGAGCTATTCAAAGCCCTGAGCGGTATCAGCGCCGAGAATCTGTCCGGCGCGGAGGCGCTGCAAAGCGTCACCATCGCTTCCCGCCGCAAAACGCTGAAGCATTCCCTCCTGGTCGCGGCTGCGATCGCTCTGGCCGCGCTGCTGGCGGGCTGCGCGGTGGCATACGCAAGCGGATGGTTCCGGCATTTTTTCTCCACGCGAAGTGATGTCCCACTGTCCGCCGAGCAGATTCAATACATTGAGAGCAACGAGCAGCCGGTGGAGCAGGCCCAGGGCAGTCTCGGGTGGAGCATTGAATTGAAGTCCACCATTTCTGACGGAACCGTGGGCTACCTGGTTTTCCAGATCACCGCCCCGAATGACATTGACCTAGAGCAATACCTGAATCCTCCTTCGAGGAACGCAAAGCACCTTTCCCCCGGAAATTACAGCTACGGTCAAAAGGCCGCCTATTCCATGGCCATTGCTTCCATTGGAACGGTGGATCGGGAAAAGAACTATATGTATATTGACAACGGGACCTGGCTTTCCGACAATGACGGTCAGCCGAATACCGTCCTTTACTGCATGACCCTCCGCTGCGAAAAAATCTACCCGGATCAGCCCCTGGGCCTGGAGCAACCGTTTGGAAAGGACATCTCGTTCCGAATCCGCTTTATGGGGATTTCTCTGAACTATACCGATGCAGCCGTTGAGGCGTCCATCGACGCACAGTACGCCGGTCAGGATTATTTTGTTGACGGGGATACAGTGGCAGGCTTGTTCCGCTCAGAGGTGCTTACCGACGAAGAATGGAACTTCAATGTGACCCTGGACGCGGATAATCAGTTTGTGGAATTGCTCACCCAGCCAACCACCCTGCAAGCCCGGGTCTGGCGCTATGCCGATGCCGAAAAATGGACAGCGGTGGAATCGCAGGAGCCCGCTGAAATTCTCTCGTTCCGCGTGACGCCCTTCGGCGCAAGCGTCGTCTTTAAGCTGACCCCAGACATGAACGCGGCATCGCTCCCCTCCTTCCCAGACACCGACCAGCAGGCCAGCGCCGTTATGAAAAACGGCAGCCGCATCGCGCTCCAGGGCGACAACGGCAACCTTTTGGCCCAAACGCCCATCATCCTAAACCAGCTGGATCATATCCTGCTCGCCGACGGAACAACGCTGTATCCCCCGGTAAAGTGACCATTCCTCCCGCAACCGCCCCCGCCTCGGCTGCCGCCGAGGACTTCATCCGCAAACTAGCTAACAAAAACCTCTGCCGCACCACTTAACGGTACAGCAGAGGTTTTGCTATCAGAATATGCTGCTAAACATAAAAATGCATCGATTTCTCTGGGTTCTCCCCAGGAGTTATAACGATCTTTTATTCCCACTCGCCCTCTGCAAAATCATCTTAAACAAGTTTGATTAGGTGATTTGGCAGGGACTATCTTTATTATTTGAATTATCGGATGCATATCGGCTATCCGTTTTTTTGTTGCCATGGTGTTGCCACAGACATTATTTATGAGCTTAGGAGTTGGGTAATCAATTCTACAAAATCACAAGCTTTTATATATTTGCTCCAAATCTCCTCAAATGTGTCGTTAATTTGTGCTTCAACATAGTTTTGATGTACCAACCTGTTTCGTTCTCGACCGACTGCCATAAAAGCCATTTCTGCTTCATCAAGCGATCTTGATCGAATTTCCTCCCGAGCTCGCCGTTTGAAGTCTTCTCCAAATAGCCCAAAGAATTGATTTGCATTATTACCGTCCCAACTGAAAAAAGTATGGTATTGGCGCTTTATTGCCTTGTTGTCAACAAATGCTACAATCTCTGGTGTTTGGCGAGACTTCGTATCGACGTAATCATGGATAGCTTTCGTTATAGTTGCCTCAAAGAAACTTGCTACTGACAATAGTAACGACTTTTTATAGGTGTCATTAATGTACATTTCAAATGAAACCTGATTATTGCTTCTACAGAACTCAATCAACTCAGAATACTCGTCATGTAGAGCTGTTATCTTTGCACTACGCATAACACCGTCCTCATTGATTACTGTAGATAGGTCCGTGCTTTTTCAATTCTCTTGTTAACCATTTTCGTATGGGAGGTACTGTGTGTAATAGCTTCCTCAAATTCAGGATCCGCTTTTAGCGCGCTAATCCTTTCTTTATGCAGTTTTTGAGTTATAAGCGTCCTGCTCTTGAAACACTCACTTGCAACGACAGTAAAGACAGAATCGAAGAGCGCGGCATTCAGTTCGCCGTTCTTTGTTGTAAATAGCTCTCTTGGCAGTTCATTGCAGGCTTTTAAGAAAGACACAAAAAGATCGTAAAAATACGCAACATCTTCGGTGGAGTAATTCATTGCTTCTTTGGCATATCTATTAATAAACACATTCATCGATCCATTATATCTTTCGCCATTACAAAGCAACGCAAAAGATCGTAGAATTACTTCAACGTCTTTAAACTTCCCATCTTCTGGCTTCCCGTAAAGGTTTCTCCAAATACTATTTTGATTAACTTTGCTAAGCATTCTGTAGAATTCGGAGTAATACAAACAAGCGCGGATTTCTTGATTAGTCAAATTGACGCCACCCGTATTTAATCTGCTAAATATCTCAAATACCGAGCTATCGTCCTCCTTTGGTTCATTTTGACGGATTGCCATGCAACGCATGGTCATGAATTCAAAATTCGATTTGTATATACCCAGTGTATTATACTTCAACCCGTCTAACGGGTTTTTCCCGCCTTCCTCTGTTTTTGAAAACTGTAACTTGAAGTCTTGGAAGTATTTATCATCAAATAATATTGCTTCAGGAATACCATTATTATCATCGAACACTTTTCGCAATTCAGCACGCTTTTCTGAGAGGGGAAATCTCTGCTTGATGAAGTAGTAAATTGATAATAATCGTTGCTGACCATCTATTACCAGAAACTTATTACGCGCCTTTTGATATAAAAAAACTTGTGGGATAGGTAGTCCCAGAATCAGCGATTCAATAAAACGTGATGCACGTTTCCGATCCCAAATATAATTGCGTTGGAAAACGGGCATTTCAATGGCTCCAGAATCGATTAGATTAAAAATGGTAGTAATATTAAAATCGTTGGGAATAACACTAATATCATACTGCATAACTGCAACCCCGCTAGTGCTTTTAGTTTTGAGATCCGTACTCATAGTTGCCCTCCCTAATATGTTATCCGCATTTCAATTCTATATGCTTCTTAATTTCAATCATTAAGTGGTTTTATATCTGAATGCAAGCTACTAGCTCGGCAGTTTATTTCAAGCGTTCTTTTTGCAACCATCGTGTCTCATCAGGCGTGATTACCAAAATATCAACTGATCCGCCCACGGTTTCAACTACATTTTTGAAACGCATTGTTTGTATCGTAGTTTCTACAGCGTAGCGAGCAAAATCAATTGCATCCTGTAAGGTAAAATACCCCCAAAGGATATCTTCAAAAGGAAGATCAAGATAATTGTTATCGGTAGTCTTGATTGCAACATTCTGTATTAACCGTGTAAGGGTATAGGTTTCACCATCCCAAAAGGCTCCTTGGCTATCAGTGTTAATTTGATTGATACTTTTTTCCTTAACACATACCTTATACAGCAACTGCTGTTTCCCAGCTTCCGTTTTATCATATCCTGCTACGATGAAGTGAGTATCTGGTACTAGTGGAAGTTCATTAAAATAGTCAATAATTATTTGCGGAATAGAGGATACAGGACAATCATCACCAATTCGTGATCGTATCATATCTTGTATAAAACCTGTTATCGGCTTTCCTAGCAAAGATACATCGCCACAAGTTGATATACCAGCTCCATTAGGACAGGGAAATGTTTTGTCAGTAGAGTTTGTAGTGTGTATGCCTATGCGCTGAACGATTGTATCGCCACGAGTTTGTGTATTTGTATAGGTTGTACGGCGGTCACTTGCAAGGACAATACCTTCATTCACATGAACAGCAATTAAGAATGACATCTTTGCACCTCTTCTCTCTGTCTTAAGAGGGTTGAGCAAAACACCGATTTGCTCATAAGGCTATACAACAAATAGTGCTATTCAGCTTGCTTGAATACTATATATTGTTACTCAATTTTGCAAAACTCGCGTTTTGCTCAACCCTTTGTCTTAACAAAGTGATTTTTACAACACCGCTATTAATGCATTCATTGTACCGTCAAAATTACCTCTTATTTCACATTCCCACAACACAATGACTTTCCAGCCGTCAGTCTCAAGTGCCCGAATATGCTCCTGATCTCGTTGCTTTGTTCGTTCTATCTTGGGCCCCCAATATGCTTTATTGGATTGACTGGCATGAGCATAATGACTGCCGCAATCATGCCCATGCCAATAGCATCCATGAATGAAGATAGCAATTTTCTTCCTGGTGAATACAATATCCGGTTTTCCGGGCAGCGCCTTGTAATTCACACGGTAGCGGTATCCCATAGAAAACAGCTTGCGGCGCACCAAAAGTTCAATACTGGTATCTTTGCTTTTGATGTGCGACATAATCTCGCTACGGCGGGAAGAGGAAACAGAATCAGCCATTACACAGACAAATCCAGCGGCAGATCGGAAATATCCTTCAGCCGCTTGCCCTGCACCAAGGTTTCCAGCGTTTCTACCGCATCCTCAGAGCCCGCCTCTTTAACCGCTCGAATCAGCTCGTAGAGTGCAAAGTGATATACGCAGTCAATATCGCCAGTACCGAGCGCAAGAGATGCCAAACGATTCGGCATAGGCTCCGCCGTCACAACGACAATGTGCGGCAAATGTCCCTTTCGGTTACGAATCAGGTTCAATGCCTCTGTGCGGCTGTTCTGTGCGCGGTCGCTGCGCATCGTGTACTTTGCAGAAACACTGGCATGAAGAATGGGCTTGCCGCCGTTAGACTTCCGAATATCAGCCATCTTGCAGATTTCGTCATCAACAATGGGCTGAGCGGCATTGATCTCGCTGTCCTCATAGAGATCGCGGTAAACAACAACGTCAGGTGCAACGAGGTAATCATTCCCGAGTGCAGCAGCCAACTGTGCGTTCTGTGTCGTAAGCGCATTTAAGTAAGCAAGATGCTCGTACTGCGCAAAATCGCTTGTTTTCAGTTTGTTGTTATTGCCGAGCTGAAGAATTGTCCAGTTTCCGGGACGGAGGTTCTGCAAATAGGGAAAGGTTTCACGCAGGAACTCCATTGTCAGCGTTTCAAATTGCTTTCCGAGAGTCTGCCCGGAAATTTTGTCAACCGTGGAGACAGCATGATGCTGTTCCTCCACAAGAATGTCAACGATCCTCCGCGCAATCGCCTTTGAGCCGCGGCTGCTGGTGTCTGCATTGGATGCGACACCTGCCGTGGTCAACGTCAGTGTGTTGGTTTCAAACAACTGCTTGTGAAAGTGGAATCTCGCGTTTGCTATCAATGCATCCATGCTCCAAACACTCCTTTATTTTTTCTCCAACTGCCCGGGCAACCGGGGGCGGGAATGCATTTCCAATCATCCTACAGGCTACGGTTTTCCGATTTCCAAACGTCCACGTGTCGGGGAAACCTTGAATCCGTGCCATCATTCGGCTTGTCAAGCGGGGCATACCCTCAAATCCGGGGGCGGGTGCTTCGTTTGCAATTCCTCGACCATCTACGCCCAACTCTGCCCATGCATTACGGGCGCGTGTGGGACCAAGGTCAGGACCACCGTGCTTCTTGGAGCCGCCTACAAGGGTCGGAGCGATCCGGTTTGCATTAGATGCCCACTGCTTCGCACCTTCCCATCCGTTCTGTGCCATCAAATCACGGAGCGTATCACCAACAGTGGGGGCGCTGTCTGGTTGTTCATCAGGATAGGCAAATGCTCCAATCTGATCCTTCCGAATGCCGATGATAACCACTCTGGGACGTAGCTGCGGAACACCATAATCAGATGCGTTCAAGAGTTTGATATGGGTTACATAGCCGAGCTTTTGAATCGACGTAAAAATGTGGTCGCGGTATTCATCAAAGCCCGGATCAAGAAAGCCACGGACATTTTCAAGCATGACAGCACGCGGTTGAATTTCTTTGATAAGCCGAATGGCCTCCGGGAAAAGGTCCCTTTCGTCTTCCTGACCGAGCTGCTTTCCTGCAACGGAGAAAGGCGGGCAAGGAACGCCGCCAGCCAGCAGATCGACGCCGTGGTATGGGCGTCCGTCAAAATCGTGAACATCTGCGCAAATGACGTTCCACTCCGGGCGGTTTTGCTTTAATACCTTGCAATAATCTTCTTCATACTCGACAAGCGCAACATGGACAAAACCTGCCATTGCAAGCCCCAAAGCCTGTCCACCAGCGCCAGCGCATATTTCAACACAAGTCAACGGTTGCTGCATTTTCTTTTCACTCCTGCGTAGTTCGATTGAAATCATGACTGTTCTGTATCTCCTTCATCAACGAACTCCATGATGTCTCCTACATCACATTTGAGCGTCAAGCAAATCTTATGCAGGCTTTCCATAGAGACAAATTCGTTTTTTCCCATCTTGGCAAGCACATTGAAGCTGATACCGGACGCATCCTTCAAATCTGTCCGGTTCATTTTCTTATCAATCAACAGCTTCCAGAGCTTATCGTAGGAAATAGGCATTGTAATTCTCCGTTTCAAATATAGACTAATAGCATTATAGCACAAAACAACGATGTTCGCAAGATAATCTCACTAAAACATGAGGACTATTCCAGACAAAAAAACAGCGGCAGAGATTGCTCCCTGCCGCCGTTGCGTTTATGCCGTGTAGATCAGTTCGCTATTCACGATCTCCATCGCCCTATGCCGGATGTTATTCATCCTTCTGGCCCACTCTATTTGGTTGTCTGCCTTGAGTTGCTCCGTAATACCTTCGCTTGTTGCCATCTGTTTTACCAGCCGAGAGAACATTTCTTCTGCCTGACGGTCAATGTCGGCAAGGTAGCCGTTCAATCTGCCACTGGTGAGAAGCGTCGCATAGGTTGCCCGGCGATGCTCCTTCAGGTAGCGCCGGTGGCGCTGGCCCCACACGCCGATAGTTTGCTGTTCTTCTTCGGGCAGTTTCAAATCAGGGAGAAGCTAATCCCCAACCCGTGTGTAAGTACCGCCCATTTCCTCAAAAATTGTCTTTGCCATTGTCTGTTCCTACCTTTCATAATTTGTATTTCTGCGCCTTGTGCGTTGGGTTTGCTTTCGCTGCTGTTCCATATCTTTTGCCTGTGTGATCAGACTATCGATCTGCTGACTACCAAGGACTTTCCGCAGAAAACGGAAATCCTTCAACTCTGAACGCAGGGCATATACATGCTTCCTTCATCGGACATATCAGAGGGCTGTCCGGTCATTTCCTTCTCGTCCGTTTTCTGCGGCATATTTTTCTGCCCGGCAGTGCAGCCGCTCAGCAGCAGTACCGCGGTGAGCAGAAGCGGCAACACTCTCCGATACATGGTGTATCCCTCCTTTCTGAGAAGATAAATTCGTTCGTCAGCCCATATCGGCGGAGAGCGCCTTGTCGATTTGGGCTTGCAGTGCCTCCGCCTGCTTCTTTTCCGTAATAGCGCCCACGATGGGGTCGCCCACGATGTTGCCGTTCCTGTCAACCACATAGGTGGTGGGATAGGCAAAGATATTGGTGGTGAACTTTCCCGCCTCACCGTCGGAAGCGAAATACACATTCTGATAGGTCGCGCCCTTCTTGGCCAGCACATCCTTGGCCTCAGAGATGGCCGTCTCGTCGCCGTCCAGCGTGAAGGTGTTGACGCCGATGAGGGCGCCGCCCTTCTCCGCAAGCTCCTTGTTCAGCGCATCCAACTCACCAAGCTCCCCTACGCAGGGGTTGCAGGTGGTAAACCAAAAATTCACAACGGTGACGGCGTTTTTGGCGAACAGCTCGCTGCTCTTCACCGTGTTACCGTCCAGATCCTTGCCCTCAAAGGCGGGAAACTTCTGCATACTGCCATCGTCAGGCGGCGTGGTCATATCGCTGCCCGCCGGGACGCTCGTATTGTCATCACTATCAGGCGTCTCTGACAGCCAGGGATACTTCGTCTCCAGCTCCGCCCGCTGGTTCTCAATATCCTTGATCTTGGTGGCCTCGCCGGTGAGCAGCGTCAGCTCCTCCTCGGTGAACTGATCCTTGGCATTCTCGATGGTCTTGAGCAGAAAATCGCCGTAGTTGCCGCCGTCCTCTATCATGGACATGCCCTTATCGGCTGCCATAAAGACCTTTTCCCAAAGAGCTGTGTTTTCCGACAGGATGGCATTTTCCTGCGCCATCAGCTGCTCGTACAGCGCTTTTGCCTCCTCGCCGCCATCATTGCCGTCTGTGTCCTCTGCGGGCTTTGTACCACAGGCGACCATACCGGCGGCCAGCACCAGCGCCAGCAGCAGTGTGATGATTTTCTTTACGTTCATTTTGTTTCCTCCGTTTTTAATTTATCTGCAGGTTTTACAGGTTCTTTTTTGCCGTCTCCAAAGCCGTAGCGGAAGCTGACGGCGTTGGTGGGACAGGCGCGGATGCACATTCCGCAGCGGATGCACTCGGTATGGTTGGGCGTTTTCGTCACATCCACATCCATCTTGCAGGCTCTGGCGCATTTCCCGCAGGAGACGCACTTATTCTTATCCACCTTCATCTGGAAGAG
>ENA-OUQF01000722-OUQF01000722.1-human-gut-metagenome-genome-assembly--contig:-NODE-722-length-23335-cov-8.090077_pt1 | contig 23335 bp, 21 predicted proteins | sample MGYA00237947_ERZ548826 | MGnify/ENA primary metagenome ERZ548826 (study PRJEB26490, sample SAMN05194701) | human gut metagenome | biome: terrestrial biome; feature: human-associated habitat; material... | reverse complement strand
GGAAATGCGCTAAATTGTTAACCATAAGTCGAATGGAGGGTTAACAATTTGGAAAGTACAAAAACAAAACGATTATCGACCAGAAGTATGGTATTATGCGCAATGTTCACAGCTCTGGTTGCAGTAGGAGCTTTTATTCAGATTCCGGTTCCTTATATGGATTATTTTACACTGCAGTTTTTCTTTGTATTGCTTGCAGGATTGATTCTGGGAGGAAACAGGGGAGCAATTTCCGTTGGGTGTTATGTTTTACTGGGACTTATCGGGGTTCCGATTTTTGCAGCGGGTGGAGGAATCGGTTATATATTCCGACCGAGTTTTGGTTATCTGATCGGATTTATTGCAAGTGCATTTGTAACCGGAAAATTGTGTGAAAAGATGAAGGCTGGTTATAAGTATTATCTGCTCGCCTGTCTGGCCGGTTTTGTTGTGACTTATGCAATCGGAATTATATATAAATATATGATCCTGAACTTTTATGCACATACGCCGGCAACACTTGCTGTGATTTTTTTATCCTGTTTTCCATTGGACATGCCAGGGGATTTTGTATTATGTCTGCTGGCATCCGGCGTAGGTCTTAAGATGCGGAAAAACGGATTTTATCTGAACTGACGGAAAGGATGACGGAAGAGATTATGGCAAAAGGAATTTTTGTGACAGGCACCGGCACGGATATAGGGAAGACGTATGTCACTGCATTGATAGTGAAAAAACTGGCAGATGCAGGAATCCATGCAGGTTACTATAAAGCTGCCTTATCAGGAGCACCGTCCATAGCGGAAAGTGATGCGGGATATGTGAAGAAGATTGCGGGGATTGCACAGGAAGATACCAGCCTGTTATCGTATTTGTATCAAAATGCGGTATCTCCGCATCTGGCTGCCCGAATGGAAGGAAATCCGGTTGATCCTGAAAAGGTAAAAGAGGATTTTGAAAAGGTAACGGGCAAATTTGATTATGTTACGGTAGAAGGAAGTGGCGGTATTGTATGTCCGATCCGCTGGGACGGGGAACATAAGATGTTGCTGGAAGATATCGTAAAGATGTTGCAGCTGGATACTCTGGTGATCGCGGATGCCGGTCTTGGCACGATTAACGCGGTTGTCCTGACAGTAGAATATATTCGAAATCATGGAATGTGTGTAAAAGGAGTCATTCTTAATCATTATGCGGGTGGAACCATGCAGGAAGATAATGAAAGGATGATTGAGGAATTAACAGGCGTGCCGATCATTGCGAAAGTAAAAGATGGTGACAGGGAACTTACAATTGATATAGAAAAACTGAAGCAGATTTATGACTAGGAGAAAAAGGAAACCTTACCGTGGTAAGGGATCCTTTTTTCATTTGTTGGGAAAGCAATGGCTGGTTGCATTCCTTATAGAATCTGGCGTATAATAAGATCACTGAAATAACAGAAAACAGGGATAATGATTGTGATGAAAGAGAATCAGGACCGTAACATACAAAATGTATATCGGCAGATAGTGGAAATTTCAAAAAAATATCAGGTAAAAAAAGTAGTATTATCTGGATCACGTGCGCGTGGAACTAATATGCCAAAAAGCGATAGCGATCTGGCGATTTATGGATGTGCAGATTTTGGAGGTTTGTCAGATAGTTTAAATGAAGATCTGTGGTCGCTTTTAAAGTGGATATTATCAATATGGATGATAAATACATGTCATCTGAATTGGTATCCGAGATAGAGAAAGATGGGGTTGTTTTATATGAAAAAGTTTGATCAGTATGTTAGACATTTGCAGGTGCTTGGTCGGGCAGAACAGGAAGATGTCACCAACGAATTTATAGTAAGTGGCATTATAGATAAATTTTATATTCAGTTTGAATTAGGCGGGAAGGTATTAAAGGAGTTGTTGAGGTATGAAGGAGCAAATCAGGCGGCAACGGGATCTCCCAGAGAAATTATTAAGACCGCGTATGCCTATTTCCATTTTATGGAAGAAGATGTATGGCTGGAAATGTTGCGTGATCGAAATGATGCCACACATATTTATAATGAAGAAGCAGCACAGCAACTGGTTGAAAAAATTCTGCATCAGTATATTGGAGTGTTTGTCTCGTTGGAACAGCAGATCCGTGCCCGGTATGGAGATGAGGTGTTAGAACAGCTATGACAAAGTGGTATCGTGCGTGTGTGAACTACATTCATTCTGTGCCGGAATATAACTGTGCACTCGAACAGGAACGATTTACGGAAAAAGCCGCAATTGCAGCAATACATAAATTAAAACGCTATTATGATGAAAAGCATTTTGTAAAAGATCCGGATTACATTGTGCGGATGGATCGGCTGCTTTCGGTGATTAAGGATCATGAGACGGATGAAGAGATGGATCAGTGGAAGGTCTGGCTGAAATATTTTGTCACTATGGGTGGCGGTGAGTGGAATGAATTCTGGGGAGATGTGAAATAAGAAGAAAACAGCAGGGAATTTATGATGGATATCATAGATTTCCTGCTGTTTCTGCATAAAAGGATGTTGATACATCGTATGTTGAGGTTTATGATTTTTGGAAATATTCTACAAATCAAATATTTCAAAGCGTTAAGATGTTACAGTTAAAAAGCCAATCATACAGAAAAATGATGATGAGAGATAATCTGCTTGCGAAATAAGAAAAAGGATGTTAACATAATAGCTATCGGAAAAGTTTGGAGAAAGAAAAATAAAAAGATCGGAGGTGAAAGAAGGATGACACAGGAAGATATTGTGATTTTATCACAGTTGTTAGATCAGAAATTTGAACCTGTATACACAAGGCTTGATTTACTGGAGAGTGATGTCAGGGAACTCAAAAGTGGAATGTCTGAAATAAAACAGAGAGTAGCCAGTGTGGAACAGAAAGTAACGGAACTGGATCAGAGAGTAGCCAGTGTGGAACAGAAAGTAACGAAACTGGAACAGAAGGTAACGGAACTGGATCAGAGAGTAGCCAGCGTGGAACAGAAAGTAACGAAGCTGGAACAGAAAGTAACGAAGCTGGAACAGAAGGTAACGGAACTGGATCAGAGAGTAGCCAGCGTGGAACAGAAAGTAACGAAGCTGGAACAGAAGGTGACGGAACTGGATCAGAGAGTAGCCGGAGTGGAACAGAAGGTAACGGAGCTGGATGAAAAGGTAACGGAACTGGATCAGAAGTTTACGGAACTGGATGAAAAGGTAACGGTATTGGATCAGAAGTTTACGGTATTGGATCAGAAGTTTACGGTACTGGATGAAAAGGTTACCGGTTTGGAATTGGTAATTGAAAATGAAACAAATGTAAATATCAGACGGATTGCAGAAGGGCATTGTGATTTAGTGCGTAATTTGAGGGAAGCATGCAAAGTAGATGATGAAAAAGAATTGCTTGCCATTCGTGTGACGGTGTTAGAATCTGATATGAGTAAAGTAAAACATCAGCTTGCAATTACATAATCTTGCGGATCGCGGTGCCTTGGCACCGCGACTTTTTAGGATGGGGAAAATATGATTACATTGAATGATTACTTATATTCGGGGGATACAGTTCTTCGCATTTTAAAAAAATACATAGCGGATTTACGTATTTCGGCGGTACAGAAACATAATGAAGTGGATTTAGTACATTGTAACTTTTTGATACAGATTATGAAACTTTTGGAACACAATGATTTCCTGACTTCGCAATCGCAGAAGATTCGTGAGTTTTATAAATATATGGCACAGGAATATCCATATTTATCTTTTACTTTCAAGGGACGAATTAAGTCGTTGATTCGCGCAGAGGGAAAGTTTAATGGATATATTGTGGAATACATATACGATTATTATGAAAAGAATGGATCATATCCGTCTGTGTCAGAAATCAAGGAGCGTTTGAACTGTTTTCGCGATTTGATCGCGTACCGTATTGTGATTTCCATGCCACGGTGTCATATGAAACAAAAACAGGATCGCAAGAAGGAAGAGATCAGGTATTTATATCGGATTGCCAATGTATTGCCACAATTTTTGGAAGAACGTGGATTTACGGCAGAGCCGACAGGTGGGGTTAAAAGAAGTAATTCTTTACTATTGGATGATGCTGTGCGCCCATATTACAGGGATTATATTGATGGGGAAAGTACAAATTCATATCGTTCGCTTCATATAACGTTTTTTGACAACAGTGCCCGGTGTTATATGGAAATGCAGCTTAGAACAAAAGAGATGGATGATATTGCAGAAATTGGAGTAGCGAATCATTTATTTTATGAAAAAAAACAGGAAACTTCCAGAGGACGGAGAGATGCGATTTTACAAGGCGGCTGTATTTATTTTGACGAGGCTTATGAGCGTTGTAGATTGTTACAGGATCTTGATCTGTCAGGGGTAGATGTAAATATGTTTACGGCAGTGAATAATAGCCTTATGAATGATGGATGTGGTCTTTTTCGGGGGCGGCTGATTTTGCCGTATGAGCATTTATCAAAATTCCAGAATGATATGATTGATTAAAGGAGCTGTAAAATAAGTCCCTAATATAAGAAACGCCAATTCCGGCAAATGTCGGTTTTGGCGTTTCTTTGTATTAACTTTTCTATTTCTAAGCAAGTCTGCATCTTTGGGTATAAAAAATGGTGCATTTAATAAAGCTCGGCTAATCACGCCCGCTTAAGTTTTATGCAACTTTCGTCTGTCGTTGCTTTTTGTTGTGATATTTATAAAGATTGAATCCACATGAAATCAGTGTAAGCTCGAGAATTACATTTTTCTCGCCTCTTCGCAATAATCTTTTATACGCTTTATCCCACTTTAATACACCAAAAGTTCCCTCCGATTGAATACTTCGGTTCATTCTCAAGAGAGCACCATGTATGGATTCAAGATTTTGCAGCACTTCCTGATGGATAGCAGTTAATTCCTGATTTATTCGGATCGTTCGGTTTTTGTGTGCTCTCGGACAACATTCTTGTTTATGCTGACACCCTTCACAAGATTCACATTCGTATAATTCTTCCGTTCTTCCATATTTATTATATTTCACATGCTGTGTTCTCTTGAAGAGGAATTTTCGACCGTTTGGGCATAAGAGATTTCCATCTGCATCTTTTGCAAAGTTTACAGCACGATACGGATTCTCATGATACTTTTTGTCCGTCGTTTCTTTTTTGTACATGGTAAATTTCATGTATTTTTCCATGCCGTGTTCTTCACAATAAAGATAATTATTGTAAGAACCGTATCCGGCATCAGCAACCGGATATTTCGGATAGTGACCATATGTGCGATTGAATTTTTCCATCAAAGGAACAAAGCATTCCATATCGGATGCATATGGTTTTACGTCGATTACAGCTATGTATTCATCACAGATGGCTGCCTGTAGGTTGTATGCCGGAAGTAGCTGATCATTTCCCATGTAATCACGCTTTAAACGCATGAAAGTTGCATCATGATCTGTTTTGGAATAACTGTTTCTTTCTTCTCCACAGGTCTCGATATGATATGCATAGGATTTCAAACGTTCCAGATATTCATGCAATTCTTCGTATTGTTTTTGTCGAATGCTTTTTCTATGGCCACGTCCGGAAACGAAAGAAGTTTCATCCAGTCCGGTTGTTTCTTTGTACATCGTAAGTAATTCAGAGACATAGTCAACCGCGTACGCTTCACGCTTTTCAAATTTTATTCCGAGATATCCAAGTACTTCCCGATTCATAGCATCAATCAAGAGTGAAATCTTGTCAAAGACTTTCTGCCGGTTTTTCACACACGATTTTTTCCATACCCAGGTATATCGATTGGCATTTGCCTCAATTTTTGTCCCGTCAATGTATGTATGCTGCAGATCCACGTGATCTTTGGCAAAAATATATGAATTAATGTCTTCAAATATCTGCTCGATAGAATCGGTTAGTTCGTTTCGGATTAAGTTTCCAAATGTAGCAAAAGAAGGCGTTTTCATGCTATCAAGAAGATACATGTAACGAATGTCATTACGGCAGAGCTTTTCTATTTCTCGTAAGGAGCAGATGCCATTTTCCATAAAGGCAAAAAGTATTACTTTAAGGAGTTTTTGAGCATCACATCTTGGGCGACCTGTTTTATAGCCTTTCTCTACAAAATATCTGGATAGGTCAATGTGATCCATAACCTCACAAAAAGTGTATACCGGATCGGAAATATCGATCAATTTTTCGATTTCTAATGGTAATTTCAGCTGACGCATAGTATAATTACCATTGGTATTGTTATTTAGTAGCATAATTAATTATACCAAAAAATCGCTCAGACCTCACGGTCTGGGCGATTTTTCTGTCAGGGGAGTTTTTTTACAGCCCCTTTTATCTAGTGCTTATTTAATTGATCGTGCAAGCGCTACCGTTTCAGCATCTATGCTTCCCACGGAACTGGTGTCAGGCACCTCGTTCCCTTTTATAAATGACCGGCACATCATATCCGAAAGTTTTCTTTCCATTCACTTCCATACTTTCTGACACCTCCAGACATGTCTCCGAGAATCTCTCCCATAACCGGAATGTCATCACAGGGGTAAACTGACTCACACTTCCCCCTTCCCAGACGCCATCCTTTTCCTGATACAATGCCGGGGTAAACTTCTCAGATCTTTTCAGGTCACTATATTCTACGTTCTTCATGGAAGCATAAGAAAACGTATTTTTGTCTTCTCCTGCCGGAATTTCGTAGGAAGAAAGCATAATTCCACCGTCACAATCCGTAATAAGAAATAAATGCGGTGATGCATGGCATTTTCCATCCGTCTCATAATAACTTTCTTCTACAATAAATATTCCGGTAAAATTTTCCGGAATATTATTTATCTTATCATTACAGACTGTATTCACATGTCTGGCATACGGAAATAATTTTCCTGCAGATTTCATTTCTGTAAATTGTTCTCTGTTATCAAAATGCCCCGTCATAAGCTTTACAAATTTTTCCATTTTCATTATAATACCCTGCCTCTATAATATTTTTGTTTTTAAAATAACAGTTGTAGTCCCATTGCAATCATCCACATATATGCACAGGTTTTTGGAATCATTAATAATCCCACCTTTGGTTTCGTTTTACTGAATAAAGTAACCGGCAGATAACAGGCAAAAGAAAGAATGATCGCCGCAACCATTCTTGTCATACCATACCCATTTGCATTCCCGGAAATGATATACAGAATAATCACTCCGATCCCCGTCACCGCAAAGACAGCATTTCTGGCAATTGATAATTTCATATTTCCTTCATCTGTACACCAATTGTTCTGTGGGAACATGCATATCACAATTCTGACAACCGCTGATATCCACACGACCGCTTCCACTATTGTCGGTATTATCATTTCCGGAAATGTAAATTTCCAGACATACATTAAAATAATATAAAACACCGTCATTGTAACAGACGATACCTGCAATCCAATTCCCAGCTGCCTCTTTATCTTCTCATCGCTTCCACGCACTGCCCTTATAATTCTTGGCACCAGATGAAAAGCATCCCCTCCGCAAAGTGTCAATGTTAATATTCCATAAAGTACAAATAAGATATTTCCCTTTGAAAATATAAAAAATAAAATTGCGGCAGCTAAATCGAAAATCAGATACGCAGCATCAAAGATTGCTTCCATCACATCCGGAATCTGTGGTTTGTAATTGTTCTCTTCCATCCTTTTAATCCTGCTCCTTTTCCATCAATTGACTGTAAAACAAATGATTCCCGGTACTCTTCATATCCAGGGATTCGTTTTCATTCGTTTTTTCCTTGTATTCCCTTAAATGTTCTTCCGCATTATTGCAGATCCGGTCAAATATCTGGATACACATGTGCTTTTCTTCTTCTGTCAATCCGCTCAAAACATTTCCTGCAAACTGTTTCTGTGCGTTAATTCCTGCCGCCACTATAAGTTCTGCCCGATCCAGCAGAATAATCTCTACATGCTTTTTATTATCCTTACTTTGTATTCTTTCAACCAGTCCTTTATTTTCCAATTTTTTCAACGAAGTTGAAACATGGGATTTCGTTGATTTTCTAACCTTTACTATTTCTGCTGCGGTATTGTGATGCGGATTATTATGAAGGAACATAAGTATATCGTATTCCATCTGTGTCAGCCCATACCGGTCACATACCTCTCCGGAAAGCAATTCATAATAACTTGTAATTGTTTTATGCTTATCCCAGAAGTACATCTTCTCTTCCTCTTTCATCGTTCTTTTTAGAACGATTATAGGGGAATATTTCCGGTATGTCAAATGTTTTTTGCTAATATGTCTTCGCCTTTAATGTTCCAATATATTCCCCATTATTATAAACAAACGGTCCGGCTTCTCCCTCTTCTCCGAAATATTCCGGTCTCACTGACAGAATATTGAGCAATTCATCCACCGTCTTCACCTTTGTTGCCTGATATGGTTGTTCAAATGCAATCTTTTCTACAAATAAGTAATCGTCCCTGTCCTTTATCAGGATACCTGTATGACCCACGAAAGTAACATCCGAATACGGGTCATATATCACGATACTAAGGAGCGATATCCTGTCACTGTCTATTTGAAATCCATAATGTTTCCAACTATCCGAAAATGCTGTTTCCGGATGTTTTTTATCCGCAACACTCTTTTCTCCATAGAGCGTGGTAAACATATCCCGGTTCTCTTTTATGGTTTCATACCTTTCCACATTATCTATTGCTTCTGTATCAAACATTAGATAAGTACCTTCATAATTGTCTTCCGTTGATTCTGCGTGAAGCAGACCATCCAGTAAGAGAAAGGCTGTCATTCTGCAGTCCGTGTCGGAGTAATCATGATTCTGTTCCCAGCCATCCATACATTTGCCGATATCTGCTTTCATGTTTTCCGGATCAGACCAGACATCCTCAAGCTTTGCATTCTTCCCGGCCGAATCCGCAAAATCAGTTACCCATTCCCGGAATGTATCTACATGGGAAGCTCCCGCGGTATCCAGTTCTTTGCAAATTTCTGTAATGGTATGGTTTCCTCCCATATAAGTTGCAGCCGGTATCTTCTGTTTCTGTGCACATGCCCCCAGCATCAGGCACAAGAGCATAACAACAGCTGATAATTTCATTACCGTTTTGGTTTTATTCTGCCTGTTCCTTAGATTAAACGCTCCGCCACAAAACATCCTGTCAATTATAACTGTGATCCGTTTCTTCCTCATCCATAAACCTCTTTCTTATGATCCGCATATTTTACATATTTTTTAAGATTACCTTACGGTTTCATTTATGTAAATAGTATGGTTTCAAAATTAAAGAAATATTTATTTTTATTGCTCTGTTTGTGGAACATTCAGCAACGCTTTCGGCAGATATCACATCTGTCCTGAAAAGCAAAGTAACCGAATGAATTGCTTCTTATGCCACATGGATTCAGGCTTTATTCGGAAATGTTTTGTTATTCTTTTTTACTCCGTCTCCCTCAGCCGCTCCACAATCGTCTGCTTTCCAACCACACAATAGACCACAAGCGGAACCCCCGCGCCGATCACGGTAAAGATCAGTGCCGCAAGCACGACCGGACCGATGGTATACTGAAACCGGAAAAACCAGAACATTTTTTCAATCATCTTTCCCATAAACGGCTCAGATGCCACAACAAGAATAAGCGAAATGACAATCGCCGCAAGCGTATACAACAGTCCCTCATACACAAGCATCCGCTTCAACTGGCGTCTGGTCATGCCAACCGACTGCAGCACAGCAAACTCCCTGCGTCTTGCAATCATCCCCGTGAGGATGGCATTCAGGAAATTTAATGTTCCGACCACGGCGATCACACCGGAGAGAACACCTCCAAGCAGCAGAAACATCCCACGGAACGAATCAAACTCTTTTTCGTAGGAAAACTTCGATTCATAGCTGTACAGCGGCTCGACCTGTTCCGTATAATTTTTCAAAAAACTTTCCATTGCTCTTGCACTCTGATTGTTTTTCATATCAAACATCATATGCATGACATCTTTTGTCCCGGTATCTTTGATAAACGTATCGCTTCCAAGCACAAACTGCGGTGATCCATAATACCGGCAGCTCATCGCGGAAGGCACCAGAATCTCCGCCACCACCGTATAGGTTTTTTGTGTATAATCATCTGCTTTCATGACATAGGCATCTTCATAATCGTCAACCTCATCCTCCAGGATCTCTTTTCCACTCTTTGCGTCAAAGTATTTCCAACTGTTTACATACCTGAGTGTCACCTGATCGCCCACCCCGGCCCAGTTACTGTGATCAACTTTTTTGTCATAATCATCCTGCATATAGACTGCCGCAATGGCATTCTCCTGATCCAGAGCTGTGACATCGCCTTTGAGCACCTTTACTTTCTGAAGCGGGAATGCATCCATTCCATACAACTGAATATCATCATAATAACTGCCATCATCTGCCTGTTCCTTCCAATTGAAATAACCCTTTTCCTGCTCTTTTGTCATGGTATCTCCCATGGATGTAAAATACGCCAGCATATCTTTTTTCTTTATTTTTTCCTGAATCCGTGTTGTCTGCCCGTAGACACACCCACTCTCTTTGATGCCATTTTGCGCGAGCACGGTCTGCATTGCAGAATCTTCCACCGCTTCATCGGAAAAATGAAATCCTTTCTGCACGTTAAAATAATCCGCATTGGCAAACACAAAATCGCTCACACAGAACTGTTTCAAATACAGATCCATATCAAATCCGTTTGCAAACATAACAGTCAGATTTAAAAGAACAACCGCAAGGGAGAGAGAAATGACAACAAGAACCGTTTTCTTCCAGTTCCGTCCCACATTTGCCCATGCCATACGCCCCAAAGATGCCGGCTTTTTTGCGGTTTTTGCTTTTTTTCTGCCACAGTCTGCCTCCGTATAGCGCACCGCTTCGACCGGGGATACCTTTGCAGCCATCCGCCCCGGCTTATTGCAGGATAAAAATACGGTGACCAGTGAAAAAAGTGCTGCTCCCACAAATACCCACGCATGCAATTTTATAACCGCTGTCGTGTAACTCATCTGTGCCATGACCGCCGGTGCCAGTCCCACGCCGATTCCAAATCCCAGAAGAAGTCCAGCCGGAATTCCAATGCCTGATAAAATGACTGCCTGCAGCCGGATGATCCGCTTGAGCTGCCGCCCGGTCATGCCGATCGTTTTTAACAGTCCGTAGAAACGGATATCGTTGGCAACGGAAATCTGAAACACATTGTAAATGACCAGGTAGCCGGTAAATACAATGAGCACAAGCAATGCTACAATGGCTGCAATGCTTTCCGGATTCAGATTGCTGCTCGACTGCGCACCGGTATAGCCCCAGTTTACACCAAATGCAATATAGCCCGGTTTGGAAGCATCTTCTGACTGAAATCCACAGTCTCTGATCACCTGCCGCATATCTTTTTCGATATGAAGTGCATTCCCAAACATAACGTCAAGTGTCCACGTTCCACACTCTTCTTCCTCCCCGATCTCCACATGCTGCAATGTCTTTTTCACGTAACTTTTCGGCACGATCACATGGCTCGCCTGGGAAACTCCGTTGTAATCCCACCAGCCGGAGAGAACAAACTCCTGCGTCACCGTTTTCGGTTCTGACTGAACTCCTCCGATCTGATACGTCACGGTAAATTTGGTGCCGATTTTGGGCTGTACTCCTAACAGTTTTAACACCCGGGTATCCGTCATGGCCTCATTGCTTCCCTCTTTTGGACGGTGTCCGTGCGTTGGTGTACAAAAATAATGTTTTCCCCCATGCGCATCCATATAGCTGACTTCCACCTGTGTCTTACGAAACGCATCCCCGGTTCCCATTCCTAAAAACAGCCGCGCACCTGTTTCCTGAATAAGCGGATCTTTTTTTAAGGTTTCCATCTGTTCTTCCGTCAGTTTCTTAAAAGCCCCGTGCGCATCACCTCCGACCATAAGAAAGTTGGACTGCTGGAACGAATCGTTGATGGAAATTGCAATCGTAAACAGCGCGGTAAACAGCATCGTGGTCAGCATAATTGCAATCACGGCAATCAGGTTTCTCATTTTGGAAGCCCGCAGACTGCGCACGGCAATGGTGCGCACACAGGCACGGTTTTTTACCTGTATCATAATGCCTCACCTGCTTTCCCTGTCACAATCCGTCCATCCTCGATACGGATGATCCGGTCTGCAAGCTGTGCAATCTCCTCGTTGTGTGTGATCATCACAATGGTCTGCGAAAATTTGGTGCTGGTCGTTTTGAGCAGCCCCATCACATCCTGTGAGGTACAGCTGTCGAGATTTCCGGTCGGTTCATCTGCTAATAGAATCGCCGGTTTGGCTGCAAGTGCCCGCGCGATCGCCACACGCTGCTGCTGTCCTCCCGAAAGCTGGTTTGGCAGCACGTTTAATTTTTCTTTCAATCCGAGTGCCTCTGCGATCTCCCCGATAAATGCATTGTCCACGGTTTTTCCGTCAAGCTGCAGCGGCAGCACAATGTTTTCATAGACAGACAGCACCGGAACTAAATTAAAGGACTGAAAGACAAATCCGATTTTTCTTCTGCGGAAAATCGTCAGTTCTTCATCCTTTAATGCAAAGATGTCTTTGCCGTCCACATAGACTTTGCCGGATGTTGCCCGGTCGAGTCCGCCAAGCATATGTAAAAGCGTCGATTTTCCCGATCCGGAGGTTCCTACCACCGCGACAAATTCTCCGTTTTCCACCGACAGGTTTACCCCCGCCAGCGCGTGCACGGCGGTCTCCCCCGTGCCATACTGTTTTTTCAAATCTCTGGTTTCCAAAATGACCATCCTGTAATCTCCTTTTGCTCCTGATTTGGCATTTCCTGCCTTCTTTTAAGATTGTCGCACAGAATTCTTTCGAGAATCTGTCCCGGAGACAAAAGATTCTTACAGTTTTGACACAATTGCCGTTGGAAAATACAGCCCAAACGTTGAGCCTTCCCCCGGCGTGGACGAAAGCCGGATATATCCGCCCTGCTGCTGCATGATAAAACGTGCCAGATACAGTCCGATCCCCACACCGCTCTTTTCGGCAACCGCGTTTCCCCTGTAAAAACGCCCAAATACCGCCGCATGCTCCTCCTCACCGATGCCGATTCCCGTATCCGTCACTTCCACGCAGGCAAACAGTTCATAGGAACAGAGTTTTATGGTAATCCCTCCTGTGTTCGTATATTTGATCGCATTATCGAGAATATTTCCCAGTGCTTCCATGGACCATTTCTTATCAAAGTACGCATAAACCGGTGCGTCTTTCTCTGCTTTTTTCGTCCCGGAAAACGCAATCGCAAGTCCTTTGGCGGCTGCTTTTTCCCGGTAACTTTCCATACCGTCTACCACCAGTTCTGTCAGCGGCTGCCGGATTGGATGCAACACAAAAACGCCTGTCTCAAGCCTTGAAAGTTTGACAAGCGCATCCATTAAAAACTGTAATTTTTCACTCTGCTGCCGCAGCTTTTTTACGGAATCCTGCGCTGCTTCCCCCAGCGGTTCTTCCTCCAGCAGTTCCGTATACAATAAAATATTTGAAAGCGGCGTCCGCGTCTGATGGGAAATATCTGCAATCAGTTCCTTGATTTTTTCCCGCTCCGCATCTATGCTTCGCACTGAAAGTTCCGATGCCGCCAGATACTGCGCCAGACGGTTTTCCAGCGACGACTGCCGCGACTCATCAAATGTGGTCTCGGAAAAGGTGCCGTTTATCGCCGCCTCAAGCATATCGGAAAGTCCATCCATCACCTGTTTCTGCCGGTGTCTGAAGAAAAGTGCTGCTGCAAGCACACTCCCTGCCGCAAGCAATATAATTACAAAATATCCGATCATACTTCCCATACATATCCGATCCCATACACGGTCCGGATCTGCTCCTTTGCCTGTAATTTATCCCGCAGCCGCTTGATGGCAACCGAAAGCGCGTTTTCATCCACGTACACCGCGCCATCGATCCAGATGCGATCCATCAAAGTTTCCCGCGGCACGGTCATCCCCGCATGCTGCACAAGAAGTGCCAGAAGTTTCTGCTCGGTTTTACTTAACTCCACTTCCTGTCCGCTTACGGTAAAACGCATATTTGTAAAATCAAACTTCCAGATACTGCCCTCCCAGATCTGTGTGTTTTGTGTGTTTTCTTTCTGCATCTGCACCGTCCGGTTCCGAAGCTGGGTGTTTACCCGCGCCCGGAGTACCGCCAGACTGAACGGCTTTGTGATGTAATCATTTGCTCCCTGCTCCAGTCCGCTTACAATATCCATTTCCAGATCGTTTGCCGTAAGTAAGATCACCGGAAGATCCGAGGTTCTGCGGATCTCCTGCAGCAGATCAAAACCGCTCCCGTCCGGCAGATTTACATCGAGAATCAGCAGATCTGTCTGGTTCTGATGCAGATGCTGTCTGGTCTCCTGTATATTTTTACAGCATAGCACCTGCCGGTTTTTCTCCTGTAATGCGCGCTGCAGTCCCTGTGCGAGTGCCATATCGTCTTCCGTGATCAGAAGATGCATGATTTTTTCTTCCATTGGTTTCTTCCTGTTCTGTTTAGTTTTGTTGCGGGATTTGTTTCAATTCTGCAAAAAGACGGAGCTTAACGCTTATTGCTTTTTATCATTTTCAATCACACAGGAATGTTCTTTCGTCTTCTTATCATAATTGATTCCTACGAGCAGAATATTTCCTGTATACTGCTCTAACGATTGCGGATACTTTCTGTCTTTTATCTGTTGTAAGGCGGTATCCGCAGTTTTATTCCATTTCAGTTCCACAACCAGTGCCGGATAATCAGCTTTATATTCCGGTTTTGGAATATAAACAAAATCCGCAAAACCACGGCCGGTCGGCAATTCCCGGACGGGTTTAAAATAATACTGCATGGAACTTAAGTATGCGATCGTAAGTACACTGTTGAGCGAATTTTCATCATGGTACATAATCGTTGAAGAATACCCGGTATGAATTTTCTCAATCCCCTTTGCAACCTCCATTCCATCTTTTTCCAGCGTTGCATCTAATAACGCTAACGATTCTTTTTGAAATGTCACCATCTCATTCCACCTGGTACGTTTCACTGCATGATTTAACTCGTGCCGGATTTCTTCATTCGGAATAAAAACATGCCGGCTGTCCTGATCATAAGCCAGATATCCCAAATGAATCAGGTACGTAAGCACATCATCCCGATTTGCAAAACTTACCGTGTCATTCTGAAAGGATGTCACATCCACTTCTACGGATGCGCCCGACAACATCTCGATAATTGCAGATTTCAAGCCATCAAAATCCATGTTGATCAGTGGCACAATTGCCTCATAGCTTCCGGTATTTGACCAATAACTTTTATACTTTCCATTTAACATGACACTGACAACGGCCTTCGGATTATATACCTGATAATCCTCTAATAAATAGCCATCATACCAGGATTTCACCTGTTCATAACTGCATCCGTATTGTTCACACAGTCCGTGGACTTCTTCTGTAAACCCGACGTAAGGAGCCATCCGTCCTGCATCGAGCATGGTAAATTCTTCAAAATTGTTGAGTGCCGACTGCGTTTTTAATTTCTTAATCGGTAAAATTCCCGTCAAATATGCTAACGCAATGTATCTGGAAGGTTCTGTGCCTTTAAACATTCCTCTGAGAAAATCAATATATGCCTCCTGCAATGTATGATTCTGTGCCTCATCTCGAATCAAAACATCCCACTCATCAATGATGACAACAAATTTATTGCCCGTAGCCGCTTTGATATATGACATTGCCCCATAAGCAGTCCTGACCGCATCCGGAATGATCTGTCCGTATGCTTCCCTCAGTTCCTGTAAAATTCCCTCGTTGATATAATCTACAACATGATCTGTATCTTTGGCATCCATCATGCACCACTGTACATCAAAATGGATCACATCATATTTATTAAGATTCTTTTCATATGATGAAACTGTACTTATCTCATAATTTTTAAAGAGCTCTTTGGAATCACAGCCCCTGCTGTAATAAGCGGAAAGCATGTCTGCAGTCATGGACTTTCCAAAACGTCTCGGACGGCTGTTACAAATAAATTTTGATGTGGTATTTATCACCCGGTTGGTGTATTCCAGCAAACGGGTTTTATCAATATAAATTTCTGAATTGACTGCCTCTGAAAAAGCCCCGTTATCTGGATTCAAAAATCTTCCCATAAGTACCTCCAAAGAATAATCCGCTATACTATGCATCTAGTATAACGGATTACGCTTAAAAAAACAATTATATTGCCGAGTCCCGATACCCCATACCGTTTTACTCACACGCAATATAGTTGTATTCCCACCGAAAGAACCCAGGCAGCCGTGCTCTTTTGCCACAAGCTGCATATTATAAAACTGATAACCGTACATCGCAGAAGCACCGAGTGTCCGTACCTTTCCTGCCTTTACCAGATCGTTTAAGGCTTCCATCGTCTCCTCGATCGGAGTCTCATAATCAAACCGGTGAATGATATACAAGTCCAGATAATCGGTTCCCAGACGTTTTAATGTTCCATCAATTTCTCTGTGAATTGCCTCGTCAAATATTTCTTATCTTTCAATTTAGTTATATAAGTCCCATCTGACTGAATATGTTGGCAATACCTTTATTCCGGATAAATTTACAGATAGGTATCTTCAAACTGGCCCACCGGAATCGGCTTTGAAAAATAATACCCCTGATAAATTCCGCATCCCATCTGGGTAAGCTTATCAATTTGTTCCTTTGTTTCAACACCCTCCGTGATAACGGAAAGACCAAGTGTTTTGGTGAGTGAAATGATCGTATTTATAATAGACATACTTCTCTCTATGCGTTCCGGCCGGGTTGTCCTTAAAAAGCCCATATCTATTTTCAGCACATCCACGTCCATATCCTTTAGCGTATTAAATGAAGAATAGCCGCTTCCGAAATCATCTATTTCCACCTGAAAGCCGGATTTCCTGAACCGTTCAATCATTTCAAGTTCCCCTGCGGTTCCGGTCATAATTGCGGTTTCCGTAATTTCCAGTTTCAGTGTGGAAGGAATGATTTTATAGGTTTCAACAAGACTGGTAATTGTTTCATATACATCCATATAGTAAAAGTCCTTGGTCGAAATATTTACGGATATATACAGATCGTCCCGCCCGTCTTTCTGCCATTGTGCAAGTTTTTGTACGGCAAGTTCCCACACAAACCGGTCAAGCCGGTAAATCAGACCTGTTTTTTCAAAAACTTCAATAAAATCCCCCGGAAAAATCAGACCGCGTTTTGGATGCTGCCATCGGACAAGAGCCTCTGCCCCCAGTAATTTTCCTTCCGATGTCACCTGTGGCTGTAAATACATGCAGAACTGTTTTTCGGCAAGTGCTTTATCAAAATCACCCACCAGCTGCTTTTCGGCAACGGTATCATGAAATATCGTGTCGCTATAGTATGCAATTGATTTATCATAGTTTTCCCCCAGTGTCTTTATTGCAAGATTGGCTTTATCACACATAATGGATACTTCTTCATTCCGGTCTGTGATTTCATAAACACCGACATAAATATGAAGATGATACAGGTCATTGTTAAATGCATGCCCCATGGTCTGTATCGCATCCATAAAATCCTGCTCTTTAAATTCTTCTTTTGGGATGCATATTGCAAATTTGTCACCACCGGTGCGTCCATAGACACTCCCTTCCCCACATTGTGCTTTAAGAAGATCTGCCTCCATTTTAAGGACTTCGTTTCCTTTTTCAAGACCAAAGAGATCATTGACCAGTTTAAAATCCTTGATATTGGAACAGATCAGCAGCCACTCTTTATCCGGATTCTCATTTAAAATTTCCGATGTTTTTTTGGCAAAATAATTCTTATTATACAATCCGGTAAGCGTATCATGTGTTGCAAGGTATTTTTCTTTCTCAAACGCAATATGTTTCTCCGTATTATCAATCAGATTCAGGAAAAAACCTATATATTCATTCTTTTTATCAAACAGTTTTCTGTATTCGATATCGAAATAATACGTTTTGTTGTCAATAATGGTTTGACCACTCCATTCAAGGGAGGCCGAATTGTTGGTGTCATGTTCTTTTATCCAGCCCTGTACATCCTCCGAGATCCCGGAAAGGGAATCCAGTGAACTGTTAAATATTTTCAATGCACGCTCATTGGCATACACACATTCGTTATTTATATCAAAACATATCACAGCGTTATTCATTTCATTTACAACGATGGACAGTGTTTTATCTACAAGTTCACGCGAAGAACGGTACAGCGTCAGGTAACAGATCAGTATTGCTGCGCATACAAAAAAAGGAAGCGACACATCAATCGGAAATTCTGAAATTCCACATATAAATTTTGATACCGTGATCACACATATTAACACAAGTATCGGCAAATATTTCTTACGGTAAAAATCCGGTATCTGTATAATTTTGATGATAAACGATGCAATAATACAAACTACCAGACCATATGCAAACACATAGTGAAAGTAAAAAATAATGGATTTGTCGGCTACATGATACATATCAAAATTCGGGAATCGCACGGTTTCTATCGTAAATACGTTATGAAAAATTATATTTAAAAACAGTAAAATTCCATCCAGATATGCAATTATGAAACACCCCTTTTTAAACGGTGAAACCTCGTGAAAAACACGTGTATACTGCTGGGAATACTGCAATACATATATCAGCATCAGATCAAAGGAAAACCGATAAAGTGCTTCCATTATATAAGAAAATGTTTCATTTCCTGAAAAAGCAGACAAACCATTGCTAAGGATCGTAACAATTGCAAAAATGAGGCATTTCACAATGGAAGATGCCACATCACTTTTTATTTTTCTGGAATATTTGATACAAATAAGAATTGGTACTATCATCAGGCATAATAAGATCATATAAAGTTTATCCATGAAGACGTTAAACCTCCATTTAATAATAATTTCTATAACACTCCTGTTTTAGGGTAACTCCCTTATTATTTATAATAACCTAATTTCACCAGATTGTCTAATATAATTCCATTTCCCCTATCCTGAAATATGGCAAAAAAAGGACGATATGATTTCTCATATCGCCCCTTATCGCCCTCTGTATGGTTTTAGACATCTGTTAACCAAGCGCCACCCTTTCTGCATCTATGCCGCTTACAATGATCTGCTCTGCTGTCTTACCATTTTTAAAACGGTTTACTACAGATCAGCTAGTCTTCGTCAACTACCAGATCCGGCGAAATATCTGCGATTAACAGAGCGTCTTCTTTTGAAAAACCTCGCTTCCGAAGATTACGATATACCGCCAGTCCTTTTTCGTTCTGACCTTCTGCACGACCCTCTGCACGACCCTCTGCACGTATCCCGTCAACAAATGATTTTTCATTATACTCAGTGATACACACGTCTTTCACCTCCGCTCTGTGTTTAAGCAAAAATGTCTTTAAAACATCATGCTCAATACAATAAGTTACCACTGCATCGACAGCACTCTCAAACTCCATGGTTTTACAATTTTTACGGATTTCATTGATCAGCGTCATATAATCCTTTAACGGCCGACAGTTGTTAAGTAAGTCGTCATTTCGCAAATAACAGGGGCTCCATAAGTAAAAGTCCCTGTTAAGCAATTATATATATACCTGGTTAATGTGTACCGTAAGACCGGTAATCCTTTTTGGCTGATCCATCAAGCGAATACATCAGTACATCTCCATACCGGAAAGCAAATTGTGCCTTATGCCAGTCTTTCTTCCGCAGCGGCTGGTCTTCCATCTTATACATGCTGCAGTAGCCATAATCAACGTTCTGCCGGTTTGTATAGGTAAGATGCGGGATTGGCGTTTCGCTTTCCTTGTCAAAGATTTCAGCTCCCTCCATCCAGCCCATGCCGGTATCTCCATCGCCCTGGACACTTTCAAACCCGGCTTCAAAGGTCACAATCTCGAAATTGACTACAATGTATCCATCTTTTTTCCAAAAATCTTCTTTATAGTCAATTCCTCCGTTTTCATGCGCGTATTTCGTTACGTCAAATCCTTTTTTGACCGCGTGCACATCAGATGGCAGTGAGTATTCGAAGTACCATTTCTGTTTTGACTTTGTGACCCTGTCAGGATCAACCCCATCCGGAATTACCCCATCCGGTGCACAGTCCATTCCGATATATGTGGACATACGGGATGGAATGGTAATCTCCCCATACGTGTAGACATCATAAGTTGTGGACCGGATATCTTTTGGTTTGAGTCCTGCGATTTTCGCCTTCTGGTTGAATTCTTCATCTGTTACCCCTGTATATGGGTTTCCAAGCATCATCTTTTTGACATTCTGTTTATCCAGATCACTGCCGACTTTTACAACATTGCGGTATTTGCCATTGATCGTGCCATTGTAGTAAAGGTCAACCTCTTCCAACCTTGTAATATCAGATCCATTCACATTTCCCTTATTCGAAACATAATAAAATGACGGGTAAATCTTGACATAATCCGTGCCGTGGTAGATATTTCCGATGGTTATGAGGCTCATCCGGGATGTATAGCCCGGTTTTAGCACACCGAGATTTCTCATATAAGGGTGGCTTCCATCCACGGTCGGCAGGGTAAATGCACTTCTTACTTTTTCCCCATTCTGGTTGTTGAATCCCACATGGTATGCAAACCTTTTAAGTTCCAGTGATTTCGGTTTCCGGAAAACGTCAAGCCAGAACGGGTAATCCGAATAGTCGTACATATTCAGATTGTATAAACGTCCGGATACTTCGGCATTTTTGGTATCAACCGCAACATAGTTGGTATTGTCTGCATTGGCACACACTTCTTCCATTTCCAGTCCATCGTTGGCATCACAGTTAATTGCACGTGCCCGGAAATCAATACCAACGGCAGCAGTTTCATTGACCCAGATAGGGAGATAGAACTTTGTGGAATCCTCGTGCAGCGTGATCCACGTATCCGCATCATAATAGGTGTAATCATCCCCATCGCACATGTATACCTCAAACGGGAATTTGACTTCCCGCGATTTAATGTATTTTGCGTAATCGCGTTCCCCGTATCCCTTCAGCGAACTGTGGTAACCGCTGGTAGGCAGGTTGACGGTAAAATACCGGTCCAGTACCAGATGGTAACAGTTACCCGGTGACACCAGCTGGGTATATTCTTTCGCGTCCGTAATCGTCGGATAACATACCGTAGGGGTATGGATCACAACGTCGTTGACCGGGTTTATTTCAATGTCGACATCCGGAATATTCGTATTATAAACAAACGATGGATAAAACTGTACATCACCACTCGAATTGAAGGTACCATTTGATTTTTCCGGCTCAATCAGCAGGTCTGGCTGATAAAGTATATCCCTGTCAATCTGCGTATATTCCGGGATTCTGCCCGGAGTCGGGGTTTTCTTTTCCACTGGGTCGGCATTCATGATGATCTTTCCGTCGAATTCAAGGTAATCATTCATGACAATATACTGCCCGACCGTCCATCCGTCTGACGGGGATATACCTATCCTTCCACATGCCATAAATGATACATTTCCGACATTATCATAGGATGCATCCGGTTTTATGGTGACGTGTTCATCCGGGAGCGAATAATTCATTACCGTAGCAGAATATATTCGGTACACCACCAGGTAGTCCACCTTCCAATAGGAATATTCCCGCCATACCAGTTCGGTATCATGATCGTGTAATTTTTTCCCATGTTTATCGGTGTGGCTGCAGCTAATATAATGGTTAAATTGCTTTTTTCCATATTTTCGGACAAACCGGTATTTATATAGGTAGGAATCCGTAAACACGTTGACATACTGCGTCTCGGATGTCGGAATTCCCTGTGTACTGTCAAACTGTTCATTGTCTCGTTTGTCTGACTGGATTACAGCACTTGTGCTGGCTGGTGTGAGCTTCTCTACCGAGATTACATCCTCATCCTCATGAGAGTCTGGTTTCGGTTTCGGGCTGTTTTTCTTATAAAGCACGTTGATAACAGTACCGCCATTGTAGACTTCAAAAGTCTGACGTGCTGTTTTAAGCCACTTGGTATAGCTGCCAGTCAGGTTTCCATCCTTGTCTGCAAAATTGCAGCTTTTAAAGATCGGGGCACTGGTTTTTGCAACTTTGTTCCGGATGGCTCCATTTTTTTTGCTTTTCTGCTTCGACACAGATGTCTTATACAAATAATAATTTGATGTTTTTCCTTCTCCTGCGCCGACACCTGAAAGACGTGCCGGAAGGCTCTTTGAGGATGTTTTTATCTCCGAAAGGCTGATGTAGTATTTCTTTTCCAGTCCAAGTCCACGGTCACCACTGGCGATAGAGCCGGAACCACTGGTGCTGCTCCACTGGTAACCGGTATTCGCTTTATTCAGGTTTCTTGTGGCAGGATTCTTTTCAATTTTTCCATCATCTGAGTTTGTGACAGATAAAACCAGTTTCCATTTGCCCTCATAACTTTGGTAATAATTGATAGTAACCGGTGCTTCGACCTTCTTGTACTCAACCGCAATATCATACCGTGCTCGCCAGCCTTCGTTACAGCTGGCCGGCCAGCGGATGCCATACCATGTAGATCCGTTTACCCGTCTCGTGTTACGTGTGTTCGACATCTGCCTATAGGTATAGCAGCGTTCGGTAACGTTGCGCTTTGATCCGCCTTTGCGGATCGAGTATCCCTGCAGCACACCCTGGATATATACCTTGCCACCATTCTTCTGCAGTGTTTTCAGATTTACACCGGCTTTGTCACACATGCGGTTAAAGACGTCTTTGGATATAACAAATGTAGTTTTGACAGTTCCCGTTCGATCTGTTTCATCTTTTTTTGAACACCCCTTTGGAAGCTTGTCAAAAAATACACAGTCTTTTGCTTTTGTGCTTTCTTTGCCGTTTCTGCCTGTGGGATCGCTTGTGACATACAATCCCACCGTCTTCCATCGTGTTCCAGATGATGCAGCGTGTGCATATAATGTAAATGTCAAATCTCCATTCGGTGCAACTGTTGCAATTTTACTGCTATCACTTGAAATAGATCTATTGACACCAGCATATGTACTTGTATCTCCAAATGGCTCGAATATAGTGATCATAATCGAACATAATAAGAAGATAACTAGTTTTCGGATTTTTCTTTTTCTCATAATTTACCTCCATTTTAACGGAAGCATTGTATACACAAACATATATGAAAAGTCAACCCTAAATAGAAGGGAATAGAAAACTAAAAATTTTCTATTCCCTTCTATTATTTTTTATATTTAATTATTTACATTTGCGATGCTATCTCCACCCCAATCAACTCCATAAGATGTTAATTTTCCATTTGTATAAGATAAATCACATTCTATTTCATC
>ENA-OUQF01000721-OUQF01000721.1-human-gut-metagenome-genome-assembly--contig:-NODE-721-length-23376-cov-4.462116_pt1 | contig 23376 bp, 15 predicted proteins | sample MGYA00237947_ERZ548826 | MGnify/ENA primary metagenome ERZ548826 (study PRJEB26490, sample SAMN05194701) | human gut metagenome | biome: terrestrial biome; feature: human-associated habitat; material... | reverse complement strand
CGCTGGGTTCGCGCCTGGTGGGATGAGGATATGGCGGCCAATGCCGGTCATGTCAATAAGTTCTCCACCGGTCTGCAGATTTCCACGCGCAACCGTATCGGCGTGCTGAGCGATGTAACGCTGGCGTTTGCGTCCAGTAAAATTAATGTGCACGAGATTTCCGCACGCGATTTGAATGACGGCTACGGCGTTATCAACGCCACGGTTGACGTCACGAGCGTCCATCAGCTGGATAATATGATCAGCCGCCTGCGCTCCATCAAGGGCGTTGTCGATGAGACCAGAACGGTCGATACCAACTGAGAATAGGCAGGAGTTAGGAGTTACCCGATAGGTAAAATTCGCAGGTGCCGTCCATAATAATGCGCAAACGAGTTGCGCGACACGGGTATGTCGCGCCTGCGTTGATGAAAACGCCTGTGTAGCAGTACGCTATCTGATGCTGCGAATATGTCGAGTAATGGGAGCACACTGTGCTCCCCTACGGAAGAAAAAATCCTCTGCCGTTCCCCATTTTCGAAGCGGTCGCCGGTCTCTGGTCTGCGCCAGACTAAGAAATAAAGGAAACGGGATTCACAAGGATGGAAACCTTGGTGTCCATCCTTGTGCCCACCGCCGTGGGTGCGGCGACAGTGGCTGTCTCCGATGCCAAGATCGACGATAAGGCCAATGCCATCGACAAGGATGCTCCGCTGGCCAAGGCCGGCAACCTGACCACCACCGTCACGGTGGGCGGCTACAGCGTCACACTGCCCGAGGGCTTCGAGGGAGAGGGCTCTGCCGCCGCAGGCGTGGATTATACCTTTAATGTGACCGACGGTAAGGCATATACCGTCACCGCTACAGTGGACGGCATTTCTGTCCCCGTGACCAAGAACGAGACGACCTACACCATCGCCGCGCAGTATGTTACCGGCAAGATCGTTGTCACCGCGGAAGAAAAAGCCATGGTGACAGTGAAAGTGCCCAACAATGGCGGCGGAACTATCGCCGGATTGAATGATGGTATGACCGTCCCCGAAGGCGAGGATGTGACGTTCACGGTAACTTCGCCTCTGAATAATTACCCTATAGCCTATACTGTCAAAGTGGGCGAAGTAGAAATTGCAGCGAGTGGAGTGGCGATTGCAGAGCGAAAGGGGAAGCGAATGGCTTACGCTTACACCTACACCATCCCCGGCAGCGAGATCAACGGAAATATCACGGTCAAGGCGAACAGAACCCCCAAGACCTACAAGGTAACATTCAAGGGTGAGGATCTGTCGGGCGAGAATTCCGCGCCTTATAACACGCCCTACCATTTCAAGCTGAACCGGAAGGCCGGATACAGCTACGTTCTGCGTGTGACCATCGGCGGAAAATCTTACACCGGCTACAAGGCGGAGAACGGCGGCTACGTGATTCCGGGTGCGGCCATCACAGGCGACATTGTCATCACCGCGCAGAAAACCAAGATCAATTCCGGCGGCGGAAGCTCCAGCGGCGGCTCAGGCGGCGGAAGCTCTGCCAAGTATGTGTCGGTCAGCTTCATCGGCTCCGGCGCGGACGACGCGGTGGGCAGGAAAACCACACGGCGCGGTTCGGATTATACATTCCGCATTGATCGTAAGGACGATACCGATTATGACGTTTCCGCAAGGGTCAACGGCGTCACCGTCAAATGTACCTACGACAGTAAAAAGAATATTTACCGTATTTCGGGCAGCGAGGTTACAGGAGATATCACCATCACGATTACGAAGGGCGCCCCGGTGGAGGTCAACGTATACGTCACGCTGGATAAGCAGAGCATGTACCTTGTGACTTACAGCGGCAGCGTTGAAGATGGGCATGTCCCCATGTACGACGGACAGAATATGTACTGGTCGGAAGCCTACAACGCCTACGCATGGCTGGTGATTTCCTCCGCTGATGAAAAAGAGGTCGTGCGGACTGCCCGGAACAGTATCATCATCGGAGAAGGGGAGGCCGCCGCCTCCATCGACTACTCCGGCAACGTTGATCTCAGCGGGCGCATCGATGTGGACGACGTACATCTCGACCACGACGTGTACAACGCGAGATACACGCTGGTAAGCATGGTGATGCACAAATTCCTGAACGCAGATGTCAACAGAGACCGGAAGGTGGACGTAAAGGATGCGGTGTGGATCGTCAACCGCATTCTCAGCGGACAGCAAGGAGCGTGACATATGAAGAGAATCACCGGTGTCATTCTGGCCATCGCACTGATATTCGCGCTGGCCGTGACGGCCATGGCGGCGGAGATCGCGGACTGCACCGTGTCCGCCGATTCCGTGTCGGCGACGGCGGGGGGGACTGTGACTGTACCCATCCGCATTTCCGGGAACCGGGGCTTTACCAATTTCGGCATTGCTCTGGACTATGACCGGGAGCAGCTGGAGCTGCTGAGCATCCAGACGGCGGAAGGGGAAACGCCCTATCTCTGCGGCACGACGGTTGCCGTGAATACCCAATGGACAGGTACGGACGAGAAGACCTTTGGCTACGTCACGGCTGCTCTGGAAGAAGCCGCGACGGCAGACGGAATTCTGTTCACGGCCACGTTCCGGGTCAGTGGGGATTTTTCCGGCACTGCGGCGGTGCAGCCGGTGGTGCAGTATATGCGCAGCAATAAACGGCTGCTGTCTGTATTTGACGCCATTCCCGTCACGACCGTGAGCGGAACCGTATCGACGGTTCTGGTGGGAGACTATGACCAGAACGGAACGGTAAACGCGCTTGACGTCATGGGCCTGTACAGAGCTGTGATAAGCGGCACGGATTTCTCGGAAGAGGATCTTGACCGTCTGGATGTCAACCGGGACGGTATGATCAACGCGCTTGACATAATGGCAATTTATGGGATCGTATCGGGCGGTCAGGAATGACCCGACCCACAGAAAAGGAGCGAAATATGATGAAAAAAGTTCTGTCCTGCTTACTTGCGGTCATGCTTTTCCTGACCTGCATTCCCACGGCGATGGCAGTGGATAACGCCCGTGACTTCTTCTTTGAGCTGTCCGTGGACGGCAGCGATAAGAAAGAGGTACAGCCCGGCGACATCATTCAGGTGGATTTCAACCTGAAACGGTCGGACAGTGGCGATGCCTACACCATGTACGGTATGCAGAACGAAATTCGCTACGACAGCAATTTCTTCGAGCTGGTGGAGGGCAGCGCCCTGCTGAGCAACGGCATTTCCACGACGGACATCGGCCTGCGGGACAATTACCGGGAATTTTACATGAACTTTGTGTCCCTGTCCGGCGGCGAGGAATGGAATGCTCAGCGCCTGGTCGGCTCCTTCAAGCTGAAGGTGATCGCCACGTCCGGCGTGTCCAGGATCACGAATCAGGACTATCTGGTGTCCACTAAGGACGGAACCGATGAATATAAGGCGTCCTGTCAGGATGTGACCATCATCATTTCCACCGACTGCACGGTCACGTTTGAGCCAAACGGCGGCACGGCGGTTCCCAGTCAGACCGTCCGGTACGGCGAGACCGTGGAGCGGCCGGACAATCCTACCCGGGAGGGCTACCATCTGGTGGGCTGGTATTCGGATATCGACCTCCAGAATCCGTGGGATTTTGACACCGACACCGTTCAGGGCAATGTGACCCTGTACGCAAGATGGGAGAAGGGCGACGCGCCTGAGACGGATGCTGACGGCACCGGCAGCGGCCTGTGGTGGCTGCTGGGGCTGTGTCTGCTTGGTCTGCTGCTTCTGCTCCTGCTCCTCCTGCTGCTGGGCAGAAAGACGGTTCACTTCGAGACCGGCTGCGACAGCAAGGTCAAGGATCAGAAGGTGAAGAAGGGCAGTCTGGTGACACGTCCCGAGCAGCCGGTTCGTCCGGGCAGAGCCTTCGCCGGATGGTACGCAGATGAGAGCTGCACCAAGCGCTGGGATTTTGATAACGACAAGGTTGAAGATAATATGACACTCTACGCAAAGTGGCTATAAGTTCATGCGCCCCCACCCGGATTTTTCCGGGTGGGGCACACGTGCATTCTGCGGGGGCACGTGAATTGGGGCAAATTCCGAAGACAAAAGGAATGGCAGTATGGATTGGAATTCATTATTTCACAGCAAATATCTGCGGGGCGGCCTGTGCGCAGTGCTGATCGCCGCGATCCTGCTGGGACTGTGGCTTCCGGGAACGGGGCTGAAGGAGGCCCAGCCGGATGACCCCCTGCAAGGGGAGGGCGTCCGGGAGATCACGGTGCTGAAGCTGGGGGAGAATTTGGAGCAGCTGAACACCATTTCGGTTCCCAGCGGCGGTCAGACAAAATCCACAGAGCCGAATGACAAGGCCAGCGAGACCCGACCGGAAGAAACACAGCCCGATTCCTCTGCGGATGAGGGCAGCGACGGTCAGGAGGACGGAAATCAGGGCGCCGACGGCGGGGAAGTGTCTCCCTCGGAGCTTTCGCTGGTCTTGACCTGGAACGCAAAGGGCATTGCCTGTGCCGCGGGCAACACGCAGGCGTTTTCCGTAAGCAGCTATGAGCTGAACGAGGACTTGTTCCGCTTTCGCGTAAGCCTGACCGGAACACAGGCGCAGGATGCAAAGATCGTGAATGGCATCTCCATTACGGAATCCACCCAGACGGCAAGAGAACTGAAGTGGCCCAGCGACTCATTGATCATGAATCCGGCAGCGGGAACGGACAAAGAAGTTTACAATTTTTCATTTACGGTCAGGACTGCGGAACGGGATGTGTTTTTCCGGTATAAAATCACGTATCAGAAGCTCCCGGATGTACAGCTTTCCTTTACATGGCAGGGAACCGGAAACCACAAAGGCACACTGCTCTGTTTGCCGGGTGGCAGCGCCGCGGATAAAATCAAGAACAATCAGCTGGCCGGTGGCGGGATACGCTACGAGATGAAGTTGGTCGGCGCGGACGCCGAGAGCGCGGGCGCGAGAATTATGAGCGCCAGCTATACCTCCGATGCGGCCTCCGAGAGCGGCGAGCTGAATTGGCGGGATGGACAAGGTCGGTTGGAGGTGAAAATGCCGGAGGGGGAAACCTCCAATACCTATCGGATTTCGGTTACCGCTCTTGCAAACGGACATAGGGCGCATTTTGAGGTTATTCTGCATTATGGCAACGATGTGACGCTGGAAATGCGCTATACCCTCAACGATGGCAGCGAGAGGAGCATTTTTTGCCAAAACAAACAGTCCAGAACGGCGGATACCGTGTATGACGACCAATTGACCGGGGATATGCTGCCATACGAAATGTCCGTTGTCGGTTCCGATGCCGACGGCGTTGAGATCACTTCCGTCAAATGCACTCAGCCCGGAAACAATAATAAAACCCTGACCCTTGAAACATCGGACGCGGTTCAGCTTTACCTGAATGGCGGAAAAACCGGTCAGAATAATTTCACGATCGAAGCAAAAGACGATTCGGGAAATCAATATATTTTCAAAATCAATGTCCCTTATAAGCACAAGGGAACGAAGAGTATAGATATCGATTTGAAACTCGAAGACCAAGACGAAATTCCTAACGAAGTCATAACCAATCTTTTGGTTACCGCGCAAGGAAAAGACATGGCAGGGAATACGGTCAGCATTCCGGCGAAGGGAACGAATGAATTTATTCTGGTTACGCTGGATGAAATTGAGGTTACAAATCCTACCTCTTCCGGTGACAGCTGGGAGTACGGCCTGTTTCCCTTCAACCCAGAGACCGGGGATAGAAATGAACATACCCTCTACGTTTACGCTGAGGACGCATACGGCAACTGGGGCGAAGAGAAACTGACGCTGATTGGCTTCCGCGTAGAACCCGGACAGAAAATCGGAGAAGCCGATATTTATGTAGATATGACAGTGCTGGGGGTCGGTGTTGTCGGCCCTATCCCTTATGAGGTTCTGGCGGACGAGCCGATTTCCTATGTGGTCGCCAAGGCGATCATGGGAAAGGACACCGGTGAACCCTTCGGTGCGGCAAGCGATACTCTCGGCTGGCGGGGCGATTACGGCGGGACGCTGGACACTGGTTTCTATCTGCGGAGTTTGAATACCGACTATCACGCAGATGCACTGGAAGATGCGGTCTGGCCGGGAAGCACGGAAGAGGAAGTGCTGGATGCCATCGACGCCCGGTTCGGCGCGGGAACCGGCCTTGCCGCATTGTGGCGCTGCCTGTACCGCAACGGACTGAACAAAAGCGTCGGCTCCGGCAGCACCTTCGGCGAGTTCGATTATACCAGCGGCTCCGGGTGGATGTACTCGATAGGCGGCAGCTATTACCCGGGTCAGTCCATGTCTGCGGTGCGTCTGAAGGACGGAGATGTGCTGACACTGCGCTACACCTTGGCCTATGGCTGGGACATTGGCGGCGGCAGCGACAATTACGGCAATATTGTGGGATACTGTGTCGAAGGGCGCAATGGCACAATTTATGTTAACCATCGATGGGAAACCGCAGAAGACCCGGACGGCTCCGTTCGCTACGTGTGCCGCTGCTGCGGCATGGTTCAGGACTGCCCCCACGCGCATATGACCTACAAGGATTTGGAGGACGGAACCCATATTCTGCTCTGCGAGGATTGTCAGGCGGTCATCGGCGACCCGCTCCCCCACAACTGGACATACGACGCCGGGGACACGGAGGACAGCCACGTCTGCGCGGAGTGCGGCGCGGCGGAGCAGCATTTCTGGAAGGAAGTGGAAGGCACCAACACTGCCACCTGCACCGAGCCGGGCGTCAGAACGGTCAGATGCAGCGTCTGCGGCATGGAAAAGGAAGAAGAAGCCGAAGCGAAGGGGCACACGCTGGACAATCGCTGGAACCACACGGCGCTGGAGCACTATCAGAAATGCTCGACCTGCGGCGAGGAATTTGGGCGCGGAAATCATGAGTACACATATAGTGAGGACTGGGACGATTATGAGTGCCATATCTGCCATGTGCTCCACGAAGAAATCTGCGGCGGCGCCCTGACGATTCAGGAAGCTACCTGCCAGAGAATCGTGTACCACTGCGACAGCTGCGGCTATGACATGACGAAGCCCGGCACCTTCGACGAATATCATGATTACGTGGACGGCTTCTGCTGGTACTGCGGCGCGGAAGACCCGGATCATGTGCCGCACGAGCACGACTACCATGAGACGCATCGGGTTGACCCGACCTGCACGGAGGACGGGTATATCGAGTACACCTGCGACTGCGGCGATACCCACACAGACCCGCTCCCGGCCACCGGCCACAGCTGGGGCGAGTGGACGCCCGCGGGGGACGGGGAGGAAGTCCGCTACTGTGGAGTGTGCGGCGCGGAGGACTACCGGACGACCGAAGCGGATACGTACAGTATCCAGATGCTCTTTTTAAGCTGGCTTTTCCCAAAGACGTATCAAAAATAGGGGGAATCACAATGAATGAGAAAATTCCTGAGATCCTGCGGCAGATCGAAACGGTCGTTGTGGGTAAAAACGAAATCGTAGAGAAAATCCTGATGGCGATCCTGGCGGGCGGTCACGTGCTGATGGAGGACGTTCCCGGCGTGGGCAAGACCACCACGGCCATGACCTTTGCCAAGGTGCTGGGACTGGACACCAAGCGCGTTCAGTTCACCTCCGACACCGTTCCGTCGGACATTATCGGCTACTCAGTCTACGACAAGGAAAGCGGCAGTTTCGTCTATAAGCCCGGCGCGGTCATGACGAATCTGCTTCTGGCCGACGAGATCAACCGCACCTCCAGCAAGACCCAGTCCGCATTGCTGGAAGCCATGGAAGAATTGCATGTGACGGTGGACGGCAAGACCTATGAGCTGCCCCAGCCCTTCGTGGTGCTGGCGACCCAGAACCCTGTGGGTTCTGCGGGAACGCAGATGCTGCCGCCGTCTCAGATGGACCGGTTTATGATTAAGATCAGCATGGGCTACCCCGATTTTGAAAGCCAGATCAGCATTTTGCGGGACAGACACACAGAAAACCCCCTGAACCGGGTGACCCCGGTGGTTGACCGGGAGCAGGTGCAGGCGCTGATTCAGGAAGCGGCGAAAGCGGAAATTCAGGACGCCGTTTACGAGTATGTCACCCGGCTGACACAGGCCAGCCGGGAGCACCCCATGGTGCAGCTGGGCGTCAGCCCCCGCGGCGCGCTGGCGGTCTGCCGTATGGCGAAGGCTTATGCTTACCTCAACGGCCGGGACTTCGTCATCCCGGAGGATGTGGCCGCCGTGTTCCCGGATGTGTGCTGCCACCGTCTGGTGCTGACCACCAAGGCAAGAATGATGGAGGAGCGGCCGGAAACGGTCATTGCCGCCATTCTGGATTCCGTAAAAATGCCGGTGATTAAGCAATAAACGAAACAACGAACGGAAGCAGGTACTGCTTATGATCGCAATGAAATTGGGTTGGGCGGTGCTGGAGGGCATCTGCGTCTGGCTTACCCTGTATTACGGGAGCAGCGGCGCGCTGGCTCTGGCGGCGGCGCTGCTGGTTTTGCCTCTGGGCAGCCTCCCGATCCACCTTTTCCTGAGAAAACGGCTTCGGGTGCGGGTGGAAGCACCCGCCGTGGTGCGGAAAGGGGACGAGGGCGGCGTCACGATCTGTCTGGAAAACCCCACGCTGCTGCCCGCCCTGCGTATCCGCTGCCGGGTAACGACCCGGAATCAGCTGAACGGCGAGCGTTGCACCCGGAATGTCATGACATGGGCGTTCCCGAAAGGGCAGCGGCGCGCGTCCCTGCGCTTGGGAAGCGAATACTGCGGGCGTATCCGGATTTCCGTGGAGCAGGTGAAGCTCTATGACTGCTTCGGCCTGATCGGCGTCCCCTGCGGATGCAGTGCGGAAGCGCACATGACGGTGCAGCCGGACACCTTCCCCATTCGGGTGAATCTGATCCCCAATCCCGACAGTCAGGAGGACAGCGACACCTATTCTCAGGAGCGGCCCGGCGCCGACCTGACGGAGACGTTCCAGATTCGGGAATACGTCCCCGGCGACAGTATGCGGCAGATCCACTGGAAGCTCAGCGGCAAATTTGACCGGCTGATCGTCCGTGACCCGGCGCTGCCCATCACCCGCAATGTGCTGGTGTTCTGGGAGAGAACGGGGCAGTCCGGCAGTGTCAAACGCATTGACGCCCAGGCGGAAACGGTGGTGTCAGCGTGCCGGAGTCTGTCGGACAGCGGCGTCCAGTTCACCCTCGGATGGAACGATACGGACAGCAATGTCTGCGTCCTGCATGAGATTCGCGGCATGGAAGATCTGGTCGGCGTTATCCCCCGGCTGCTGTGCGCCGCCGGAAGGAAGGATGGTGTCGGCGGCGCGTCGCTGCTGGTACAGACCCGGCCGGATGCCCTGTGCGGACATATGGTGTACATAGGGGAGGAACCCTGCGCCGATGTATTGCAGATGCAGCGGCTGGGGCATGTCACGGCGCTGCTCTGCGGCGAATCGCCTTTGGAGGGGAGCATCCCCTTCGACGTAGGGCGGTATCGGGAACAACTGGGAGAAATTGACATATAATACGATTTCGCAATAAAATGATTTCATCATTTTATTGCGCTGTTTCACAGCGAACCGCCGGGGCGGTGGTAAGAAGTGTATTGACTTCGTTTTTAGCGGCAATGCCGCTGGCCGCAATCCTGCGGCCTAATAAAACGCTTAAAAGCGTTTTATTAAAAACCCGTATAAGGGAGGCGAAAGCCTTGACCTCAAAAATAAAACAGGGGATGCACCTGCGTCAGCCTGAGAATTCGTCGGACGGCGGATGGATTTTCCAGACGTTGGCGGCGATGCTCGCCTGCGCGGCACTGATGTTTGCGCTTGCGGCGTTGGCCGGGTTTCGGACGGGAAATCTGCTGCCAATCCTGCTGGCGGCGGGCGGATACGTGTGCATCGCCTACGGCGTGACCATCCGGTTTCAGAAGCAGCAGTGGTTTTTCCTTGCCGCGCTGGCCGCCCTGCTTCTGCTGGTGCTTATTTGCAGACAGCAGGTGCTGGAAGGCTACCGCCTGTTCTGGAATCAGATGCGCAATACCTATACCGCCGGGACGGGCTGGGTGCTTCCCGAATGGGAGACGCAGCTGCCTGCTGAGAAAAGTGGGCTGTGCCTGACGCTGTTTGCTGTGGCGGCCGCAAGCGCTATAGCGCTGATTTGCTGCTGGCTGAGCGGCCGGGCGCCGGCTATACTGGCGGTGCTGCTGCCCGCCGCTGCGTTGGCGGGAATGGCGGTTTTCAAGACCGACGAGGTACTTCCCGGATTGGCCGCGTTGGCGGCTGCCGTGCTGATTCTTACTTACAGCGGGTGGCAGAGCCGGAAAGCGGCGTTCCCGGTCACATTTGGCTGGATTCTCTGCGGAATTGCGGCGGGGCTGCTGCTTCTGTGCGCGTCGGTTCCCGGTGTGCAAAGCTGGACGCAGAAAATCGGCGAAGATAGCCGCAAGGCAATTCATGCCTATCGCTACGAGACGAAAAATACCGTGCTGCCCGAGGGCGACTTTACGAATTACCAGAAGCAGAACGGCACCCGGGCCGGACTGGAAGTGACCATGTCGAACCCGGAAGCACTGTACCTGCGGGGATTCACCGGGGCTACGCTGGAAGGCGACATCTGGAGCACGGTGGACTCTGCCGTTCTGGCGCAGAATCAGGCGCTTTTATACTGGCTGAACGAAAACGCCTTTCACCCGGCGGCGCAGTATGCGTCGGCTGCCGCCGGAACGGACAGGGGTACTGGCAGCGTTTCCATTCAGAATATTGGCGCGTGCAGCGCTTACCAATATGTTCCCTTCTCCCTGCAGGATACGGGAAATTTACCGGCGGAAAACCTGAAAGAGGACAGCCTTTTCTCCGATGGAGAGAGGACGTACCGGTACTCCGTGGTAACCAGCGGCGGGAATGGCATTGAGCAGACCCTGTCGCGGCTGCAAACTACCGATGATGCGCAGGTGCTGCAATACCGGAGGGCGGAAAGCGCGTACCGCAGCTTTGTGTACCGCAATTACCTTCAGGTTCCGGAAAGCGTGACGCAGCTGCTGGGGCAATACTGGGACGAGACCACGGCGGGCTACGGCTCCCGGGAAAATCTCACCCTGCCGCAGGCACAGGCCTGCACGTTGACGTTCCTGAGCCGGTGCTTCCCGGAGGAAGGAACGCCGGAGGATATGGAGCTGCCCCTGACTGCGGCGGAGGGGACGAGCTTCCAGTACGCTACGGTGGCGGTGATGACCCTGCGCTATTTTGGAATTCCGGCACGCTACGCCGAAGGGTATGTTATTTCGGAAGAAATGGCCGCAGATGCTCAGGCGGACGAGCCTCTGACCGTGGACAGCCGCTGCGCGCGGGCGTGGGCGGAGGTCTATCAGGACGGGATCGGCTGGATACCCATGGAGCTGACTCCCGGACTGGGAGAAATGCTGGAACAGAAGCCGGAGGAAAACCCGGACGAAGGAGATTCGGACAATGCCGAGTCGGAGACTCAGCCGGAGGAGGAAACGACCCCCGAAGAGGACGGGACACAGGAGCCTGAGCCGGATGGCGGCACCGTGACCAAAATCGCCAAGGCCATGCTGCTGGGTGTGCTGTGGGTGCTTTTGATCGTGCTTCTGCTGTTCCTGCTCCTGCTGCTCAGAAGAAAGCTGATCCGCAAGCGCAGGGAACAGAAATACCAGCTGGAGGACATAAACGAAGCCGTTTGCTGGATTTTCGCGGACACGGCGGCGCTGATGGAAAAGCTGGGTCTGTGCAGAGGAAACGGCTCCATGCGGGCGCTGTGCGAGCCTGCAAAGCAGCGCTTCGGCGACGATTACGCAACGGCGCTGGCAGAAGCCATCCGCCTGAATGACCGCGCCATGTTCAGCAGCCACGCACTCACGCAGGAGCAGCGAGAATCGGCGCTGAAATTCTACGCCGATACGCAGGGAAGTCTAAAAAAGAATGTAAAATGGTACCACCGGGTGTGGATAAAATGGATTCAGTGCCTGTATTAAGGAGAGAACATAGTATGAAGAACTTGAGAAAGCGCCTTGCGTGCCTGCTGCTTTCCGCACTGCTGCTCATCGGCTGTCTGCCGGTAACGGCGCTTGCGGCGGAAAACGGGTTTATTCTCGTGGTGGAGGCCGGCGGAAAGCTGGTCATCGCGCCGGAATACATTTCCTGTACGGCGGGGCAGACCGCCGCGCAGGCGCTGAGCGCCAGCGGACACACCTTCACAGGGCTGGATACCGGCATGATCTCAGCCATCGACGGCGTGACGGGCAACTTTACCCGCAGCGACGAGAACGGTAACTACGACCTGTCCGTCAGCGCGGCGTCCATCGGCTATCTGCGCTTCAGCGAGGATATGGACAGCAAGCCCAGCGACGGACTGAAGCAGCTGATGACCGCCATGGCGGACTATAAGAAAAAGGGCAGCGACGTTCAGGCGGCCGCCAAAAAGGAATATGATACCGCCAGTGACCTGTTCGTGGGCATCAACAGCGAGTCCGCCAAGACCCTCGCGTCGAATCTGAATGACGCGGTCAGGAACTATGAAAACACCCTCACCGGCGAGCATTACGCAGTTCGCTTCACGGACGGCTCGGCGGCGTATTCTGACGACAACTATCCCGGCGTATCCATCACGACGGTAAACGCCTACGGAAAGCAGTGGACGGACGACGGCGACGGCGTTCTGGAGCTACCCAAGGGCGACTACACCTTCTGCGTCGAGCAGGCGGGACTGCGGGTGGAAGGCAAAATCACGGTCAGCGCCGCAGCGACGGTATCGGCAGAGCTTCCCCAGTCGGAGTGGCTGATCACCGACACCTTCCGTATTTCTGGAAGCTTCGGCGAGGAAACCAACAAGGATAATAAATTTACGGACGAAGAATGGCAGCTGGGGCAGTGGTCTGACAGGGAAGTGACCGTTCCGGTGCTGGACACCTTTACCGGCTCGGTCTACACCTACGCGGAGTACGATACCGGCCTGCTGTCCGAGATCCCGACCCTGACCGCCATTTACACGCTGGCAAGCACCGGTGAACGGATGGAAAAGGCGCTTGCGTTTCAGTCCCTGACCAGCGGCGCTTACAGCGTGCTGTCGCGGGGCGCGGCGGGCAATACCGTGATCTACCGGCTCAGCAGTAAGAGTGAGGACGGCTATACCTATTCTCAGGACTACACGGTTCATTTTGACCGCGTTCCCACGCTGGCGTCCATCCGGGTCGAAGATCAGATCGGCGTAGATCAGGCGGCTTCCATTCCCTTCGCACCGGATACCATGGAATATACCTATAAGGTTCTGAACACGGTCACGGCAGTGACGATCACGGGGCAGCCGCTGGAAAACGGCTACACCGTAACGGTCAATGGTAAGAACGCGGCGAACGGCGTGACGGTGGATGTCTCCGGCGAGACGGTCATCCCTGTGACGGTTTCCGCCAACGGCTATTCCAGCACCTACACCCTGACAATTCAGCCGGGCGAGGGCAAAAGTCTGTCCTTCCTGTCGGAGCGTTCCGTAACTGTTGAGGTGGTCAACAGCAACGGCGTTGTGATGCCCTATACGACACTCCGGGAGTCCGCAACCCAGAACCGCTACCGGTACATTCTGGTCCCCGGGGAGACCTACCACTATGTCGCGACCCGAAATACCTATTATCACATTACCGACGATTTCTCCCTTGAGGAGGTGGCCAACAGCACCATCATCGTGGACTTCAGTTCCATGAGCGACTGGCTGACAAGTCTGGCCTACGGGAAAAAAGCCGGTGCGGCCTCCAAAAATTCCCTGAAAACCGACGCTTCCTTCACCCCGGAGAATCACAGCTACAGGGTTTCCTATGAAGATACGGAGCATATGGTCTACGCCTGGGCGGCGACCGGAGAGAAAAATGTCAGCATTCAGGCAATTTATAATCAGGTATTCAGCGGCAGCCTGTACCACGGGAAGAAAAAAACCGTTGATCTACCCTCCGGTGCAGCTTCCGGCACCCTGCTGAACCGCCTGCTGATGAAGGAGAACCCCGTTGCGGGCACGGTCACCATCCGCTTGACAAAGGAAGAGAACGGTGTTACTTTTTATCAGGACTATGTAACGCGCTTTGACCGCACGCTGACGCTGAAAGACATGACAGCCCAGTGCGACGGCGCTGCCGCTGCACTGGAAAAAGAGGACGGAACCAAGGGCTTTACGCCTAGCGTGAAGACCTATTCCGTGACGGTCTCCATGGCGGCGCAGAATCTGGAGCTGTTTCTTTCCCGCTACGAGGAGAACACCTGCTACGGCGAAGAGAACGTGGGCTACCGCATCAGGGTGGACGGCACGGACGTGACCGCCGAAGGCGGCGTGGTCATCCCGCTGGACGGCACCATTAACACCCAGACGGTTACGGTCACGGTGGAAAATAACAAGGCTCCGGACGGCACCGGAACTTATACCCTGAACATTCTGAAATCTCCCCCGGTGGAAGTGACCTTCGAGACGGAACCGGTGGACGCGCTGCTGCATCTGCGGGACGTTCTCACCGGCGTGCAGCAGCTGCCGGACGACGCGGGGAATTATCTGCTGTGCGAGGGAAGCAGCTACAGCTACGCGCTGACAAAATACGGCTATGAAGCCGTATCCGGCACCCTGACCGTGACCCGGGACGGTGCCGGTGCGCTGGTGATCTCCAACGGTACGGAAACCTACCCCGTCACCGAGACGGAGGGCGGCGGCGCGGTGACCATCGTCTGGACGCTGAATCCGGCGGCGGCCAACCCCGCCATCGACCCGTCGATCCCGGCGCAGTGGGCGGATTTCCGCGGTTCTTCCACCAATAACGGCGTCACGGACGTATTGCTGCCAACGGCGGCGCAGGACGGCACCTTGTATTGGGCAAACCAGCTGGGCGTCGGCTTTGATTCGGATGCCGTCGGCAGCCCGATTCTGGTGGATGGCGATATCATCACCTACGCGGGCGACAAGATCTACCGCGTGGACACCGTAAGCGGCGAGGTCAAGGTAAAGGCAAACATGGATCACAAGTCCAGCTTCTCCATCACCCCGCCGGTTTACGCGGACGGCATGGTCTTCGTGGCGCTGTCCGGCGGCACGGTGCAGGCGTTCAATGCGGCCACACTGGAATCTCTCTGGATCTACACGGATAAACTGGGCGGACAGCCCAACTGCCCGCTGAAGGTGAAAAACGGCTATCTCTACACCGGCTTCTGGAACAGCGAGACCGGCAACGCGAACTTCGTCTGCCTGTCCATCACCGATGAGGATCCGGCGCAGTCCAAAGAAAGCAAGTGCGCCTCCTGGTACTATACCAGCAAGGGCGGCTTCTACTGGGCGGGCGCTTACGTGGCCGACGACTTCCTGCTGGTGGGAACGGACGACGGCGGAAACGGCTACACCAGCCAGACCTCCCGGCTGCTGCTTCTGGACCCCGCGACGGGCGAGCTGCTGGACAGCTGGGACGGCCTGAACGCGGATATCCGCAGTACGGTGGTTTACGACGCCGGGACGGACGCCTACTATTTCACCTCCAAGGGCGGCACCTTCTATTCCGTTCAGGTGACCGGCGACCGGAAGCTGACGAATAAGTGGAGCGTGAATCTGGCAAACGGCGTGGGCGGCGTTCCCATGAGTACATCGACCCCTGTGGTCTACAACGGCAGAGCCTACATCGGTGTTTCCGGCGCGGGACAGTTTACCCCGTACTCCGGCCACAACATCACGGTGATCGACGTGGTTGCAAGGCGCATTGCCTACCGCGTGGAGACGCAGGGCTATCCCCAGACCAGCGGTCTGCTGACCACGGCCTACGAGCAGGAAAGCGGCTGCGTGTACGTCTATTTCTTCGACAACATGACCCCTGGCAAGCTGCGGGTTCTGCGGGACAGAGCCGGACAGACGACCCCGGATTACGTCACCACCGAGGGCGGCCGCACGACGGCCTATGCGCTGTTCACCCCCACCGGCGATCAGGCGCAGTATGCCATTTGCAGCCCCATCGCCGACGAATACGGCACGGTCTATTTCAAGAACGACTCGGCGCGGCTGATGGCCTACGGAAGTGCCATTGAGCGTCTTGAGATCACCCAGCAGCCGACAAAGACGGCATACGCGGAAGGGGAGACCTTCGACCCTGCCGGAATGGTCGTCACCGCGGTCTATGCCAACGGAAAGACGAGAGACGTTACGGATTATGTGACGTATAAGACTGACCCGCTGGACGGCGGCGACGGGGAGTTTGTTATTTCCTTCCCGTATGTCATGTACCATAATGAAGAAAACGGAACGGAGATGACCTCCGGCGTTGAGACGATGGTACCTGCTGTCACGCTGGATCTGACCGTGGGCGATGGACTTCTCGGCGACGTCAACGGCGACGGTAAGGTCGATCAGGCCGACGCCCAGATGATTCTGGACTATGAGGCAAAGCGCATTGACAGGGCGCTTTCCCTGAAGACGGCGGATGTCAGCGGTGACGGAGTCATTGACAGCAGCGACGCCGTGCTGATTCTCCAGTATGCCGCGGGAACTCTGAAGGAGTTCCCGGCGGCTGCCCCGAAGGAAATGGAAGATACGGGAAGCACTGACCAGATCGCAGTCGGGGACACAGGACTTCCCAAAGAATAGGAGCATAGATTATGAATCAAAAATGGATTGCCCTTTTGCTGGCGCTTATCTTGGCGCTGTCTGTCTGCGGTTGCGCCGCGGACAAGCCACAGACGGAGACTGCCGAAACGACCGCGTCTGTGGAAACTCAGACAGCCGCGGGGCAAAGTACGGTAACGGATGAGGAACTGACACAGACTGCCCAATGGCTGATGGAGCAGATCCCACAGCCAACCTACGGCTCCGTGGGGGGCGAGTGGGCCGTATTCGGGCTGGCGCGTTCCGGCGTTGCGGTACCGAAGGAATATTTTGAAGTTTATGGTGAAAACGTGGCTGCCTACACGGCGGAACACGGCGGCGTGCTCCACGCGAAAAAGTACACGGAGTATTCCCGTGTGATTCTGGCGTGGACGGCGCTGGGGAAGGATGCCACGGACGTTGGCGGATTCAACCTGCTGGTTCCTCTGGCGGACTTTGATCAGACGGTATTTCAGGGGATCAACGGCCCCATTTTCGCGCTGCTGGCGCTGGACAGCGGGGCGTATGACATCCCGGAAAACACCGCCGGAACCACGCAGGCCACGCGGGACGGGTATGTGGACTATATTCTGAACGCGGAGCTTCCCGGCGGCGGATGGTCGTTCGCGGGGGGTGACGCGGAGACGGACATCACGGCCATGGCGCTGCAGGCGCTGGCCAAATACCGCGACCGGCAGGATGTGGCGGACGCGGTGGAGCGGGGACTGACTGTTCTGTCTCAGCAGCAGGAAGAAAACGGCGGCTTTGTCGCCTACGATTCGGAGAGCAGCGAGTCCATCGCGCAGGTGATCGTGGCGCTGACGGAGCTGGATGTCAGCCTGACCGACTCCCGGTTCGTCAAGAGCGGGAACACGCTGGTAAGCAGGCTGTTGGAATTCCGGACGGAGAATGGCGCGTTCCGGCACATTCTCGATGGGGAAGAAGACGTGATGGCGACGGAACAGGGCTTCTACGCCCTGGTGGCCGTGAGCCGGGCGGAGCAGGGAAAATCCACCCTGTACACAATGACAGAGGCGTAAAAACAGTTTCGCGGGGGAAACAGCGGATGAAGAAAAAGCGGCTTGGGAATATCGTGATGGTTCTGCTGATCGTCGTGATCGCCGTGACCGGCGTTCTGACGGCGCTTCACCTGCGGGGCGGGGAAGCCGGCAATCTGGGGAGCCTGTACAAAATTACGGAGATCCCGGACAATGCTCTCATCACCCCGGGGCAGGAGGGGAGCGTCTGCACCGTCACCATCGTCTGCGACACCGTTCTTGATAATCTGAGGTCGCTGGACGAGGAAAAAGCGCCCTATGTTCCCAAAGACGCGGTGATCCTGCCCAAAACGCAGGTTTCCTTCACTGAGGGGGATACCGTCTTTGACGTGCTGCAAAAGGTCTGTACGGCGGCGGATATCCAGCTGGAATACAGCTGGACGCCCATTTACGACAGCAGCTACATCGAGGGTATCAACCACCTGTATGAATTCGACTGCGGCAAAGAATCCGGCTGGATGTACAAGGTGAACGACTGGTTCCCCAATTACGGCTGCTCGGCCTACGCGGTGGAAAAGGGGGACGACATCGTCTGGTGCTACACCTGCAAAGGCTACGGCAAGGATGTGGGCGGCGGATGGATGACGGAGGGGACCGCAAAATGAAAAAGTCCCATATCGTGATGCTGCTGACCTTCCTGCTGCTGATCCCCGCAACGATTTATTTCGGCCTGCGGTTCAGCGGACGCGCCTACTATGTCACCAGCACGCTGGTCATGATTGAGACGCTGGTGCCGTTTCTGCTGGCTTTCGAGAACCGGAAGCCTCAGGCGCGGGAGCTGGTGGTCATCGCGGTGCTGTCCGCTCTGGCGGTGGCCGCGCGGGTGGTTATTCCCATTCCCAATTTCAAGGCGATTTTCGCCATTATCATGCTGTCGGGTATTGCCTTTGGCCCCGAAACGGGTTTCCTTGTGGGCGCGATTTCGGCCTTTGCCAGCAACTTCTTCTATGGTCAGGGGCCCTATACTCCATGGCAGATGTTTGCTTACGGCGCTGGCGGACTGCTGGCGGGCTTCCTGTTCGCAAAGGGGAGACTGCCGAGAAAGCCGGCCGTCATGGGCGTGTTTGGTTTCCTGACAACCCTGCTGCTGGTGGGGCCGCTGCTGGACACCTGTTCGGTTTTTCTGGAGCTGTCGGTTATCAATGTGCGGACGGCGTGGCCCCGTTATGTATCCGGCTTCTGGGTGAACCTCAGTCAGGGCGTCTGCACGTTCCTGACCATGGTGATTTTTGGGAATCCTTTGCTGGAAAAGCTGGACCGGGTGAAGGTGCAGTACGGGATGATGGAGGACGAAGATGGGCTTTGAAAGCTGCCATCCGGCGGTGAACTTCCTGTTTTTTGCCGCCGTCATTTACGGAAGCGTGGCCTTCCAGCACCCGGTGTTTCTCGCCATCTCCTGCCTGTGCGCCTTCGCGTTCAGCATGAAGCGGAACGGAAAGCGGGCGGTTATCTTCAACCTGTGCCTGCTGCCGCTGGTGGTTTGCTTCGCCCTGTATTACAGCAGCTATCACCATTTCGGCGTGACGGTGCTGAAACAGAACTTCATCGGCAACAACCTGACGGTGGAAAGCTTCGTGTACGGCATGGTGACGGGACTGCGGGCGGCGGCGGTGTGCATGTGGCTGAGCTGCCTGTTCCGGGTGGTGTCCAGCGACAAGGTGCTGTACCTGTTCGGCAGGGTCAGCCCACGGCTGTCGCTGTTTCTCACAATTTTGCTGCGCTTTATTCCGAGAATCGGCCGGGAGGCAAGAAAAATCAACCTGGCTCAGAAGGGCATCGGCCGGGGAAGCAATCAGGGAAATGTTTTTCGACGACTTGTCAACTGCCTGCGGATTTTCTCCATGCTGATCACGTGGATGATCTCCGCACTGGCGCTGGAATCCGACTCCATGCGTTCCCGGGGCAGTCTGCTTCGGGGGCGGACGGCGTTTTCCATCTACCGCTTCGATAACCGGGACAGGGCGTTCGTGATCGCGCTGTTTTCCGGCATCACCCTGACTGCCATGGGGGCGATTCTTGGGGCGACGACGATGTTTTACAATCCCAGAATCATCTGGAAGCCATTGGAAAACGTAAGCACAGTGACCGCCGCAGGCTACGCCGCGCTGTGCCTGCTGCCCATGGGACTGGAATTCTGGACGGAGTACCGGTTCCATAGAGCAAGACGCGAAGTATGAAATTCGGGAGCCATCACACGAAAACGTGATGGCTCCCGTTTGTTATTTCTCGTCGCAGACCTGAAAAATGTAGAATTTCAGGTAGTAGGAATCCTCGGCGTCCCACAAAATGGGGTGATCCGGCGCCTGCGTGCGGTATTCCACCTGACGCAGCCGCTTGTGGACATTCCGGGCGGCCTGACCGATGGTCTGGGTGAACAGCTCATAGTCCACAAAATGGGAACAGGAGCAGGTGGCGAGGAAGCCGCCGTCCCGGATGAGCTTCATTGCCCGGAGGTTGATCTCCCGGTAGCCCGTCACCGCCTTTTTCACGGAGGCGCGGGACTTGGTGAAGGCCGGAGGATCGAGGATCACAAGATCAAACTTCTGCCCCTTGGCTTCCAGCTCCGGCAGCAGCGCAAACACATCCGCGCAGAGAAATTCCACCCGGTCGGAAAGACCGTTGAGGGCGGCGTTCTCCCGGGCCTGTGCCACGCCCAATTCGGAAGCGTCCACGCCCAATACATGGCTTGCCCCGGCGAGACCCGCGTTCAGGGCAAAGGAGCCGGTGTGGGTGAAGCAGTCCAGCACCTCCGCACCGGGGCACAGCGGCCAGATGGCCTTGCGGTTGTATTTCTGATCGAGGAAAAAGCCTGTTTTCTGTCCTTCGGCCACGTCTACGAAATATCTGACGCCGTTTTCCACAATCTCCACCTTGGTGTCAAAGGGGTCGGACAGGAAGCCTTTGACCCGGGGCATTCCCTCCTGCTCCCGCACTTTTGCGTCAGAGCGCTCGTAAATGCCCCGAATGGAAATGCCGTCCTTCGCCATCAATTCTTTCAGGGTTTCCAGAATGAAGGACTTATACCGATCCATGCCCAGCGCCAGAGACTGCACCACCAGCACGTCGGAGAACTTGTCCACCACCAGACCGGGCAGGAAATCCGCCTCGCCGAAAATCACCCGGCAGCTGCCGGTGTCCACCACCTTTTTCCGGTATTCCCAGGCGTTCTCCACCCGCGTCCTGAGAAAATCCTCGTCGATTTCCTGATTCCGGTTCCGGGTCAGCATCCGCACCCGGAGCTTGGATCGGCGGTTCAGGAAGCCCTTGCCCAGACAAAAGCCGTTGTAGTCGTGGACGGAGACAACATCCCCGTCCAGCGGCTCGCCCTCGATGCGCTCCACCTCGTTGTCATATACCCATGGGCCGCCCGCCTTCATGCTGCGCCCCTCGCCCTTTTTCAAATACACCGCGCCGTTTTCCATTGCGTTTTCTCCTGTTCCGTAAAATATCACTACCATTATACGATGATTTTCCCGAATTGCAACAGAAAAGAGCCGGTAAGACGGTTAAAACCATCTTACCGGCTGCTTTGTGCCCGGAAATTACTCTGCCTTGAAGGTGTAGGTCGCGCCGGCGGTGATGTCGGTGGAGTCTACGTCGGTGGCGGCATACTCGCCGTCCACATAGAATGCCCAGTACTTGCCGTCGGTATCATAGTCCACGGTGACGCCGTTGACGGTCTTGACGTACAGGCCGTAGTCGCTGTCCTCGCCCGCAATCAGACCCAAGGACAGCAGCGCCGCGCCGACGGTCTTCTCATCGGTGTGGATTTCAAAACGGCTTTCCTTGCCGTCAGGGTCTACCACGTTGAACAGGAACATGGTTTCGCCCTCGCCCATGGAAACGGTGCCGCCGGAAGTTTCAGCGGAGGCCACAGGCTCAGTTTTGTCATTCTTGCTGCATCCAACGGTGGAAAGCGCCAATGCCGCAATCAGCGCGATGCACAGAAGGATGGACAGCAGCTTTTTCATGCTGAATTTGTTCATAACAATTCTCCTATCATGTTATTCCTTTCCCGCCTGCCTTGAAACGGCTGCGTGAAGGGGTTCGCTATTTGGTATTCACAAACAGCGCAGATATTGTAGCATAGATTCCCATTTTTTTCAACCGGAAAAAATCACGATGCGCGGCGGAAAGACATTGCAGTTTTTCGGAGATTATGATAGAATATGCTGCATAGAATAAAAACACAAAGTCGGGTCACACATTGGAATGGGGCAATCCCAGCGGTACCAAGCCGCCGTAGATGGACAGTTGAGCCGCGGAAAGTCATTGGGAACATCCTGAGAAGACTTTCGGCAAATGGCGTCCAGAGCCGGAACACGGTGACCTGACGTTTTTCCCGGAAGGCTCTTGGGGATGCCTGCCGGAGGTTTTTGTGAAGTCCCCATTTGGGGACTTTTTCTTTTTGGGGGATGCTATGACTGCGGACGCTTTTTCCAACTGCCACCCGGCGGTGAATTTCCTGTTTTTTGTGGGAGCCATTGGTTTCAGCGTGCTGATCCAGCACCCGGCGTACCTGATCGCGGGGGCGATTGGCGCGGCGGCTTATTATCTGCTGCTCAGCGGCAGGGCGGGCTGGAAGCGGATTGCCATGCTGCTGCCCATGTTTCTCGCGCTGACGGTGGTGAACCCGCTGTTCAACACCTACGGCGAGCGGGTGCTGTTTCATGTGTTCGGAAGACCCTACACGGTGGAGGCGCTGCTCTACGGCGCGGCCATTGCCGGGGTGTTTCTGGTGATGATGCTCTGGTTCGGCTGCTATAACGCGGTCATGACCAGCGACAAGTTCACAAGCCTGTTCGGAAATCTGATCCCGGCGATCTCTCTGCTGCTGGTGATGGTGCTGCGGATGATCCCCAGCTTTATCCGCAAGGCGGGGCAGATCATGGGCGCGAGAAAATCCATCGGTCTCGGTGCGGGGGAGAACAGCACCATGAAAGAAAAACTCACCAGCGGAATGCGAACATTGTCCGCCCTGACGGACTGGGCGCTGGAGGGCAGCATCGTGACCGGGGACTCCATGCGCGCCCGGGGCTACGGCACAGCCAAACGCACAAGCTTTCAGATCTACCGGATGAAGGCGCTGGACTGGACGCTTCTTGCAGTGATGCTCACCCTTGCGGGTGTGGCCGCAGTGGCGGCCGCCATGGGCGGCGCTGCGGCGGAGTTTACGCCGAAGCTCGCCATTCAGCCCGTTACCGGCATTTACGCGCCGGGCTTTATTGCCTACTGCGCTTACCTCTTTATTCCCTCTGCACTACACATGAAGGAGGCCGTTCAATGGCACATATCGAGATCGAGAATCTGACCTTTTCCTACCCTTCCGCCGGCAGGCCATCCCTGTCCGACGTCAGCCTGACCATCCGGCGGGGGGAGTACGTGGTACTCTGCGGCAAAAGCGGCAGCGGCAAAACAACGCTGCTGCGGCACCTGAAAACGGTGCTTGCGCCCCACGGAAAGCGAAGCGGGGACATCCGCATCAACGGCGTTTCGCTGAAAGATATGAGTCAGCGGGATCAGGCCGCGAAGGTGGGCTTCGTCATGCAGAATCCGGACGATCAGATCGTGACGGACAAGGTCTGGCATGAGCTGGCCTTCGGGCTGGAAAGCCTGGGCTGCGACCAGAAGGAAATGCGGGGCCGGGTGGCGGAAATGGCTTGCTATTTTGGCATTCAGGATTGGTTCCACCGGGATGTGGCAACCCTTTCCGGCGGGCAGAAGCAGCTAT
>ENA-OUQF01000720-OUQF01000720.1-human-gut-metagenome-genome-assembly--contig:-NODE-720-length-23378-cov-20.860395_pt1 | contig 23378 bp, 16 predicted proteins | sample MGYA00237947_ERZ548826 | MGnify/ENA primary metagenome ERZ548826 (study PRJEB26490, sample SAMN05194701) | human gut metagenome | biome: terrestrial biome; feature: human-associated habitat; material... | reverse complement strand
AATGGCACAACCACATAAAGTAGCCAACACGATACGAAATATCCAATTTAAATATTCTAGTTCTGAATACAAAATATCATCTCCAAACTCAACTGCAATACATTTGTTTTAGTTTACTTATTTTCTCTTCAGTCAGAACATACTCCTACCCCAAAAATTTGTCAATTCAAATTGAAAACATCTTAGAATTATAATACCATCCTGAATCATTCAATTTTTTACGACAGAGTTCTTATCCCTAAATTCCTATCTTTTTTCAAACTCATCCGTCATCATATTTGCCATTACTTTAATATATAATAAAAACCGTCACATTATGCAACGGCAATTCTTCTATGAAACTTATATATATGAATAGCTAATAAGATGATTAATACAATCGAAATTGTTCTATGAAGAATTAGTATTATTGGATGTTCAACCATAATTAATCCTAATATTCCTAAAACAAAGGATAATATAGTTAATACAATAATAAGAATATACTTCAAATCCAATCTTTTTCTATATAAGAAGACATGAATCAAAGCAAGCATTAAGAATAGTGTAGCAGCTAATTTATGAACTATGATTCCCGTGATTGGAACCATGATTGTAAGAATAAAGCTAATTGCCAATAAATAATTCAAAACCCTTTTCATACAGTCTTTACTCCAAATGTAAAATAAGCCATATGAAAAATCCAAACTATCAATAAAACAATATTACCAATCACAATCCCCTTTAATCCCATCATAATAAATCCAATGCTCATCAATATAGTTACTGAACACATAATACGAATCTTTGCTTGTTTCGTCATACCACTCTTAATATTATTCTCCCTATATAACTTCGTATTCTTAAACCAACCATCCAATCTTTCACTAGATTTTGCAAAACAAAAAGCAGCAAGCAACACAAATGGAACTGTTGGAAGAATCGGTAATATTACACCAATAATTCCTAATCCTAATGATATGCATCCAATAAAAATATATAGAATCTTTTTCATTATACCTCCGCAGTTAGATTATTCTAACTCATTTCTCATAAAAGAAGTCATCTCTTGTTAGAGATGACTAACTAACGATCATTCTACTGTATTTAAGACTCGTTGTCAACATTGAACAATCCTCACTATATCAATAGATCCTAATTTACACAAAATTCACATTTCAAAAAATTCATTACAAGATTGACCATCGTTTCCTTTTCCTCTGGTCTAGATTGAGCAATCATCAATGTAATGGCGACTAAGGCACTATCTGAAATAATCTGTTTTCCATCGATAATAAGATGTTTGTTCTTATTTAAGAATTCAAGAAAGATAGAAGCACCTATACGTTTACAACCATCCACAAAAGGATGATCTTTTATCAAGAAATAAAGTAAGTTTGCAGCCTTTTCCTCAATACTTGGATACAATTCAGTTCCAAAAACATTTTGATATACCGCTGCAATTATTCCATTTAATTTACCCAGTTCTTTTTCAACACCAAATACAGATGAAAAGTTACCATATTTCATAGAATCAATCAGGGAACGACATTCTTCATAGCTTAAACAATAAATAGAAGCAATACCATCCGGTTTAGGGATGGTTCCATGATCGTAATCATCTAGAAGAGTTAATGCATTCGAATAAGCTTCAATCACATTCAACACTTCTTTTTCTTCAATGTTTAAAGCAGAAGCAAGCATTCTAGACTGAATTTGGATAGTTTTATCTAAAGCCTCAAGTCTCTTTTCATTAACTGCAAATCCCTTTATCATATAGTCCTTCAATATAGATGTTGCCCATTTACGAAAGATAATTCCGTTTTGTGATTTTACTCTATACCCAACAGAGATAATTACATCTAGATTATAGTAATTAATTTCAACATTTGAAATTCTATCTTTTCCAGTACGTGGATCATAACGCTTTAGTTGAGTTGCATTTTTTGCAACTGAGCTAATTTCATCTAATTCGCCTTCATTAAAAATATTTTTTATATGTCTAGAAATTGTTGATTTATTTTTATTGAATAAAGTACATAATTGATCAACGGTTAACCACACAGTATCTTTATCTGGAGTTACCGTAACGTCTAATTCTAAATTTCCATTATTAAACTTAATTATTTCATTGTTCATATATACTCCAATCTTTTTTTCCAATGACCTTTATAATTAATTTCTTCCTTAATTAACAAAATCTAATCAAAAGAACTACCACTATATCGTTTGCATAACCGTTTATAGCTATAATACAAATACTGAAAAACTACTGAATACAGTGGAACCTCTGGAATCATTCTAATGTTTTTGATCATGTATTTTTTCAAAATGGAAGTTGCCCATCGTCTAAATGAAGTTGCATTTTTAGAATTTACACGATAGCCAACTGCAATAATCGCATCTAAATTGTAAAAGTCCATTTTACGAGTTATTTTACGACTACCTTCCATTTGAACTTGTTCGATTTTGGAACAAGTTGCTTCTTTGAATAGTTCTTCATCATTGTATATGTTTTTTAGATGTCTAGTAATTGCTTGTGACTTAACGTCAAATAATTCCGCCATTTGTTTTTGAGTTAGCCATACAGTTTCCTCATTTGGAGAAACTGTTACATCTAGTTGCAAATCACCATTTACGAATTTAATTATTTCATTATTCATATGCACTCCAATCTTTATATATTTAAGAAATATTTCGAGAATTCTTCCTTACTTATATGGAAGATGAATCTCTCTTTTTATATTTCTAGATCCTTCTTTTTGAACTGTCGCAAATTTTGTGACAGTTCAAAAATTAAGTTTTTCTTTTAATGCTTGAAAAGAAAAAATATCAAAAAATTGATGAGTAATGATGAGCTTGTGATGAACTACCACAACTGATACGTGGTTCTGTTGTGGTAATTCATAATTATCAATGTTACTTTTAGTATTTCTACTATGGCAAATAAGCACATAGCAACATCAATATGTAAATATACATATAAGCTTTCCTCATGTTATAAAAAAATAGAAGGATCTACTTACCTAGAATTCAAGATTCAAGGCTTCAAAACTCCTTAACAAGAGGCAACCACCAACCACATCCAGTAGCCAATTTCAATTATAAAGGTCCAATGTGAAAACATTGTGAAATCCAGTAAATTAAAAAGAAAAGAGTAGAATGAATCATCTCATTCTACTCTTGCATAATACGTACAATATGAACAACTAAGAAGGTTACTTCCTCATTTGTTAATGGAGTACCATACTTTTGTTCTAAGAAAGTTTTAATTTTTAATGCGACTGCCATCTCTTTTGGATAGGCACTCTTCATTTGGTTATACAACAAATCATTTTGATTATTCAACATACTATCAGTGAAATATCTTTCAACAAAGAACTTAATGTGAGTCACAAAACGCATATAGTGAGCACTTTGACGATCCACATTTCGATTCAGTGAAAAAATCACAATATTGATAATTTCACCAATAACCTTTGCATACTTCATCGTATCATGACTCTCTTGTTTTCCCATTGTCGCATTCGCAAAATGGAAAGCAATATTGGCAGCTTCTTCTTCAGGAAGTGTAATGCCAAGCTTTTCTTCAAACATATAGATAGCCATTAAACCAACCTTGAATTCTTTTGGATAATAATTCTTGATTTCCCAGAACACACGATTGGTAATAATAATTCCATCGCGTACTCTTTGCACCGCAAAATTTAAGTGATCTGCTAAAACCAAGTATAAACTTTTATTGAACTCACAATCCAAAAGCTTTTGCGCCTCCACAATGATTTCTTGCGTAATCGTCAATATATCGATTGGAATATCATCCATCAATTCTTCAAACTGTTTAGATTTTGTGTTTTCCACAGGAACAAACATCTGATTCGAAGCACTTTGATCTATACTTTCACCAGGCTTTTTACCATAACCAATCCCTTTTCCAAGCAGGATGAACTCATTATTCTCATTATCACTCACAAGAACGACGCTTGAATTTAAAACTTTCTTAATCACATAATTCATTTCCCTGCTCCATTCTAATTTTATTCAAAATCTAAACTATTATTTTCGATAACCTTCTTATACCAATAGAAACTATCTTTTCTGTATCTATTATATGTGCCGTTTCCATAATCATCAATATCCACATACACATATCCATAGCGCTTTGAAATTTGTTTTGTTGATTCACTAATCAAATCAATACATGCCCATGAAGTATAGCCCATCAAATCAACACCATCTTCTACAATCGCATCTAACATACATTCAAAATGCTTTTTCAAATATTCAATACGATATTGATCATGAACCTCTTTATCTTCAGTTAATTCATCTCTTGCACCCAAACCATTTTCAACAATAAATAGTGGTTTGCGATAACGATCATACAATTCAACCAATGAAATTCTTAATCCCAATGGATCAATTTGCCAACCCCATTGGCTTGTTTCTAAATATGGATTCTTAACAGCCAAAATTGTATTTCCAGGCGTAACATCCAAACCAGTCTTATCTGCAGCTTCACAACTAGACATATAATATGAGAATGAAATGAAATCTACTGGATATTCCTTCATAATACGATCATCATCTGCTTCTTTAACAATATTAATATTATTGTTTTTAAAATAAGACAATAAATATGCTGGATATTCACCAAATACCTGCGTATCACTATAGGCATAAGTTGAACGCATCTTTTGTTGAGCTGCCAAAACATCTTCTGGCTTACAAGTATATGGATAATATGTTAATTTAGTCAACATACAACCCACCTTTGAATCTGGAATGATTTCATGACAAATCTTTGTAGCCAAAGCACTCGCCACAAATTGATGGTGCATAGCTTGGAAAATCACTTCCTCAAAGTTCTTACCTTCAAAACGATCTTCAACTAGACCACCTGTCGTATAAGGATGGCGAATCATACTATCCACTTCATTAAAAGTAAGCCAATACTTCACCTTATTCTTATATCGAGTACAAATAGTTTCCACAAAACGAGTAAAGAAACCAATCACTTCTCTAGAATACCAACCATCATAGTTTAATACTAAATTTAATGGTGGTTCATAATGAGACATTGTCACCAATGGCTCAATACCATACTTTAATAATTCATCAAACACATCATCATAAAATTTCAAACCCTCTTCATTCGGCTCAAGATCATCTCCATTTGGGAAAATTCTTGACCACGCAATACTCATACGATATGTCTTGAACCCCATTTCTGCCATTAAGGCAATATCCTCTTTATAATGATGATAAAAATCACTACCATGACGCTTTGGATAATTCACCTCATCCTCAGGATGAGCCAAGCCCTCCTCAATATCCTTTGTCGTTATTGAAACATGCTTACTATAATCTTTTACATCCGCATCAAAATGAGCTCTGGCAACATCAGAAACACTCCAGCCTTTGCCACCTTTGTTCCAACCACCTTCAAATTGATTGGCAGCCGTAGCTCCACCCCATAAAAATCCTTCAGGAAACTTTTTCATATTTATTACCCTCTTTTTACATCAAACAATACATCACCAGTCTTAACATCTCCATATGACTGATTCAATACTTTATAACTCGTACTATTACTATTCACAACCATTACAGTAGGATCTAATTTTTTTTCTTTGATTGCATCCAAATCAAATTCAATTAATAAATCCCCCTCTTTTACTTTATCATTCTGTTTTACAAAAGCTGTAAATCCAACGCCTTCCATAGAAACAGTATTTACACCAATATGAATCAAGATCTCAGCACCATTACTTGTTCTTAAACCAATCGCATGCTTAGTCTCAAATAACATAACTACTTCGGCATCACAAGGAGCATATAACTTACCATCTTTAGGAACAATCGCAATACCATCACCCAAAGTCTTAGATGCGAACATTTCATCACTCACTGTACTTAAATCAACAGCCTCACCATTTAATGGTGATACTAAAATATTCACTTCTTTTTCTTCTTCTGTTAACTCTTCAACAACACTAGCATCTTCTTCAACATCACTATCACTATCACTATCACTATCTTTCCATAATACAAATGTGATAATGAAAGATCCCAATAACGCAACCGCAAAACCAATACATGCATACATGAAGTTACTTCCATTTGCAGCATCCACAAACATCGACATACTTGCCAAGCCAGGACCTACAATAATAAATGCTTTTACGACAAACAATCCCATCAACATACCAGAAATTGCACCTGACAATACAACACCCATCATTGCTTTTTTATTTTGTAAAGTTACACCATACAATGCAGGTTCTGTAATACCCATTAAAGCAGAGATTCCAGCTGATAATGCAGTCTGTTTCAAATCTTCATCTTTAGATTTCAATGCCACCGCAAAACAAGCACCACTCTCACTAATATTGTGAGCTAAACTTGCAGGCATATATAAAGCTTCATATCCCAATTGACCATATGTTGTGATGGCATAAGGAAGTAAAGTCTTATGCATTCCAGTCGCAATCATGAATGGTAAAATTGCCGCAAGTAATCCTAAAGCCACAAAGCCAAGTTTTCCATAAAGCGCTAAGATTACAGCCGTAAATAATGTACCAATATTATATCCTAATGGACCTAACACCAATAAAGTCACAGGAATTGTGATAGCCAAAGACATCATTGGAACAAAGAAAATACGAATAGCCTTTGGAGAAATTTTATTAAATCCTCTTTCCATCAAACTTAAGAAAATAACACACAAGATTGCAGGGAACACCTGTGAACTATACGTAATATTCTTTACCGCAAAACCAAATAATGTCATACCATCCGCAAGTGCAGCCGTAGTAGCAGGTAATAGTAAATAACCAACTGCTGCAATCGCAACCAAACGATTTGACTTCAAAGTATTCGCTGTTGTTACCGCAACCATAATAGGCAAGAAATAGAATGTCGCATCTGAAATAGCAGCCAATGCCGTATATACAGTTGAATCACTTGCTAATAATCCAAACATAGAAAGTAATAATAAAACGGATTTTAATACACCGGCACCCGCAATGGCAGGAACCAATGGTTGGAATACACTAATGACAAACTCTAATAATTTCGCACCCCATTTACGATCATCCTTTTTAGTTTCAGCAACTTGATTTCCAGTTACAGGACAAATCTTCAATAATTCATCGTACACTTCAACAACGTTGTTTCCAATCACAATCTGGAATTGACTTCCATCCACAACGCCCATAACACCCTTGATTTTCTTGATCTTTTCTACATTGACAACACTCTTGTCAACCAATCCAAATCTAAGTCTTGTTGAACAATGCTCCAAAGTCGAAACATTCTTCGAACCACCAATTAAATCTAAAATCTCATTCGCAATTTTTTTGTAATCCATAAATTGTTTTCTCCTATCATATATTTAAGAATGGCCATTCAAAGTGCAAAAAAGGCAGAACCCTATAAACACCTTGAAAAAATCAAAGCAATTTATTAGATCCTGCCTGCATTACCAGTTACATGTCTTTTTATTTGCACACACATGTTAACATCTCTCTGTAAGCGTTGTCAACACTTTTTGATAAATAATTACTATCAATCATTTAATATTACGTACAAGAAAAGCTACTAGCTACAATAGACACTCTGAATGAATCTAATGCAACGACACTAGTACTCCATTGCGTATGCGAACTAGTGTCTTTTACATTCTCTATGATAATTAATGTAATTCTTAGTATTTCTACTAGTGCCAATAATACCATGGCAACATCAATATATAGATATATATCCATAGACATCTTCTCCTCTTACAAAAAATAGAAGGATCTACTTACCTGGAATTGAAGATTCAAGGCTTCAAGCCCCCTTAACAAGAGGCAACCATCAACCACATCCAGTAGCCAATTCCTATTATAAAGGGCCAATGTGAAAATATTGTGAATTCCAATAAATTTGTAACGATTGTTCCTATTTGATCTAAAACACCTTATTTTCGTTGAATTAGATAAGGTTAGTCTTGACATTTATATATATCGATTATTTAATAATCTTACAGAAAGACTACCGGATACAGTGGTCACTCTGAATTAGTTAATGTCGAAAGACACTAGTAATCCATTGTGGTGACGGGAACTAGTGTCTTTTACATTTTTCTATGATAATCAATGTGATTCTTAGTATTTCTACTATGGCCATTAAACACATGGCAACATCAATATATAGATATATATACATAGACATCTTCTCCTCTTTCAAAAAAATAGAAGGATCTGCCGAGAACTCAAGCAGATATCATTTTTAATTCAGAGGGTTCACCGTTACTACATCCAGTAGCCAATTCCTATTATAAAGGGCCAATGTGAAAATATTGTGAATTCCAATAAATTTGTAACGATTGTTCCTATTTGATCTAAAACACCTTATTTTCGTTGAATTAGATAAGGTTAGTCTTGACATTTATATATATCGATTATTTAATAATCTTACAGAAAGACTACTGGATACAGTGGTCACTCTGAATTATTTTATGTCAAAAGACACTAGTAATTCGTTGTGGGAACGGGAACTAGTGTCTTTTACATTTTTCTATGATAATTAATGTAATTCTAAGTATTTCTACTAGTGCCAATAACCAAGAGCAACATCAATATGTAAATATACATATAAGCTTTCCTCATGTTATAAAAAAATAGAAGGATCTACTTACCTAGAATTCAAGATTCAAGGCTTCAAAACTCCTTAACAAGAGGCAACCACCAACTACATCCAGTAACCAATTTCCATTATTAAAGTCCAATGTGAAAACATTATTAAATCGTTTAATTTTTTTATTCAACAATACTTCTTTTAAACCATTATTAATATGTTTATTAATTGTTTTAATATATATGATAAAATGTAGAAAAGTAATAAAACGAAGGATAAATAGTGTATGAAACAAATCAATTTTATATTTACAAAAAACGGATTTCATATTGATGAAACAAAAGAAGAAAATACTTCAAAATGGGCTGAATCATTCAAAAAATACAAATATTCTGCACTCTATGAATTAGGGTTTGAAAACAACCTTAAGGGATTGACGCCTAGCGCTTTTTATTTGTATCAACTCTCTTTGAAATTCATTGAACTTTTAAGTAATCGTCCTGAACTAGAAGTAGCTAGAGAAGATACTCAAGTCGAAGCATCAAGTGAAGACTTAGAATATTTAATGTCTATTATTCCTTTTGCGATTGGTACAGAATATATTGATGAAAAGTGGATTCAAAACGTATTTGAAAAGTTAAATAATCAATTTAGTTTAGATATGAAATCCTATAAAGGTACAGTTCAAATGTATCTTCAGGAAAAATCCCAAGATTTAAAAATCGCAAAACGAATCTATTTTCACTTAGTCGAAAACGAAGAAGATGCAGACTTTCCGTTTGCGTTTTTAGCGACGTATGCCACAAAAGACAAAGAAAATCGAATTGTTCATATGCCACTTAAGCATGCACTAGTCGAATATAAAAATGATCAAGAACAATTATTAAATTTATTATCTTGCCTAAATATAGTAGCTCAAAAGAATACTTTGATTGCCCAATATATGGAAACCGGTGATTTATTCCATCCCATCAGATTAACTAGTAAAGAAGCCTATTCTTTATTAAAGAGTGTGCCTGACATTGAGGCTTGTGGCATTAAGTGTAGAGTACCAAATTGGTGGAAGAAGAAATATTCTTCTGTAAAAATCAATGTGAACATTGGAGATACCAAACCATCCATGTTTGGATTTGACTCCATACTATCCTTACAACCATCTCTAATTGTTAATGGGCGTGCCCTTACAAAGAAGGAAATTAGCGAACTTTTAAGAATGGAAGAAGGACTTGCATGGTTAAAAGGTCAATGGGTAGAAATTAATCACAATAAGCTTCAACAACTTCTTGAACAAATGGAACAATATGATGGCACCATTACATTAAAGGAAGCTTTGACAAAAACATATATGTCAAATGATGATGATATTGATGTCGATATGGGTATACAGATATCAAATGGAAAATGGTTAAGGGATATTTTAGGTAAATTAAAAAATCCTTCAAAAATCAAAAACAAAGCTCAACCAAAATATTTAAACGCAACACTCCGACCTTATCAAAAGAGTGGCTACAATTGGTTAAATCAAATGAATGATTTAGGTTTTGGCGCATGCCTAGCCGACGATATGGGACTAGGAAAAACACTTCAAGTCATTTCTTTTTTAGAGAAGATGTATGAAAAAAAGAAAGATGCACATGTATTATTGATTGTTCCTGCATCCCTACTAGGAAACTGGTCAAAAGAAATAGATCGCTTTGCCTCTAAAATGCCATATTATATTCTTCATGGAAAAAACAATATTGTACATGATGACACATTTATCACAATAACAACCTACGGGATGGCATTACGCAATGAATTTTTACAAGAAAGAATATGGGACTGTTTGATTTTGGATGAGGCACAAGCCATTAAAAATCCGGCAACTAAACAAACACGTGCCATTAAAAAGATTCCTAGCCATATGCGCATCGCAATGACAGGTACACCGATTGAAAATGACCTATCCAATTTATGGTCACTATTTGACTTCTTAAACAAAGGATTATTAGGTAGTGCATCTGACTTTAAGGAATACGCAAAGAAAGTACAAGCCTATCCTGAATATATGACAAAATTAAAGATGATGGTTTCCCCATTCATTTTAAGACGTCTAAAAACAGATAAAACAATCATTTCAGATTTACCAGACAAAATGGAAATCACAGAACACGTAGATTTATCCAAACGACAAGTTGTTTTGTATCGTAAAGAAGTTGATAAAGCAGAACAAAAAATATTGGAATCTACAGGCCTTCAAAGAAGAGGTATTGTGATTGCGTTATTGACGAAATTAAAACAAATCTGTAATCACCCAGACCAATTTATTCATGATACCAACTACAATCCAAAGGACAGTGGAAAATATGCGATGTTGAAGGAGTTGTGTGAAACCATTTATGAGAAAAGGGAAAGAGTATTGGTTTTTACACAATATAAAGAAATGTGCGAACCACTATCCCAATACCTAGAATCTATTTTCCATAAGAAGGGATATATTATTCATGGTGGTATTCCAGCTAAAAAGCGTACAGAAATCGTTGAAAAATTTAATGACGAAAACACATACGTTCCATATATCGTATTATCATTAAAAGCAGCCGGAACCGGACTCAATCTAACAGCTGCCAACCACGTCATTCACTTTGACCGTTGGTGGAATCCAGCCGTAGAAAACCAAGCGAGCGATCGAGCCTATCGTATTGGTCAAACCAAAGAGGTCTTTGTTCATAAACTCGTTTCAAATGGAACTATTGAAGAAAAAATTGATAAATTAATCGAATCTAAACAAGAACTCGCAAATTCCATCCTTGCCTCTAGCCAAGAAAAATGGATTACCGAACTAGATACAAATGAACTAATGGACTTATTAAGATTGGATGTGTAGACTATGGCAAAATATTGGACAGCAAGCATGCAATATTCGCAAATGAGCATAGAAGAATTGCAAAGAAAAGCACAAGAAAGTGTTAAAACCGCAAAAAACAAAGGAAAAGAAATGCATCCCATTATTGTGGATGGAAGGCAAATCGCAAAAAGCTGGTGGGGCATGGCATGGTGTAAAAATATTGAACAATATGCCGATTATGCCAGTCGTATCGAACGAGGAAAAAGATATGTTCGTTCAGGTGCAGTTGTGGACTTACAAATTGTTAAGGGTAAGGTAAAAGCACGTGTACAAGGATCAAGAAAAGCACCATACAAAGTGGAAATCAATATCAGTCCACTAAAAGAAGAAATTTGTGAAGACATCATTGAAAAATGTAGTTCACAAATCCAAAACTTACAAGAACTTGTGAATGGGCAATTCCCCGAAAGTTTAAAAGAAATATTCCTATCCGAAAACGGACTATTCCCAAGCCAAAGAGAAATCAGTTTCAACTGTAGCTGCCCCGACTGGGCCTTAATGTGCAAGCACGTTGCTGCCGTACTCTACGGAATTGGAACCAAGCTCGACGAAAACCCATTCTTATTCTTTGAACTCAGAGGAATCGACGTCAATAAACTTGTAGATGTAACCATCAAAGACCACGTAGACTCACTATTAGAACATGCCAATATGCCACCAACAGATCGTGTAATGGATGATTCTTGTATCGAAACATTGTTTGGATTAAAGTAATACAATAAAGACACTAATGTACATGAGCGAGTGTCTTTTACATTTTTCTATGATAATCAATGTAATTCTTAGTATTTCTACTAGTGCCATTAAAATCATGGCAACATCAATATATATACATCATCTTCTCCTACAAAAAAATTGAAGGATCTGTAAAGAACACAAACAGATATCATTTTTAATTCCCGTAAATTTGTTGCGATTGTTCCTACTTCATCTAAAACGACTAATTTTCATTGAATTAGATAGGATTCAACTTGACTTTTATATATATCAATTGTTTAATAATCATACAGAAAGACTACTGGATACAGTGGTTCCTCTGAATTTATCTAATGTAAAGACACTAGTTTCATTCTTTGGTCAGGTGAACTAGTGTCTTTTACATTTTTCTATAATCAATAATGTAATTCTTAGTATTTCTACTAGTGCCATTAAACACATGGCAACATCAATGTACAGATAAATATACATAAAACACGTCCTCCTGCAAAATCGGAATCTTTGAGAACTCAAGATATCATCCTTTTTATTCAGAGGGTTCACCGTTACTACATCCAGTAGCCAATTCCTATTATAAATGTCCAATGTGAAAATATTGTGAATTCCAGTAAATTTGTTGCGATTATTCCTATTTCATCTAAAGCGACTTATTTTCATTGATTTAGATAGAGTTAGCCTTGACATTTAAATATATCGATTATTTAATATATATACGGAAAAGCTACTGGATACAGTGGTCACTCTGAATTAAATAATGTCAAAAGACACTAGTAATTCGTTGTGGGAATGGGAACTAGTGTCTTTTACATTTTTCTATGATAATCAATGTGATTTTTAGTAATTCAACTAAAGCCATTAAACACATGGCAACATCAATGTACAGATATATATACACAGAGACCTTCTCCTCTTACAAAAAGTTTGAAGGATCTGTCCAGAACACAAGCAGATATCATTTTTAATTTCAAGGGTAGCCGTTACTACATCCAGTAACCAATTCCTATTATAAATGTCCAATGTGAAAATATTGTGAATTCCAGTAAATTTGTTGCGATTGTTCCTATTTCATCTAAAACAACTTATTTTCATTGAATTAGATAGGATTCAACTTGACTTTTAAATATATCAATTGTTTAATAATTATACAGAAAGACTACTGGATACAGTGGTTCCTCTGAATTTATTTAGTGTAAAGACACTAGTTTAATCCTTTGGTCGGGTGAACTAGTGTCTTTTACATTTTTCTATAATCAATAATGTAATTCTTAGTATTTCTACTAGTGCCATTAAACACATGGCAACATCAATGTACAGATAAATATACATAAAACACGTCCTCCTGCAAAATCGGAATCTTTGAGAACTCAAGATATCATCCTTTTTATTCAGAGGGTTCACCGTTACTACATCCAGTAGCCAATTCCTATTATAAATGTCCAATGTGAAATTATTGTGAATCCCAATAAATTTGTAACGATTGTTCCTATTTGATCTAAAATAACCTATTTTCATTGAATTAGATGCTCTAAATTCATAAATTTATATAGAAAAAGAGAACGTCGAGTAGGCGTTCTCTTGAAGAAATTCTAAAATAATAATTGCAATCCCATCACAATGACCCACATATAAGCACAAGTCTTAGGGATCATCAATAAACCAACCATTGGCTTTTTCTTAGACCACAATGTAACTGGAATATAGCAACCAAACGAAATAATAATAGCTGCAACCATACGGTTTAAGTGTAAATTATACATATTCCCTGAAATCGCATAAAGAAGTATTACACCAATTCCAGTTACGGCAAATACAACATTACGAATTAAAGACAACTTCCTATTTCCTTCTTCACTCGTCCAATTGTTTTGTGGCAAGAAACATACTACGATACGAATAATAGCTGAAATCCAAATCATAGCTTCAATCCAAAGTGGAGCTGTAAGCGTTGGGAAAGTTAATTTCCAGATAAACAATAAGATAATATAGAATACTGTCATTGTGATTGAAGATACCTGCAATACAATACCAAGTTGTCTTTTGATTTTGTCATTTGTTCCATATACAGCTCTTTTAATACGAAGAACCAAGTGAAATGCATCTCCACCACACAACGTTAGTGTTAATACACCATATAAAATAAACAATGGATTTCCTTTTGAATATACAAAAAATAAGATTCCGGTAATTAAGTCAAAAATCAAGTAACAAGCATCAAAAATAGCTTCCATTAAATCAGACTTTTTACTCATTTAACAACATCCTTTCTGCATTGTCATACACCTTTTGAAATACATTCATAAACACTTTGTGTTAGACCATCAAACATGTCTTGCGCAAACTCTTTTTGCGCCCACTTACCATCTTCAATCACTTCATTAGCCATTTGAAGCAAATGAATTGTGACACGCTTTTTGTTTGCAGGATCCACTCTTCTTTCAATCAAACCACGATCTTCTAATACTTTAAGTGAAGTTGAAACATGAGACTTTGTAGACTTACGAATACGAACAATGTCCGCCGCCGTATTATATTTTGGATTATTGTAAAGAAACATTAAGATGTCATATTCCAACTGTCTTAAATCGTATTTTTCACAAACACCCGCCATTTTCATCTCATAATATCTCGTTATCGTTTTGTCAACAAAAATCATTGACACAATTCTTAAAAAAAGGGATACTCTCATTAGGAGAGAAGGGGTTAAGGATGCGTACACAAAAACATAACCTGCAAGGAATAAAAGTATTCTTCTATATCTTAATGATTGCCATTTTAGGATGGTTTCTTTTTATGCAACTCTTTGGAGCCAACGAACAAAATCATGATGTTCAATCTCACTCTGTTGTCTATACACAATCATTTTATTGGGAAAAAGAAGATGGTTCGAAACAAAAAATAAATCTCCCAGGAAAATATGAAGTAAAACCAGGCCATACAATGATTATTAGTACAACACTTCCAGAAGATTATAATGAAACTTCCATTGCGATACGTTCTTCATTACAAGATATTAAATTCTATGTAGATAATACATTACGTACAAAATATTCTACAAAAGATACGCGCCTTGCCGGTAAAAACTCAGCCAGTCGATATGTATTTTGTCCCACAACCTATAAGGATGCAGGAAAAACATTACGCATTGAACTTACAACCTATACTTCTAACTATTCTGGTGTAGTCAACGAAATCTATTATGGAAGTGAAGCCGATATCTGGCAATATATATATAATGATTATGGAATGTACACATTCATTGCCTTCTTTATATTATTTGCCGGCATTACATCCGTTCTATTTGGTACAGCCCTAAAATTTACATATCACACCAATTTCATCATGGAATATTTAGGTTGGTGTATGATTATGGGAGCTATCTGGATGATTGGAGAATCCAAAGTTCGCCAAATTTTAGTGCCCAACGCATCTTCTTTAGCCTCATTATGCTTTGTGATGATCATGCTTTGTCCATTACCAATACTTTTCTATGCCGACAGTATCCAAAACGGGAAATATCGTAAACTCTACAAAAACGTTGGTTGCATCGCCCTTTTAAACTTTGTAGTTTCGTCCATCCTATATTTGACGAAAGTTAAGGACTACATTGAAACATTGCCCATTGCCCAATTCATTCTGATTTGCGTATTTATTATGGTATTTATTCATTTATACCAATATATACATTCATCAACCAAATCCCGCTCAGACTACCTCTTACTATTCGGACTCTTTTTAGTTTTAATCTGCATAGCCATTGAAGGTATATCCGTTTATTTTGTCACTATGATTTCAGGCATCTTTATTGGTATTGGCATGATCATATTACTACTCGCAAACATTGTTCGTACCATCCATAAAATTCATGTTGTGGAACAAACACGTCATCAAAAGGAATTGGATATTGAAAAGAAAGAAAACAAAAAAATAACACTTCAAATGATGCAATCTCTTTCGACAACGATTGAGGCAAAAGACGAATATACAAAAGGCCATTCAAGACGTGTTGCTCAATATGCTGCTTTAATTGCCAAAAATCTTGGTTGGACAAATCAGGAAATTGAAAATATTAAAAGCTGTGCTTATCTACACGACATTGGAAAGATTGGTATTCCCGATCAAATTTTAAATAAACCAGGTCAATTAACGGATGAAGAATTCAATTTAATTAAACAACATACGATTATTGGACAAGACATTCTAAAAGATATCACAATCATACCTCACTTAGGTGAAGTCACAAGAAGTCATCATGAACACTATGATGGTACTGGCTATCCCGATGGACTTAAAGGAAATGAGATTCCCATTCAAGCACGTATCATTACTCTAGCCGATAGCTATGATGCCATGAATTCAAAAAGAATCTATCGTAATGCGCTTAGTATTGAGCAAATTAAAGAAGAAATCAAAAAAAATGCAGGTACACAATTTGATCCTAAAATCACAAATGTTTTCCTAAAGCTTATGGACGATGGATCTTTGTTTAACTTAGAACACGAAATTATTCCGGTTCAAGAAAATACAATCGATAAATTTATATCCGATGTTGTATCGACTATTAAAAATCAGGAAGAAACAAAGAACTATGACTATCTTACAGGCCTTCCTGTACGTAGTGTAGGCCAAAAGTATATAGCGATTGCGATGCAAAAAACAACGGGATGCCTTATCTTTTTAGATATGGATAATCTTAAGAAAATCAATGATGTCTATGGACATAAAGCAGGAGATCGAGCTTTAAAAAGCTTAGGAAAACTATTATTAAACATCCCATTTGATAAAATTACATGCAGAATGGGCGGAGACGAATTCCTTCTATTCTTACCAAAAGTAAGTATTGAAGAAACCGAAACTATCATGTCCGATTTAATCGAACAATTCAAAGGTATTGTAGAAAACGATCATGAAATTCATTTTGCGACACTCTCTGCAGGTATGCTCATGACCACAAAAAATGATAATTTTGAAGATGCTTGTTCAAAAGCTGACAAAGCCTTATATTATGTAAAACAAAACGGTAAAAACAACTATTCTTTCTACAATCAAATTCAACATAAAAATACATCCAATAATACAGCAGACCTAAAACAAATCGCTAAATCCCTACATACAAGTGGAAGCTATACAGGCGCTTTAAGTCTAGACTTTAGAGAATTCACTCGACACTATGAGTACATACATCAACTAATGGTTCGAAATCATTCTTGTTGTTATTTGGTGATGGTCACTATGGAAACTGTAGAAGACACACTTCCATATATTGAAAAAATTGAAGAAGCCTTAACACATATGGGTGAAGCCATCCACAAAAACATTCGAAAAGTCGATGTTTGTACACGCTACAGTGCCATGCAATATTTGATCATTCTATCCCAACCAACAGAAGCAGAAATTCCAAATATTATGACACGCATTTTTATGCAGTACTATAAGCTTCAAGACAGCCAAAGCTTCACACCAACCTATGAATATATCACAATGAAGGATTAAAGGAGATTGACTCACATGTCAATCTCCTTTTCTAATCGAACAACCACTTCCAAATTGGAACCACATCTATCTTTATTCCATCACAATTCAATTTTGTTTCCTCACTATTTGTAACAAGAAGACACTTTGTATCTGGGATAAATTGATTCAATTTCACAAACGCCTTCGTTTCACGTTCTAAAGTATCTACATCATCTAACACTTGCATATTCACTTGTATAGCTAAGTTTTCACTTGGAATATAAAAATCTACTTCGATATTATTTTCAAAGAAATACACATTTTCAAATCCATATCTTCGAATCAGCTCAACCGCAACCAAATTTTCCAATTGAGCTGTTTTGCAATCCAACAACATCAACCCTAGTAATCCAGTATCCATGAAATAATACTTAGGAGATGTCTTTTTTGATGCATAATTCTGCAAAGAGAAGATAAGATATGAATCCAACATATGCCCTACATAATTGATCACCGTTTGTTTTCCAATAGAAATACCAGCACTTTTCACTATATTCGTTAACCGATTAAAAGACAAAGCTTTCGTTACAGACTCAGCAATCTTCTTTAAAATTAATCGAACCGCAAAATCATTTGTAATTTTGTTTCTTGTAATAATATCCTGTAAATAAACAGTTTGATAAATATTATTTAAAAATGGTCTTTTATTTTTAATATCCACCAATTCAGGAAAAGCTCCATAAGTCACATACTGTTCATATTGACTTACAATATCTGCACGCTTTTTTGTACCTATTTGATCAACCATTATATTCTCAATATGATTTGCACTCAAATATTCCTTAAAAGAATATGGAAATACATTCACAATCATGAATCTTCCACCTAAAGTAGAAGCTATTTCTTTGCTTAACATCTTACTATTACTTCCTGTGATATTGATTCGATACTTCATATCCGCAACTCTACGAACAAATTTTTCCCAACCATCAACATTCTGAATCTCATCTAAAAATAAGTATGGTTTCCCTTTCGAGCCAGAAAATTCAATACCAATCTCTAATATAGTATTTAAATCATCCACACCAATCTCCAATAGACGCTCATCCTCGAAGTTAACATATATAATTTGTGACGATGAAATTCCATCATTCATTAAATTGTGAATCTGTTGATACATCATATATGATTTTCCTGTTCTTCGAATACCGACAAAACAATAGTTCACATTTTCTTCTAAATCATAATCCCTAGAAATCAATAAATTATTAAGATACATCTCCTTTTGATCTATTATTATTTGTTTCAAAACATCTCGATTCATATACATCAACCTTCTTCGCCTTATCATATCTAGATATTGTCTTACGTACAAGACAATATTAACACTTTTTTGTCTTACTCACAAGACAATATTCGTATGCGATTGTCTTATCCACAAGACAAAAGCCTTCCGAACAAGTCGAAAGGCTAAAATTCAAATATATCATCAAGCGTTAGTAATACAGCTCCATCTTCTTTTGCTTGCCTTACTACTGAATCTGAATACCCGGATTTACTAATAAACCACAAATATTTCTCTTCTAGATTTGGAAATGCTTGAGTAGCCATTACTAAATCTTCATACTCATCATATGGCATTGGCGAAGAAGTGAACTTACACTCCACAAAAATACCTTTTTTACCAGTACGGTCCAACGCAAGCAAATCTACATCGTCCTGTGCTTTTAAAGCTGGATTTGTACCCCACCATTTACCCAAATGATAAGGTATGAAAGGAAGCTTTCTACATTTAGCCAAACGAATCAAATATTCTTTACAAATATCCTCAAACACATCCCCCATTAGATTGCTTATATCTTCCATAATTTCCTTAGACGCATCATTTGCTCCTAACATGGCATAGTAAGAATTGTTTGTGAATTCATAGCGAAACCAAAATTTAAAGAAATTATCCTTAATCACATAAATCGACTTCTTGCTCGTTTCTTTATCACCACAAGGAATCCTTTTTTCAATCAAACGAAGTGTTTGTAGCGTAATCAAATATTTAGATACCTTTGTACGCACCTCATGAATATAATCCGCAATATCAACCACTTTATTTCTTCCATTCGCAATGGCAGATAAAATACTACTATACACATTGATTTCTCTTAATTCCGCCTTCAATAAATTATCTGGCTCTTCATGAAGATAAGCTCCATTACGAATAATCTTATTCGCTATATTTTTTTCAATAGATAGATTGGGATCAAAAGCCTCTAAATATCTTGGAATCCCACCCAATATTCCATACGCCAACAATTTATCTTCATTACTATATCCAGGAAAAAACGCACTACTCTCTAGATAATCAAATGGTTTTATTTCTAAAGTCGATGTTTGTCGGTCATGAAGCGGACTTTTTTTACCCATTACATCACTTTCCATAATACTTACAGAAGATCCACACAAAATTAAAAAGATATTTTTCTTTTTCCAATTATGATCAATCACATGCTGCAATATCGACTTTACAGAAGGATTCTCATCAATAATATAGGGAAATTCATCAATTATCACGGCAATTTTTTCTGTAGCCATCTCTCCAACATAATTGAATGCATCCTCCCAACTTTTAAAAGGCGCAATAAAATTCTTATTAAAATGATATTGAATCACTTTAGAAAAGTCCTCTAAGTTTAGCGCATCATTCTTTTCTCGAACAGGAAAAAATATTGAATTCGAATGTTCGGCAAACTCCTGAAGAATTGTTGTTTTACCAAATCTTCTTCGACCATACATCACCAAATATTCAAAACTGTCACTATTATATAATTCATTCAAATGATTTAATTCTTCTTTTCTTCCCAACATCAAATCACATCCTTTATATTTGTATACTTACGAGTTGTATACTCTAAAGTATACAAATATTCAACGATTCTTTCACTGTATTTTTCTTTATTCTCCCAGTTCATCCAACATATCATCTACACCATCACGATAATTTTCATCGTTATCGTAACGATCCTCATCATAATCACCAGAATATGCATCATCACTTCCTTCATCATAAGATGAAGACGAAGAAGATGATGAGTTTGAACTTTGTCCCTCTTTCTTCTTACGTTTTTCTTCCCTTGCCCTAAATTCATTTTGTTCAGATTTCCGCCTACTCTCAATACGATACTGCTCCTGTGCCATATCCCATTCTGCCTCTTCCTTTTTCAAAGAAATATATCCATATCCAAACAGAAGACCAATAATGATCAAGAAAATAATTCCACCCTTACCATTTGATGTTTCCTCCTGTTTAATAGTTACTGAAGCCCTGCTTTGATTTGTCTTTCTAGAAAATTGACTCACATGCTCACTGCGAATCTTTGGGGATTGTACTTTAGGTGGAGTTGTCTTCACCATTTTAGGTGGTTCACCCATCACTTTCTTATGTATATCAAGCAATCTTCTAAATATAAAATGAGCCAACCAACTAATAAAGGCATTCTCAAAATCAAAACTCATACATGTTAATACGCTAAGAAACGCAAGTAGATCATCATCAAAATATTCATTCTCGCACCAAGGCTCCTCATAAAGCATTTCTTGAACCTCATCCTCTGATTTACCATCATATTTTCGAATCAGTTCATCATCACTCATATCTAAGATTTCCTTAACGCCATCCCCTACAATCTTTTTACGCGTTTCTATATCTAATTTTGACTTTTTCGGTGTTTCTTTCTTCTTTACAGAAGCAGGTACCTGCAGTTGCTTTGTCTCCTTCTTCTTTGAAGCAGGTACATTCACACCATACTGATGCATTACCTGTATTAATTCTTTTGAAAGCAATCCCTTTTCATTTGCTTGGATATAAATTTCTTCATAGATTGGACAAAAACTACAAGCCTCACTAAACTTATCCTCTTCAATTAAAGAATTTAGTAACTCCATAAACCCATACGAACTATATTCCTTTATACACTCTTCGCAAATAGAAGCATAGAAATGTCTTAAACAAACAGAAACATAGAACTCGTTTTCTTTACATCGTTTAGAAACATCCTCAATATGTTTCTTTGTTTTACTTGAATCCAAAATTATACGATAAAGAGTACTCGCCAAAGGATTGCACAATATGCCAAAGTTCACATTTTGACAAGACTCTAACATCTTCTCCTTTACAAGCTCTATTTCTACATTAATCTGACTTGTACTCCCCTGCATCATAAGCACTTGAATCTTTTCTAAGCTCGATATATCACGATTCAAATTATTCGTGTTCATATTTGAAAAAGGAAGTTCAATATCTTTATATTCACCACAAATCAATTTATCCTCTACATCATTTACTAAACTTGAATACTTTTCTTTACACTCATTATAATATTCATACCAATCTAGAAACTCTTTTGAAATTATTATATTTTCCATTCCCTATACCTCTGGTCTTATACTGTTATTATAACCTTTTCGATCTATGATTTCATTTTAATGCTGGTATAATGTTGGGTATGAACTATCAAAATATACAAAGCGGATTATCCACCGCATTTCTAGACAAAAATATATCTTCCAACGTATTATATCGACCTCAATTTATTTCAAACGATTATAGGAATGGAAGAAAAGTATTAAGCACCATTGAAGATGAACTATTACACTGCGACTCCTTTTTAATCAGTGTAGCCTTTATTACGATGGGAGGTATTACCCCCTTACTTCAAACGCTTCGTACTTTAGAAGATAAAGGCATCAAAGGTAAAATTCTAACAACGGACTATTTAGCTTTTAGTGATCCAAAAGCATTAGATAAACTCGCTACATTTTCAAATATTGAACTTAAAATGTACCTAGTACCCGACTCAAAGAATGGCTTTCATACCAAGGGATATATCTTTCAATCAAATGAAATCTATAAGATCCTTATAGGTTCTAGTAATATGACAAATACAGCACTTACTACAAATCGTGAATGGAATACAAAAATTGTATCCACAAAATCCGGAGAATTCGTTTCCAAAATGTTAGATGAATTTGAAGTCTTATGGAATCATCCAAATACATATTCCTACAATGCATTCATTGGTGCTTATAGAGTACATTATGAAGAATACAAAAAAGTGAAACAAAAAGAAGAAATTAAATTACCTTCTAAACAACTGATCCCAAATTCTATGCAACAGGCTTTTATTTCAAGTCTTAGAAATATTCGCAATTCAAATGAATCGAAAGCACTTTTAATCTCAGCTACCGGAACCGGCAAAACATATGCGTCTGCCTTTGCCTTACAAGACCAAAATCCAAAGAAAGCCCTATTTTTAGTGCATAGAGAACAGATTGCCAAACAAGCTCTTCAAAGCTATAGAAACGTCTTTGGAGATACAAAAACATTGGGATTATTATCAGGAAACAGTAAAGATATAAATGTAGATTATTTATTCGCAACGATGCAAACGATGTCTAAAAAAGAAGTGTATTCTAGTTTTGCCCCTGATACATTTGATACCATCATCATTGATGAAGCACACCGCATTGGAGCTAAAAGCTATCAAGAAATCATGGAATACTTTAAGCCAAAATTCTGGTTAGGAATGAGCGCAAGCCCAGAAAGAACCGATGACTTTGATGTATATGCAGCTTTCGACCATAATATCGCATATGAAATACGTCTTCAACAAGCTCTAGAAGAAAACTTATTATGTCCATTCCACTATTTTGGCATTACCGACTTTTTAAC
>ENA-OUQF01000718-OUQF01000718.1-human-gut-metagenome-genome-assembly--contig:-NODE-718-length-23404-cov-8.409225_pt1 | contig 23404 bp, 18 predicted proteins | sample MGYA00237947_ERZ548826 | MGnify/ENA primary metagenome ERZ548826 (study PRJEB26490, sample SAMN05194701) | human gut metagenome | biome: terrestrial biome; feature: human-associated habitat; material... | reverse complement strand
CCCGCTCGACGCTGTGGACCGCCATCTGCTGCGACAGGCCGATGTGGGTGGCGTCGTCCTTCGCCACCACGAGAAGGCCGCTGGTGTCCTTGTCGATGCGGTGGACGATGCCGGGGCGGATCTCGCCGCCGATGCCGGAAAGGCTCCCCTTGCAGTGCCACAGCAGCGCATTGACAAGGGTACCGTCCGGGTTGCCGGGGGCCGGGTGGACCACCATGCCCTTGGGCTTGTTCACCACCAGAAGATGCGCATCCTCGTAAACAATGTCCAGCGGGATCTCCTGCGGCACAGCCTCGATGGGCCTTGCGTCCGGGATCTCCATCAGGATGACGTCCCCCGCCTTGAGCTTCAGGCTCTTGGCCGGGGCCTTGCCGTTGCACAGCACATGACCTTCGGCCACAAGGGCTTGCAGCGCACTGCGGGAGAGGCCGGTGTCCTCGCCGCTCAGAAAGCGGTCGATGCGCTGGCCCGCGCCCTCGGCTTCGACGATAAATTCACGCTGTTCCATGGGTCACTGCTCCTTTGCGCTGTCCTCGTGCAACTCCTCCAGAAAGATGACCAGCACCCAGAGCGCCACGCCCACACAGACGCAGATATCCGCGAAGTTGAAGACGGCGAAGCGCATGAACAGCACGTTGATGTAATCCACGACCTCGCCGTTCAGCACCCGGTCGATCAGGTTGCCGATGCCGCCGCCCAGCACGAGGATCAACGCTGTCTGCTGCAAGCGGTTGTTCCGGCTGCGGAAGAAGAGCCAGTAGGCCACGAGGATCAGCGCTGCGCTGGTGGCGATGATCAGAAACAGCTGCTTGCCGCTGAGCAGACTGAACGCCATGCCCTGATTGAGCACGAACCGCAGTTCCACCACATGCGGGATCAGCGGCATAGCCCCCGCGGGCTGCAAAACTCTCACTGCCCACGCCTTGATGGCCTGATCTGCGCCGATCAGCGCCGCCACACACAGCAGATTGAAGATAACAAATGCCATAACGAATCCTCCCAACGGCGGAAGGGCCCGCCGGTTTTCTGATACCAAAAAGCGGCGCTCCCCTGCTCGAAAGGAGCGCCGCAGCGTTCAAAAGTTTTTGCTTAGCCTTCGACCACGCTTGCGCAGCGCGCGCAGAGGGTGGGGTGAGCCGGGTGGGTGCCGATGTCTGCGGAGTACTTCCAGCAGCGCTCGCACTTGTCGCCGGTGGCGTGTGCAGCAGCAATGCCCAGACCCTCGACTGCGGAGGCAGCGCCGCCCTCGCCCTTGACCAGCTCCACGTGGGAGACGATCATCAGGTCGGCCAGCTCGTCCATGGGGATGCTGTTCAGCAGGTCATAGACGGCATCGCCGCAGTACAGGGTGACGGAAGCTTCCAGCGAAGCACCGATGGTCTTCTCGGCACGGGCCTGTTCCAGCACCTTCTTGACCTCGTCGCGGACAGCGATGAGCTGATTCCACTTGGTCTTGAAGGCGTCGTCGGCTGCGTACTCGCCCGCCTTGGGCATATCCTCGAAGACGACGTACTTGTTCATGCCCTCGGTCTTGGGCAGGAAGTCCCAGATCTCCTGACTGGTGAAGCAGAGGATGGGGGCGATGATCTTGTCCAGAGCGACGAGGATCTTGTACATGGTGGTCTGTGCTGCGCGGCGGGCTGCGCCGTTGGTGCAGTACAGGCGATCCTTGGTGACGTCCAGATAGAAGTTGGACATGGCCACGACGCAGAAGTTGTAAACGGCGTGGTAGACCTTGTTGAAGTCATAGACCGCATAGCCGTTGTGCGCATTGACGATCAGATCGTCCAGCGCGGCCAGTGCCCAGCGGTCGATCTCCTGCAGCTGGTCGTCGGCGACACAGTCGGTATTGGGATCGAAACCGTCGAGATTGCCCAGAATGAAGCGGGCGGTGTTGCGGATCTTGCGGTATGCCTCGCTCAACTGCTTGAAGATATTCTTGCCGGCACGCACATCGACGGTGTAATCGGAAGAAGCGACCCACAGGCGGATGATATCGGCACCGTAGTCCTTGATGATCTCGCTGGGCTCCACGCCGTTGCCGGCGCTCTTGTGCATCTGCTTGCCCTGCTCGTCCACGACCCAGCCGTGGCACAGAACGGACTTGTACGGTGCGCAGCCCTTGGAGGCAACGCTGGTCAGCAGACTGGACTGGAACCAGCCGCGGAACTGGTCGCCGCCCTCCATATACATATCGGCCGGGAACTTCAGCTCCGGGCGCTCCTCCAGAACGGCGGCGTGGGTGGAACCGGAATCGAACCAGACGTCCATGATATCGGTGTCCTTCATCCACTCGGAAGCGCCGCACTTCTCGCAGACTTCCCCTGCGGGGATGATCTGCTCGGCTTCGTACTTATACCAAGCGTCGGAGCCCTCCTTGCGGAACAGCTCGCTGACGGCCTTGATGGTGGCGTCGGTGATGTGGTAAGCGCCGCACTTCTTGCAGTAGAAGGCCGGGATGGGCACGCCCCAAGTGCGCTGGCGGCTGATGCACCAGTCGTTGCGGTCGCGGACCATGCCCTTCATGCGGTCGTGGCCCCAATCGGGCATCCACTGCACGGTGTCGATGGCCTTGTAAACATCCTCACGGAACTTGGCCACGGAGCAGAACCACTGCTCGGTGGCGCGGAAGATGATGGGGTGGTGGCAGCGCCAGCAGTGCGGATACTGGTGCTTGATGTGCACCTGACCCATGACGGCACCGGACTCCGTCAGGTCGGCCAGAATGGTCTTGTTGGCCGCCCAAACGCGCTGACCGGCGTACTTGCCGGCGAGGTCGGTCAGGTAGCCGCCATCGTCCACGGGGACGGTGATGGGCACCTGCGGATACTTCTGGCAAACGTTGAAGTCATCGACGCCGTGGCCGCCAGCGGTATGGACGCAGCCGGAGCCGCTTTCCAGCGTGACGTGGTCGCCAAGGATGACCCAGCCTTCCTTGGGCAGGTAGACGTGCTGATAACGCATCAGCTCGAACTCTGCGCCGCTGACCGGCTCGCCCACCACCTCATACTCGGTGATGTGGCAAGCGTCCATGACGCTCTTGACCAGCTCGGTGGCCATGATGTGATACTCCTCGCCGATCTTGACGAAGGAATACTCGAACTGGCCGTTCAGGCAGATGGCCTCGTTGGCGGGCAGGGTCCAAGTGGTCGTGGTCCAGATCACGAAGTAGGTCTTATCCATCGGGATGCCGTGCTTTGCCAGCACGCCGTTGGGGTCCTGCGTGACGTGGAAGCGGACGAAGATGGAATCGCAGTCGTCCTCGCCGTACTCGATCTCAGCCTCAGCCAGAGCGGTGCGGCAGTCCGGGCACCAGTACACGGGCTTCAGGCCCTTGTAGATATAGCCCTTCTTGGCCATCTCGCCGAAGATCTCGATCTGGCGTGCCTCGAACTCCGGCTTCAGGGTCAGATAGGGGTGCTCGAAGTCGCCGATGACGCCCAGACGCTTGAACTGGTCGCTCATGATGTCGATGTGCTCAGTGGCGAACTTTTCGCAGATCTTGCGCAGCTCCAGCTTGGAGATGTCCTTCTTCTTCTCGCCGACGGAGGACAGGGCCTTCAGCTCGATGGGCAGACCGTGGGTATCAAAGCCGGGCACATAGGGAGCCTGATAGCCCTCCATGTTCTTGTCGCGGATGATGATATCCTTGATGATCTTGTTCAGGGCCGTGCCCATGTGGATGTTGCCGTTTGCATACGGAGGGCCGTCGTGCAGGACAAACTTGGGCTTGCCGTCGTTGTGCTTGATGAGGTTGTTGTATAGGTCGTTGTCCTCCCAGTCCTTGAGCATCACAGGCTCCTTCTTGGGCAGACCTGCACGCATCTCAAACAGAGTCTTGGGCAGATTCAACGTACTGTCGTACTGAGACTTATTCTTAGCCAATGGTTACACACTCCTCTAATTTACTAAAATGCTTGGGATCACTCGCTGAACTTGACGCCCTTGAACGCGGCATAGTCCGGCTCTGCGGGTTCCTCTTCCTCGTCCGCGCCGACAGGGGCCTGAGACGGGTCGAGCTTGATCTTGAGCTGGCTCTCATCCTTCTCCCAGAAGTCCTCGCTCTTGTCGTCCTCGGCAGCTTCCTCCCCGGCGGGGGCAGCTTCGGCCTCCGGCTGGGCCTGTTCGATCTCCTCGGTCAGGGCAGCGGCAGCGGTCTCCTCAGCCTTTTCTTCCACGGCGGGCTCGGCCTCGGCCGGCTCTTCCTTCTGGAATTCGGGCAGACGGCTCAGGGACTCCACATGGCTGCGGTAGAGGTTCAGCACATCGGACTTGAAGCGGGTCACTTCCAGACGAACGCGGTCATACTCGCGCTCCTCCGCAAGTTTTTTCTCGTTTGCTTCGTTGATGATCTCATCCGCGCGGTCACTGGCCTTCTGCAGCAGCTCGTTGGCATCACGGATAATATCATCACCGCGCAGATTTGCGCGATGCAGGATCTCCTCGGACTTCTGGTTTGCCTCGCGGATGACATTCTCGCCCATCCGCTGCGCGTTGATGAGCGCGCTCTTGAGCATATCGCCGTCCGCCTCATAGTTCTCCATCTCTTTGTGGAGACGCTGGTTCTCCGCCGTCAGATCCGCGATCTGCTTGCGAAGTTCCTCTGCCAGCGTATCGTCCTGCTTGAGCTGCTCTTCGACTCGGTCCAAGAAGCGGTCCACATCTTCGGTGCGATAGCCGCGGAGGTTTTTTTCAAATTGAACGCTGCGCACGTCCTGCGAGGTCAGCATAGTAGTTTCCTCCTGTTATCATTCATACTGAAAAAACTCGATGATCGATCGGTCTTTTTTGCTTTTTCCGGGCAGTGCCGTCAGCCCGAAGCGGCCCTTGCCCCGCACGGTGAAGACATCCCCCTCGTAAACGGGCGCATGGACGCTCTCGGCGGGGAGATGGTTGATCTCCACCCGTCCGGCCGTGACCAGCTCCGCCGCCGCACCGCGGCTGCAGCGGAGCATCGCCGCAAGCACCGCATCCAGCCGCAGGGAGGAGACGGTCGCCGTTTGCAGCGTCCGCTCCGCCTGTGGGAACGCCGGAAGGGCATCCGGCTCGATGGGCGTGGTGGAAAGATCGGTGCGGCCCGCCTGACACAGCTCCTGACAGATGAGCTTCGCCGCCGGTTCCAGCGCGAAGACGTAAGCTGTACCCGGCGCATCGGGCGGCAGAACGATATCGCCCAGCGCCTCCCGCTTGAGTTCCAGCCCCATCAGGCTGCCGAGGTAGTCCCGGTGGGTGGGCAGTGCAGCCCCCGGCAGAGCCCGGCAGTCCAGCCGGACGCAGCACAGCGGGCTGTCCGTCCAACTGCCCTCCGGCTCGATGCAGAGCAGCTTGCGCTCCGCGCCGGGCCAGCCGCCCTCGAAATGATAGTCGGCCTCCGGCACCTCGGCGCGGTTGAGCGCCGCCTTGGCAAGATCCTGCTCCCGGTCGCTCAAAAAACCGGAATACCGCGGGATGCCGCGGCTTTCCGCCGTGCGGGCAAGATCTTCGATGTGTCGCATGAGGTATCGTTCTTCATCGGTGCGCGCGGGGACGAACCCCCGCACGGCCTTTGGGGCAGGATCAATAGAACGCGCCATTGTTCTCCAGCTCGTCCAGCAGGTCGCCCATGATATCGACGTTGTAGGGGGTAATGATGAAGGTGCTGTTTGCCACACGCTTGATCTGGCCGTTGTTGGCGTAAGCGACGCCGGAGAGGAAATCGACCAGACGGCGGGAAACTTCCTTATTGGTGGACTCAAGGTTCAGCACCACGGTGCGCTTGTTGTTCAAATGGTCTGCAATGGTGCTGGCGTCCTCAAAGCGCTCCGGCTTGACCAGAACGACCTTGAGCTGGGTGGTGGCATGGATGTTGACCACCTTGTTCTTCTTGGGGGCGCCCTCTGCAGGGTCCTCGTCCTCATCATCTGCACCGATGCCAAGGCCGTTGTTGTTGTTCACCATCTGGGGGCCGTCGTCGATGTACTGATCGTCGTACTCGTCCTCGCTGCCGAAAAGGCCTTTTTTCAGACTATCCACAAAAGACATAGAAACTGCTCCTTTCATTCGGGCGGCTTGCGCTGCCTCGGCTGATTTTGCAAAGAGATGCAAATAGCTTCTACTATTATCGGATTTTTTGCCGCAGATGTCAATAACTACAAAAGTTTTCCATCGTATAAATTTTGTCCGGATACGATAATCTCGTCATAAAGGCGAACCTGACTGACCGAACCGGCCGTTCCACTGGGCAAAACGATGAGATGATCGCCGTCCTGCACCTGCGGGTGGTCAGCGTCCACGGGGTCGATCTTGCAGAAGCGGGCGAGGTTGCCGTACTTGACGTAGACGCCGGGGATGTAATTTTCGCCCTGTCCCTCGGCCTCGGAGCCGTCGTCCTTGAGGTAATGGACGGCGGAGGCCGGGATGCGCAGACCGGTGCTCTCCCCTACGATGATCTGTGCGTTGGCCTTGTTCAGCCGCAGCACATCGCCGTTGATGACCTCGCACGAGAGGACGAAGCGGGTCAGGTCGTTCTCCTCGTCGATGTTCACCTCTTGGAGGGTGGCCTTGAGGGGCGTTTCGGCCTGACCGGGGAAGCGGATCTCAACACCGGAGCGAAGCGGTCTGCCGTCCGTGCCCAGCAGCTTCTGGCCCTCTTTGGCCGAGCAGATGCCCGCATAGTACCATGTAAAGCCGGAGACGATCTTCCCCGCGCAGCCGTCCAGCGCGATCTCCGGCGAGGACTCGATGTACGCCTTCAGGTCCACCGCGCCGAGGGCAAGGATATCCTCCATCCCCGCGTTGAGGCGGCCGGAGCTGGACGAGCGGATGAAATAGCCGGTCTGCGGGGCCGTGATCTGGGTCGGAGCGCCGAGCTGGGCCTGTACGCTGGACATCTGCTGCACCAGCGCGGCGATCTGGTCCGAGAAGCTCGACACTTCCCCGGTGATGACCCAGAGCTTGTTCTGGGCCAGCAGGTAGTCCTCTTTTTCCGCGTCGGTATCCTCATAGTCGGCGACATCCAGCGAATCCATCAAGTTATAGAGCGCAGCGGAACGGTCTTTCCGCAGCGTTTCCATCTGGGCAGAGGTGGTGTTCTGGGATTTTTGCAGCAGGTCGATCTGGTCGCCCAACTGAGTCAGCTGCTGGCGCAGCGCAGCCTGAGAGGCGTCGCTGTACACTTCGGCCACCGCTGTGCCCGCCGAGACGCGCTCACCGTCGGCCACCAGATACCCCAGCGTGCCGTCCCCTGCCACGTAGCTTTCGTCGAACAGGAGCACGCCCTCGGCGTCCACAGTGTCCTCCACCGTGGCCAGAAGGGCGGTCTCGTAGGTGTTGGGAGGGAACAGCACCTGCCCCGCCTGATAGATCACATATCCCGTCGCCAGCAGCAAAAAGACGATCACGACACCCGCCAGCGTCTTCAGCGCACCGGGCAATTCGCGTTTTTCCTGCATCCTGCTCATCCTTTCGCGATAAATTCTTGGGTCAGCGCCGCCGCGCGGGCGGCAGCGTCCGGCGCAGAGGCATCCAGCCAGACCACGCCGTCCATATGGCGGAACCATGTCAGTTGGCGCTTGGCGTAGTTGCGGGAGGCCTGTTTCAGCTTGTCCACACAGGGCGTCAGTTCAGCCGCCCCCTCAAAATAAGGGAAGAATTCCTTATAGCCGATGGCCTGTGCCGCCGTTTTGAAGCGGTCCCGGTTCGCACAAACGAGCTGTGCTTCCCGCAGCAGCCCGGCTTCCATCATCTTGTCCACCCGCCGGTCGATGCGGGCGTAAAGCTGGGCGCGGTCCGGAAAATCCAGCCCCAGCACCAGCGAGCGGTAGGGTCGCTCCGGCGGGAGAGATCCTGCCTTTTGTTCGCTCAGCTTTTTGCCGGTGGCACGGTAGTGTTCCAGCGCACGCAGCACCCGTACCTGATTGTTCGGGTGGATGGCCGCAGCCGCTTCGGGGTCGGCCTGTTTCAGCTCCTCGTACATGGCAGCCGGACCCTTTTCGGCCAGTTCTGCAGCCAGCTGCTCCCGCAGCCCGTCCGGCGTTTTTTCGGCGGTGAACCGCACCCCATACAGAAAGCTCTGGACATACAGCCCTGTGCCGCCCACCAAGATGGGCAGCTTGCCGCGGGCGGAGAGTTCGGCTTCGAGCCTCGCCGCCAGCGCCGTGAAGTCCGCCACGCTGAAGGTCTGGTCCGGTTCCAGAAGGTCCACCGCGTAGTGCGGGATGCCGTGGGTCTCTTCGGGGGTCACCTTGGCGGTGCCGACATCAAGGCCCTTATAGATCTGCATCGAATCCGCGCTGATGATCTCGCCGCTAAACCGCTCAGCCAGCGCGACGCCCAGCGCCGTTTTGCCGGTGGCCGTCGGGCCGACCACCGCGAGGACAGGATGCTTTTTCTCAAACGATTCGGCCAAACTGCTTTTCCAGCTCCTTTCGGGTCAATTTGAGGACACAGGGGCGGCCATGGGGGCAGAAGGGCGGCACTTCGCCGGACAAAATTTTCTCGGCCAGTGCCATCAGCTCCTGCGGGGAGGTGTGGTCTCCCGCCTTGATGGCCGCGCGGCAGGAAATGGAGTGGAGCACCCACTCGGTCTTTTCGTTCAGAGCGTCGCGGCTGCCCTTGGCCAGTTTTGCGGCCAGCTCCACCAGCAGGTCCTCCGCGCTGCCCTGCTCCACATCCGCCGGAACGGAACGCAGAAGGACCGTGCTTCCGCCGAAATCGTCGATCTCAAGGCCCGTGCTTTCCAGCAGATCGGTGTTGGCCAGCAGGGCGTTCTTCTCCTCCGCCGACAGCTCCACCACCACCGGCTCCAGCAGAAGCTGGCTGGGAACATCGCCGTAGTTGGCGGCCAGCTTCTCAAAAAGCTGGCGCTCGTGGGCGGCGTGCTTATCAATGATGCAGACCTCATCGCCCCGCTCGGCGAGGATATAGGTCTTGAACAGTTCGCCCACATAGCGGAGGGCTTCCGGCCCTTCTTGGACATCGAACCCCATCTGCTCCGGCGTCCCGGCAGGTGCCGCGCCAAAGGAATCGGCTTCCACGGCAGCTCCTTCGGTCGGCGCTTCCGGCTGCGGGGCCGGAGTCCACGCAGCCATGTGATCCTGCGCGGCGGGCTCTTCGCCTTCCATCTCAATGTCCAGCTGGGCTTCACTGGAAGCGGCACGGAAGGTCGGAGCGCTCCCCAAGGCCGGCGCTTCCTCTTCCGGCTGCTTCGGGCTGTGGAGGCTGACGTCCGGGTTCAGCGGAACCGAGGATGCAACCGTTGTCCATGTATGAGCCGGGGCGGAAACGGCAGTGTTCCCGGCGGCCGGGCGGCTTTCCGCCGCAGCCGGGCGCACCGGCGGGATCGGCTGAGAAGCCATTGTGGGAGTCGATGCTGCGGCAGGGGCTGCCGGGGCGATTTCGTGGTGGTGTTCCAGCGTTCCGGGCTCTGCTTGGCCCGGAATGATGGCAGAAAGCCCTGTAAAGTTATTCTTCTTTACAGCATTTTCTGTCAAAATATCGTTGTTTGTTGAATTGTTGGATTTTTCGTTGTTCTTCTCATTTTTTGGTTCGTCGAAGGTGAACAGCCGCTCGCCGGTGCCCGGCTGGGCCAGCGCGAGCTTGGTCGCATGGTAAACGAGGTCGAAAATATCGTTTTCGCGGGCGAAGCGGACCTCCGTCTTGGCCGGGTGAACGTTGACATCCACGAGGTCCGACGGCATTTCCAGAAGCAAGATTCCTCCGGGGAATTTGCCCTGCATCGTGGTGCCCTTGAAGGCCATTTCCATGCCCGCCATCATGGTACGGTTGCGGACATAGCGGCCATTGATATAGAAGTACTGCATACTCCGGCTGGCGCGGCAGCTCTTGGGCTGGGTGATGAGGCCCCACACCCGGTAGACGCCCTCCCGGTTGTCCACCTCGATGAGGTCACGGCTGAACTCCCGGCCCAGAACGGCATAGGCTGCACTGCGCAGCTGGCCGTCACCGGGGGTGACGTACTGCAGTTTCCCCTCGCGGACAAATTTGAAGCTGACCTCCGGGTGGCTGAGGGCCACATGGGCGACCGTATCGGCCACGAAGGTGCCCTCGCTGGAATCCTTTTTCAGGAACTTCATCCGGGCGGGGGTGTTATAGAAGAGGTCCTTCACCCGGATGGTAGTGCCGACGCTGCGGGCACCCGGCTCGATGGGGGCGGCATCACCGCCCTCAATGCGGTAGATCGAGGCGCATTCGTCCGCCTCGGTGCGGGTCAGCACTTCCACCCGCGCCACGCTGGCAATGGAAGCCAGTGCCTCGCCGCGGAAACCGAGGGTATGGATATGGTTCAAGTCGTCCTCCGTCTGAATTTTACTGGTGGCATGGCGGATGAAAGCCGTGGGGATGTACTCCGCCTCGATGCCGGAACCGTTGTCGCTGATCTCGATCAGCTTGACGCCGCCGGATTCGATGGTCACAGTGATCTGCGCTGCACCGGCATCGATGGCATTTTCCAGCAGCTCCTTGACCACCGACGCGGGCCGCTCAACGACCTCACCGGCGGCGATCAGTTCCGCCGTATGCTTGTCCAAAACGTGAATGACTGCCATAAGATCTCCCTCCCCTTTTTATCGTGTTCGGGTTCAGCCGTTCAGGCTGCCCTTCAAGGTCTTTTTGAGTTCGTACAGGAAATTGAGCGCCTCGATGGGCGTCAGCGTCTCCACATCCAGCGTTTCCAGCTTTTCCAGCACCTCGCTGGGCACGGCGGGCGAAGTGTACTCCTGCAATGCGTCGAAGTCCATCTGCTCCACCTTGTTCTTGGGAGCCGTGGCTTCCAGTGCACGCAGCACCTCGTGGGCGCGGCGGGTCACGCTGCCGGGCAGACCCGCCAGCTTTGCCACCTCGATGCCGTAGCTGTCATCGGCGGGGCCGCGAACGATCCGGCGCAGGAACGTGATATCTTCGCCGCGCTTCTTGACCGCGATGTTGTAGTTCTTCACCCCGTCGATGGTGCCTTCAAGGTCGGTCAGCTCGTGGTAATGGGTGGCGAAGAGCGTTTTGCACCCCAGCCCCTTGGCCGGGTCTGTGATGTGTTCGACCACGGCGCGGGCGATGCTCATGCCGTCGAAGGTCGAGGTGCCGCGGCCGATCTCGTCCAGCACGACGAGGCTCTTGGCAGTGGCGTTCCTCAAAATTTCCGCCACCTCGGTCATCTCGACCATGAAGGTGGACTGACCGGCGGACAGATCATCCGACGCGCCGATGCGGGTGAAGATGGCGTCCACCACACCCACACGGCACTCCTTAGCCGGGACGAAGGAGCCGATCTGCGCCATCAAAGCGATCAGCGCATTCTGGCGCATGTACGTGGATTTACCGGCCATGTTGGGGCCGGTGATGATGAGGCAGCGATCCGTCGAGCAGTTGAGGGCAGTGTCGTTGGGGACGAAAAGGCTCCCCTTCAGCATCTGCTCGACCACCGGGTGACGCCCCTCCACGATGGTCAGTCCGTCGCCGTCGTCCACGGTGGGGCGACAGTAGTTGTTTTCCGCCGCCACCTGCGCCAGCGCTGCCAGCACGTCCAGCTCCGCAACGGCATTGGCTGTGCACTGGATGCGGTCGAGCTGAGCGCTGATGCTTTCCAGCAGCTCGTCAAACAGGCGGTGTTCCAGCGCGATGAGCCGCTCATGGGCACCCAAAATTTTGCTTTCCAGCTCCTTGAGTTCCTGCGTGATGTATCGCTCGCCGGTGGTCAGGGTCTGCTTGCGGATGTAGCTCTCCGGCACCATATTTTTGTAGCTGTTGCTGACTTCGATGAAGTAGCCGAAAACGTGGTTGTAACCAATTTTCAGCTTCGGAATGCCGGTCTCCTGCCGCAGCCGGGTCTCCAACTGGGCCAGAATGCCCTTGGTGTTGTCGCGGATGGCGCGCAGCTCATCCACCTCGGCATGGTAGCCCTTGGCGATGACGCCGCCATCCTTCAGCGTCGAAGGTGCTTCCGGGTCCACTGCGGCATAGATCTTGTCTTTGATGTCGGTCAGCGGGTCGATCTGAGCGGCCAGTTCTGCCAGCTCCGGGCAGTTGCAGCTTTCGGCCTGACGGCGCAGCCCTGGCAGACGCTCGCAGGTCTGCGCCATGGAGAAGATCTCCTTCGGGGTGGCGGAACCGTAGACCGTGCGGGTCATCATGCGCTCCAGATCGAAGATGTAGTGCAGCTCCTCGATGAGGTCGCCGCGCTGGACGGTCTGGTTCACGAGGCTCTCCACCGCGTTCAGGCGGCGGTTGATGAGGGAGCTGGACACCAGCGGCTGTTCGATCCAGCTGCGAAGCATCCGCTTGCCCATGGCGGTGCTGGTCTTGTCCAGCACCCAGAGCAGGGTGCCCCGCTTTTCGCGGCCGCGCAGGGTCTCGGTCAGCTCCAGATTGGCCCGTGTGACCGGCGACAGGCGCATGAACTGCGCTTCGTTGTAGCTGAGGACTGTCTTCAGGCGCTCCACGCCCTTGATCTGGGTGGTGTGGAGGTATTCCAGCAGTGCCGCCATGGCGAAGCGGACATTGCCTTTTTCGCTGATGCCGGTCTTGGCGGCCCAATCGCGGCCGAACTGGTTTTCCAGCGCAATGGCCACAAGGCCGGGGGCATAGTGCTCTTCCTCCACAAGTTCAACGGAGCAGCGCATATTCTTTTTCAGGTAATTGGTCAGCTCCCGGCAGTCGAGGCTGCCGGGATTCATCAGCACTTCGCTGGGGTGGTAGCGGCACAGCTCGGTGATGACGGCGGGAACGATCTTTTCCCGCTTGAGTTCCGTGATGTGGGCCGTGCCGGTGGAGACATCGGCAAAGCAGAGGCCCGCCTGATCACCCTTGATGAAAACGCTCGCAATGTAGTTGTTTTTGTCGTCTTGAAGCATACTGCTCTCAATGACGGTGCCCGGCGTGACCACGCGGATGATATCCCGCTTGACAAGGCCCTTTGCCTTGGCCGGGTCCTCCATCTGCTCGCAGATGGCGACCTTGTAGCCCTTGGCGATGAGCCGGGCTACATAGCTTTCGTAGCTGTGGAAGGGCACGCCGCACATGGGAGCCCGCTCTTCCAGCCCGCACTGCTTGCCGGTCAGCGTCAGATCCAGTTCCCGCGAGGCGGTCAGCGCATCATCGAAGAACATCTCGTAAAAGTCGCCGATGCGGTAGAACAAGATCTCGTCCTTGTGTTGATTTTTGATTTCCAGATATTGCTGCATCATGGGCGACAGTTCGGCCATGGTAGTCCACCTTTCTTGCATTCCGTTGTTGTTGGGGTTTGCAGCGAGTAACCGCTTTTGCAAGGAAAACGCGGCCTGCAAAAGCGAAGCCGCGTTTTCCGTTTCACATCTGGGTCAGTGGCAGCCGCCGCAGGTGGAGCAGCTGCCGGTGCAGGAGGTGCTGGGTTCCTGCACGGTCATGGGGTCGCCGCCGTTCATGGCAGTGTTGATGATGGCGTCGATATAGTTGACGAGGTTCTCGCAGTCCTTCTTGGCTTCGTTGTAAGCCGCCATGCCCTCGTCGGCCATGATCTTGCCGTAGAGGTCGTTGACCTTCTCGTTCAGCTCGGCGATGCGGGCATCGCTGCGCTCGGTCTTGCCGATCTCGTTGTTCAGATCCATGCGGGCAAGGTTGAACTCGCCGATCATGTTCTGCAGCTCTTCGTCGCTGTCGTTGAGCTTGCGGGCCTGATCGAGGGCGAGGTAGCGGGGGTCGGTCTGAAGTGCCATAGCAGCACGCTTGAAGAGGTCGATGCAATCCATAAGAATGTTCTCCTTTGATGTTCGTTTATTTTGAGGTGCAGCAGCCGGTTTTGCTGCCGCAGCGGGAAAAGCTCAGGCTTCGAGTTCGCCCAGCAGGACGGTAGCGCGGGCACCGGTCAGGCGGACCTGCGCATACTGGCCCATCAGGCCGGGGTCGGCGATGAACTCCACGGTCAGGTTGTTGTCCAACCGGCCGGACAGGGTACCCTCGTTGCGGCCGTAGCCCTCCACGAGGACGCGGACGGTCTGGCCTACCTGCGCCTTGACGAGATTCATGGCGATCTCGTCCTGAACCTTGAGCAGCCGGCTCATCCGGTTCGTCTTCTCCTTGCGGGGGGTGGGGTCGGGCATTTCTGCCGCCTTGGTACCCGTGCGCTTGGAGTAGATGAAGGTGAACAGCTGCATGTAACCGACCTTCCGGATCAGGTCGAGGGTGCCTTGGAAGTCCTCCTCCGTCTCACCGGGGAAGCCGATGATGATATCGCTGGAGAAGGTGATGCCGGGCACGGTCTTGCGGGCGTACTCGATGAGTTCGAGGTACTGCTCCACGGTATAGCGGCGGTTCATCTGGCGCAGCACCTCGTTCGAGCCGCACTGCACCGGAAGATGCAGGTGCTTGCACAGATGCGGCTGGGCCGCAATGGTGTCGATCAGCTTATGGCTGGCGTCCTTCGGGTGGCTGGTCATGAAGCGGATCTGGTAATCGCCGGGCACCGAGCAGAGCAGGTTGAGCAGATCGGAGAAGTCCACCTTCTCTTCCAGCCCCTTGCCGTAGCTGTTGACGTTCTGGCCCAGCAGGGTGATCTCCTTATACCCCGCTTCCACAAGGCCGCGGAACTCGGCGAGGATATCGCCGGGCTTGCGGCTCTTTTCGCGGCCGCGGACATAAGGCACGATGCAGTAGGTGCAGAAGTTGTCACAGCCGTACATGATGGGCAGCCACGCGCGGAACTCGCTCTCGCGCCGGATGGGGATGTTCTCCACGATGACGGGGCGCTGGGCGGGCTCCATGAGCACCCGCTTATGCTTTTGCAGCTTCTGGGCAATGAGCTGGGGCAGGGTGTCGATGCCGTCCACGCCGAAGACCAGATCGACGTAGGGGTAGCTCTGGCGCAGCTTTTCCACCACATGCTTCTGGTTGGCCATGCAGCCGCACAGGCCGATCATCAGGCCGGGCTTTTTTTCCTTCAGGCCCTTGAGCGCACCCACATTGCCGAAGACGCGCTGCTCGGCGTGCTCACGCACGGCGCAGGTGTTGAAGAGGATGAGGTCGGCGTCCTCCGGCTTGTCGCACAGGCCGTAGCCGATATCCACCAGCACGCCCTTGATGCGCTCGCCGTCGTTGACGTTCTGCTGGCAGCCGTAGCTGTGGACGAAGGCCAGCGGCGGGGTGTCGTATGCGCTGCGCACCAGTTCGGCGGCGGCGGTGTTATGTTCAAATGCAATATACTCCAATGATGAAACCATCCTTCGGTTCGATATTTTCAAAAAGCTCTTTTTAGTATACCCTGTTTTGCCTCCAAGGGCAAGTAGGAAGGAGGAAATTTTCGGGTTCAGACGGCTTTCTCGGCCTGTTTTTGGGCGCAGTCCTCGCACAGGCCGAACAAAACCACGGCGCAGTCCTCGACGACGCCCTTCTGATTGCGGACCAGTTTCATCACCTGTTTTTCGTCCACATCGGCGTCCACGACGCTGCCGCACCCATTGCAGTACAGGTGGCTGTGCCAGCACAGGGTGTGGTCGAACCGGTCGGCCTTGCCGGGGATAGAAACGCGGCGCACCTTGCCCGCCTCCACCAGACTGTTCAGGTTGCGGTACACGGTGCCAAGGCTCAGGCCGGGGCACTCCGGGGCCGCTTTATCGAAAATTTCTTCGGCGGTGGGGTGGTCGCAGAGTTCCTCCACCTTCTGCAAAACCAGCTCCCGCTGTTTGGAATAACGCATAAGTTCCTCCTTTTATCCTTTGTCTTCCCCTTTGATCTTGGCCCAGTAGGCGCGGGCCGCCTGTTCGTTTTTGTTTTCGCCAAAGGTGTAGTATTTTGTATCCTTCAAAACATCGGGCAGATACTGCTGCTCGACCCAATGGTTCGGGTAATCGTGGGCGTATTTGTAGTTCTGCCCCTTGACGAGGGCATCCTCGCCATCAAAATGCTTGTTCTGGAGCTGGCGCGGGATGGGCCCGGTGCGCCCGGCTTGAACATCTGCGATGGCGGCGTTGATGGCGTCGTGGGCACTGTTGGATTTGGGACTCGTCGCCACGAGGATGACGGCATCCGCCAGCGGGAGCCGGGCCTCCGGCAGACCCACCATGTTGGCCGCATCCACCGCCGCTTTCACGATGGGGATGATCTGCGGGTAGGCTAGGCCCACATCCTCACACGCGCAGACCATGAGCCGCCGACACGCCGAGGGCAGATCCCCCGCTTCCAGCAGCCGCGCCAGATAGTGCAGCGCCGCGTCCGGGTCGGAGCCGCGCATCGACTTCTGGTAAGCAGAGACGATGTCATAGTGATCGTCCCCGTCTTTATCGTACCGCATAGCCGTGCGGCGGGTGACCTGCTCGATCATTTCCAAGGTGATATGCTTGCCCTCTGGCTCCTGCGGCGCGGCCGTCACGGCAAAATCGAGGCAGCCCAGCGCCTTGCGCAGGTCGCCGCCCGCGCTCTCGGCGAGATAGGAACAGGCCTCGGCATCCATCGTGACCGGCACGCCCTCCGCTTCCGAGAGCTTTTCCAGCGCGTTGTGCAGCCCCTGCTCCACATCCGCCGCCGACAGGGATTTGAACTCGAACACCGTGCAGCGGGACAGCAGCGCATTATAGATGTAAAAATAAGGGTTCTCGGTCGTGGAGGCGATGAGGGTCACGCTGCCGTCCTCGATGCACTCCAACAGGCTCTGCTGCTGTTTTTTGTTCAGGTACTGGATCTCGTCCAGATAGAGCAGGATACCCCCCGCCCCGGCCAGCGTGCCGATGTCCTTGAGCACGGCCTTGATGTCGCCGGTGCCGCAGGAGGTGCCGTTGAGCTTGTGGAGGGTCATGCCGCTGTTCTCCGCAATGATGCGGGCCACGGTGGTCTTGCCGGTGCCGGAGGGGCCGTAGAAGATCATGTTGGGGATGCGGCCGCTCTCGATGGTGCGGCGGAACACCCGCCCCGGCGCCAGCAGATGCTGCTGGCCGCAGACCTCGGCCAGCGTTTTGGGGCGCAAGCGCTGCGCCAGCGGTTCGTTCATCGGGGATTCCTCCTTTTGCCATCTGCGACAATTTCCTGTTTAGCTTTAGTATATCGCATTTTCTGCCGGAGGACAAGCGCTTCTTTTGAAAACGGTTCTCAGATAGCTTAAAATTCATTTACAAAACCGTCGAAACATGGTATTATCAAGCTACTCTTTTGTGAAATGAGGCGATTCCTATGGGCAAAACGGCACCGGCGGAGGATCTCTCCGCCAAAAAGGCACTGGCGCTCACGGTCATTGACCGGCTGAAAAACGAATACCCCGATGCGGGCTGCACCTTGGATTACGACCACGCATGGCAGCTGCTCGTCAGCGTGCGGCTGGCCGCCCAGTGCACCGACGCGCGGGTGAACATCGTGGTGCAGGAGTTGTTTGCCAAGTACCCCGACGTAGCCGCACTGGCCGCCGCCGAACCGGAGGACATCGAAGCCATCGTCAAGCCCTGCGGCCTTGGGCGCAGCAAGGCGCGGGATATCTCAGCCTGTATGCGGGTACTGCGGGACAAGTACGACTGCAAGGTGCCCACCACCTTTGAGGAGCTGCTGGCCCTGCCCGGCGTGGGCCGGAAGAGCGCGAACCTCATCATGGGCGATGTGTTCGGCAAGCCCGCCATCGTCACCGACACCCACTGCATCCGGCTGTGCAATAAGATCGGCCTTGTGGACGGCATCAAGGAGCCGCAGAAGGTGGAGATGGCGCTGTGGAAGATCATCCCTCCCGAAGAGGGCAGCGACCTGTGCCACCGCTTCGTCATGCACGGCCGGGCCGTCTGCAACGCCCGCAGACCCGAATGTAAAAACTGCTGCCTGAACGATATCTGCCGGTATGCGGCGGAGCAAAAGGCGGCACAAACCAAGGAGGTCTCCTTATGATCACACTCTCGATCCTGATCGTCATCGCGCTCATCTGCGCTTTCGTCGGCTGTCTGATGGGCCTGTTCTCCCTTGTGGGGCTGCTGGTCTCGCTGGTCATCGGCGTACTGGTGGGCGCACTGGCCGGGTACATCGCAGGCCGCTTTATGGGCACCGAGACATCGTTTGCCCGCAACGCCGTTCTGGGGGTGCTGGGCAGCTTCGTGGGCGAGTTTCTGTTCGGCATGGTCGGCATCCACGCCACCGGGTCCTTCAGTTCCTTTGTCATCTCCATCCTCGGCGCCTGCGTCTGCATCTGGGTGGACAATAAGCTATTCAAAAAGGGCTGATCTCCCGGAGCTGTCAGCGCTCTGCATTTGCTCTCCCGTTTGGGAGAGCTTTTTTGTTTTCTCCTCTTGACAGATATATCGACGCGCGATATAATTCGATTACGATATATCGCGTGCCGATACAAAGTGAGGCGATACAATGGAAAATTTAGCTCTGACGGAATCCACTTACTACATCCTGCTTTCCCTCTACCACCCACAACACGGTTACGGCATCATGCAGCAAACCGAACAGCTCTCCGGAGGGCGCGTGCGGCTGGCCGCCGGGACCTTGTACGGTGCTTTGAACGCACTGTGCGAAAAAGGCTGGATTTCTCCCCTGCCCATGGAAAGCGGGAGCCGGAAAAAAGAATATCAGCTGACCCCTTCCGGGTTCGAGGCACTCAAGCGAGAGTTGGCCCGGCTGGAAGAGCTGGTAGCCAATGGCCGCAACATTTTACAGGAGGAATAAGCGTGAGCGAGACAAAGAAACTCCACAAGGTATTCTGGGTCTGGGAATACGAAAAAGAAGAACGCTGGCTCAACGAGATGGCGCAGGAAGGCTGGGCTTTGAAAAAAGCCAGTGTCTGCACCTATGTTTTTGAAAAGACCGAACCGGGCGAATACATCATCCGGGTAGAAACACTGGACAACTCTTCTGATTTTGAAAATTTCATGGAGGAGCTTGGGGCCGAATCCGTTGGCCGCTGCTTCCGCTGGGGCTACTTCCGCCGCTCCGCTGAACAGGGCCCCTTTGATATGTTTTCGGATATGGATTCCCGTATCGCTCATTTGAATAAAATCGGGAAAGATGTGAAACTTCTCTGCCTTGCAAACCTTGTCATCGGCATCTGCAACACCTTCAACGGGGCTTCCTTTTCGTGGATCAACCTTCTCTGCGCCACCCTCCTTGCCTACGGGCTGGGGCGCATCCGCGGCAAGCAGGACACCTTGGAAGAAGAGCGCGCACTCCACGAGTGACCATTTTCCCTTTGGAACGTCGTTTTTTCAGAGTTTTCAAAAAGTTCATCTTTACCCGCTTGCATTCCGGTGCAGACGGGTATATTATTATCGCACGCAAATAGTTATCATATGTTAAGTATTTGCAGCAGACAACAAACGAGGAGGTTCCCCATGCCGAAGGAAAATGCTCCGGAGCTGTTCGGGCTGTTCCACTATCTCCACCAGCTGAGCTGCGAAGCCAAGCGCGGGATGAAGGCATCGCTGAAAGAGTGCCCCAGATGTCATTTCATGATGCTGGAAGGCGTTCTGGCGAACATTGAACAGCACGGAAAAGATGGAAGCATCTATGTTTCCGACCTCGCCGCAGCCATCCGGCAGCCGATGCCCGCTGTTTCACGCGCACTGCGCCAGTTGGAGCAGGATGGGCTCATCGAGCGCATCACCGACCCGAACGACCGCCGGAAAACGCTGGTGCGGGCCACCGAAAAGGGCCTTGCTGCCAGCCGCCAGTGCGAGACCGCCCTGAACAACTATTTTGCCGGGGTGATGCAGCATCTGACGCCCCAGCAGCGTGTCCAGTTCCACGAGCTGAAAGATGCTCTGTTGGACGCTGTGACCGCAGAAAACGCGGAACAACAATCAATTTTGAAGGGAGACAACCAAGATGGGTAAGATCTTCAAGCAGTTGGCCCGCCACTGGGCCGCCTGTCTTGTCGTGGTAGCCTTGCTGATCGTACAGGCGTACTGCGACCTTTCCCTGCCGGACTACACGAGCAAGATCGTGGACACCGGCATCCAGCAGGGCGGCATTGAAAGCCCCCTGCCCCAGACCCTGCGCTCCTCCACGCTGGACGCCCTCTCGCTTCTGATGCGTGAGGAGGACGCCGCTGCGTTTGAGAACGCCTACGAGTATTACGTTCAGGACGACGGCGTTTTGAAACTGCGCAGTGACCTGACCGCCGACGAACGCGCCGCCCTCGAAGAGGCCGTGACTGTGCCGGACATCGTGCTGTATATGACGGCTTCCCAAACCGCCAACGGCACCGGGATGCCCGCCCAGAGCCTGACCCCGCTTTCGGAGTATCCGCCGGCTTCGTCCGGGGAAGAAGCCGCCAGCAGCGCCGCTTCTCCTACGGCAGAGAGCACCGACGAAACGGAGACCGTCGCCCCCACTGCTGACGACCTCGACGCCGTGTGCGCCCAGTTTGCCGCCATGGCCCAGATGCCGGGCTTCTCCCGCGAGATGATCCAGCAGCAGTTGGCCGGTGCACTGGCGCAGATGGACGAGACCACCCTTTCCAGCATGGCCAGTCAGGCCACCCTCCTCGTCAGCTTGGAGTACGAAGCGCAGGGCGTCGCCCATGACGTCCAGATGCAGTACCTCTTCCGGGTGGGCGGGCAGATGCTGGGCCTGACCCTGCTGATGGTGGCCGTGGCCATTCTGGTGGGCCTCATCGCCTCCCGCGTTTCCGCCGCCATCGGCCGCGACCTGCGCCGGGAGACCTTCTCCTCGGTCATCCACTTCTCCAACGCGGAGATCGAGAATTTCTCCACCGCTTCCCTCATCACCCGCACCACCAACGACATCCAGCAGGTGCAGTTCGTCTGCGTCATCCTGCTGCGGATGGTGGCCTACGCGCCCATTCTGGGCATCGGCGGCATCTTCCATGTGGTGCAGGGCAACACCGGCCTTGCATGGATCATTGTGCTGGATGTAGTGCTGCTGCTCACCCTCATCGCCTTTTTGATGAATTTCGCCATGCCGAAGTTCAAGATCATGCAGACCTTGGTGGATAAGCTGAACCTCGTCAGCCGCGAGATCCTGACCGGCGTGATGCCGGTGCGCGCGTTCAGCCGCGAAAAATTTGAGGAAGAGCGTTTCGACAAGGCCAGCCGTGAGCTGATGGGCACCCAGTTGTTCACCAACCGCGCCATGGTCGCCATGATGCCCTTTATGACCCTCATCATGAACGGCACCAGTCTGCTCATCGTCTGGTTCGGCGGCAAGGCCATCGATGCGGGCAATATGCAGGTGGGCGAAATGATCGCCTTCATCACCTACACGATGCAGATCGTCATGTCCTTCTTGATGCTGGCCATGGTGGCCGTGATGCTGCCCCGCGCCGGTGTCGCTGCAGACCGCATCGACGAAGTCTGCCGCACCACCGCCTCCATCCACGACCCCGACGAAGCCACGGCCAAGCCCGCGCTGGAGCGCAAGGGCTGGAAGGGCGTCGTCAAGTTCGAGGACGTGAGCTTCCGTTTCCCCGGCGCCGACAGCGACGCGCTGGAGCACATCAGCTTCACCGCCCAGCCGGGCCAGACCACCGCCATCATCGGCTCCACCGGCTGCGGCAAATCCACCCTGCTCAACCTCATCCCCCGCTTCTATGATACCACCGGCGGCAGAGTGACCGTAGACGGCATCGATGTCCGCGACATGCCGCAGGAAACGCTCCACAGTCTGCTGGGCTATGTGCCCCAGAAGGGTGTGCTGTTCAGCGGCACCATCGAGAGCAACCTGAAATTCGGCGGTGAGCAGATCACCGACGCCCACATGAAGAAGGCCGCCTCCATCGCACAGGCGGAGGAGTTCATCAGCACCAAGCCCGACGGCTACGCCAGCCCCATTGCGCAGGGCGGCTCCAACGTTTCCGGCGGCCAGAAGCAGCGGCTTTCCATTGCGCGTGCCATCGCGAAGGATCCGCGCATCTATCTGTTTGACGACAGCTTCTCGGCGCTGGACTACAAGACCGACGTCACCCTGCGCCGGGCGCTGAAAGCCCAGACCGACAACGCCACCGTCATCATCGTGGCACAGCGCATCTCCACCGTGCTCCACGCCAACCAGATCCTCGTTCTCGACGAGGGCCGTCTCGTCGGCGTGGGCACCCATGCACAGCTGATGGCCTCCTGCCCCGAATATCAGGAGATCGCCCGCAGCCAGCTGAGCCAGAAAGAGCTCGACCTCAAAGACCTGAACAACGGAAAGGAGGGTGATTGATATGCCAAGACCCGGACGCCAGACCACCGAGCGTGCCAAGGACTTCAAGGGCACGCTGCTCCAGTTGGTCAAGGCCATGAGCACTTATAAGATCTCCCTCATCGTCGTCATCGTCTTCGCCATCCTCTCCACCGTCTTCAACATTGCCGGCCCGAAGATCCTCGCCAAGGCCACCACGGCCCTTGCGACCGGCTGGATCGCGAAGCTGCGCGGCATTGGCAGCATCGACTTCGGCTATATCGGCAAGATCTTGCTGATCCTGCTGGCGATGTACCTCTGCTCGGCAGCGTTCAGCTTCATTCAGGGCTGGCTGATGACCGGCCTTTCCCAGAAAGTCTGCTACGACTTCCGCCGCCAGATCGGCGAAAAGATCAACCGCCTCCCCCTCGCCTACTTTGAAAAGCGGACCGTCGGCGAGGTGCTCTCCCGCATCACCAACGATGTGGACACCCTCGGCCAGAGCCTGAACCAGAGCATCACCCAGCTCATCACCAGCGTGACGACCATGATCGGCGTGCTCATCATGATGCTGTCCATCAGCCCCAAGATGACCCTGATCGCGCTGCTCATCCTGCCTGTTTCGCTGGCGCTGGTGATGCTGGTGGTCAGGTTCAGCCAGAAGTACTTCAAGGCCCAGCAGGCCACCTTGGGCGTCGTGAACGGTCAGGTGGAGGAGGTCTACTCCGGCCACAACGTCATCAAGGCCTTCAACCGGGAGGCCGCCGTGCTGGAGGACTTCAACGCCGCCAACGACAAGCTGTTTGAATCTGCCTGGAAGAGCCAGTTCCTCTCCGGCCTGATGCAGCCCATTATGAACTTTGTGGGCAATCTGGGCTATGTGGCTGTTGCCATCGTTGGCAGCATTTTTGCCGCCAACGGCATCATCACCATCGGCGATATCCAGGCTTTTATCCAGTATGCCCGCAATTTCACCCAGCCCATCCAGCAGCTGGCACAGGTATCCAACATGCTGCAGAGCATGGCCGCCGCTGCCGAGCGCGTGTTCGAGTTCCTGAACGAGCCCGAAGAGGATCAGCTGGCCGACCCTGCCCGCCGGGCAGACCCTGCCTGCATCGATGGTCAGGTCACCTTTGACCATGTCCGGTTCGGTTATGTGCCCGAAAAGACCATCATCCACGATTTCAGCTGTAAGGTGCAGCCCGGCCAGAAGGTCGCCATCGTTGGCCCCACCGGTGCCGGCAAGACCACCATGGTCAAGCTGCTCATGCGGTTCTACGATGTGGACTCCGGCTCCATCACCCTGAACGGCCACGACATCCGCGACTTTGACCGCAGTGCTCTGCGCGAG
>ENA-OUQF01000714-OUQF01000714.1-human-gut-metagenome-genome-assembly--contig:-NODE-714-length-23429-cov-5.106015_pt1 | contig 23429 bp, 23 predicted proteins | sample MGYA00237947_ERZ548826 | MGnify/ENA primary metagenome ERZ548826 (study PRJEB26490, sample SAMN05194701) | human gut metagenome | biome: terrestrial biome; feature: human-associated habitat; material... | reverse complement strand
GCTACTGATCGTCGACTTGGTAGGCCGTTACCCCACCAACTATCTAATCAGACGCAAGCCCATCTATCAGCGGATTGCTCCTTTCCCTATTGTACCATGTGGTACTTAGGCATATGCGGTATTAGCAGTCATTTCTAACTGTTGTTCCCCTCTGATAGGCAGGTTGCTTACGTGTTACTCACCAGTCCGCCACTAACCGCTCCAATAGTAAACTAATGGTTAAGTCCGTTCGACTTGCATGTCTTATGTGCGCCGCCAGCGTTTATCCTGAGCCAGGATCAAACTCTCTATTTTATTTTTGAGTTTTTTGACTCGTTTTAATAAACTTCTTTTTTTATTTTTTAATCTTTTTTTGATTTACTTTTTGGTACTTTTCTATTTCTAGAAAATCACCGTTTGGTTTCTTCTCTAAAGGATTTTATTGTTTACTTTTCAATGTACTTTTTTCCTGTCCACTTGGTGTGAACGAAACTTATTTTAGCATACCTTTTTCTTATTGTCAAGACTTTTTTTAAAATATTTTTAAAATATTTTTTACCCTGTTTTTTAGGCAAAATAAAAAACTAGTATTTGATGTTTTTACTATTGTTTTGTTATTACTTTTTACTAATTTCTTGTGTATTATTTTTTAATATTTTTGTCTGTTGCTCGGTACATTTATTATCTTAACACCCTTGTCGAAAAAAGTCAATACCTTTTTTCAAATTTTTTTGATATTTTTTAAATTTCTACTAAAATCAAATCATCACTTATACATTTTATATTTTCCCAAGGTATAACTATGTCATTACTATTAGAAAATAAGCTCATTAATTTATTTGTTCCTCCTGGTACAATTATAGAAGTTATCTTTCCTGAATTCAAATCAGCACACACATCTTGAACGAATCCCAATCTTTTTCCATCACATATATTTATAACTTCTTTATGTTTAAAATCCAAACCTTTATCGCCCATAAAATGAACCCTCCCCCTTTTATTAAGTACTTCTCTCCTATATATTATATTATTATTTTACTGAATCGTTACTATAAAACTATCTTCAAGAATTTTAATATTTGTTTTGATTATTTATAATATCTTTTTATATTTTCTAGTGCACTTTTTTCTAGTCGAGAAACCTGAGCCTGAGAAATTCCAATTTCTTCAGCTACTTCTGTTTGAGTACGTCCATCAAAATATCTTTTAATAACAATCTTTTTTTCTTTATCATTAAGTTTTTTTAACGCCTCAGCTATTGTCATATTATCAGCCCAATTTTCATCACTGTTTTTAGCATCTTTAACTTGATCCATTATATAAATGCTTTCTGAACCATCATTATATATTGGTTCTTGTAAGGATACAGGGTCTTGAATGGCATCAAAACTAAATGCAATTTCTTCTCTTTCCACTCCAAGTTCTTTTGCAATTTCCTCTATTGTAGGTTCTCTTCCTTTTTCCTTATTAAATCTCTCTTTAAATTGTATTGCTTTATATGCCAAATCTCTAACAGACCTACTTACTCTTATTGTATTATTGTCTCTTAAATATCTTCTTATTTCTCCAGCAATCATAGGTACAGCATATGTGCTGAATTGCACATTTTGTGATAAATCAAAATTATCTATTGCTTTTATCAGACCAATACAGCCAATTTGAAATAAATCATCTGCATTTTCTCCTCTTCCATAAAATCTTTGTATAACACTTAATACTAATCTCAAATTACCTCTTATAAATTTAGTTCTTGCTTCTTCATCCCCTTGTTTAATTTTTATAAATAGTTCATTTTTTTCTTTATTTGTTAGTACTGGTAGTTGTGATGTATTAACTCCACAGATTTCTACCTTATTAATCAAATAAAAAACCTCCTTTGGAAATAACGTTATTTATATTATTTCCCAAAAGGAGGTAATTATTCTTATATAGATTACTTTCTAGTAAACTCTTTTAGTTTATTCTCAACGTCTTTTGCAGAAGACATTTTTAAAATTTCTTCAGCCAATTCTTTGCAATCATATTTTTCTAATTCGCTAATTCTTTTTCTAGCTCTTAATATACTATTTGAATTCATAGAAAATTCATCTAGTCCTAATCCTATCAATAATGGTATATACAACTCATCTCCAGCCGCTTCGCCACACATTCCACAGAATATGCCTGCATCATGCGCACCATCTATAGCTTGCTTTATTAATTTTATAACTGCTGGATGGAATTTTGTATATAGTTTTGAAATTTTTTCATTTCCTCTTTCTGCAGCAACTGTATATTGAATTAAATCATTTGTTCCAATACTAAAGAAATCACATTCTTTTGCCAATCCATATGCAATCAATGCAGCTGATGGTATTTCTATCATTATACCAACTTTTATATTCTTTTTATAAGTTATATTTTTGCTATCTAATTCTTTTTTGCATTCTTCTAATACTTTTTTAGCATCTCTTAATTCTTCTATTGAAGATATCATAGGAAACATTATTGATAAATTTCCATAGGCACTTGCTCTTAGTATTGCTCTTAATTGTGTTTTAAATAATGTAATATTATCTAAGCATAAGCGAATTGCTCTATATCCCAAAAATGGATTAGATTCTTTGTCTAAGTGCAGATATTTCAATTCTTTATCTCCACCTACGTCTAATGTTCTTATTATTACTGGTCTATCCTCCATTTTTTCTGCAACTTCTTTATATGCCTCAAACTGTTCTTCTTCTGTTGGCATATTTTCACTATCCATATATAGAAATTCGCTTCTAAGCAATCCTACTCCTTCTGCAGTATTTTTTAGTATTACTTCTACATCAGCCGGTGTTCCTATATTGGCAACAAGTTCAACAACATATCCATCCATTGTTTTTGTTACTTCATCTCTATATTTTTCTAATTCTTCTTTCTCTTTTGTAAGTTTTTTCTCTAATTCCTCTAAGCTTTCTTTTTCTTCTTGTGATGGATTTAAATATATTTCTCCTGTCTCGCCATTTATTCCAACATAATCACCATTTCTAAAAATCTTAGTTGCATCTTCTACTTTAGTTATTGCTGGTATAGCTCTTGTTCTTGCCATTATTGATGTGTGCGAATTTTCTCCTCCCGATTCTGTTATTATTCCAGATACATTTTTAAAATCTAATTTAGCAGTATCTGATGTTGTTAGTTCTGTTGCTACAATTATAGTATTAGGTGCCAATGCACTTATATTAATGGATTCTTCATTTAGTAATTTAGCCAAAACTCTATCTTTAATATCTGCTATATCTCTTGCTCTGCCTGCCATATATTCATCATCCATATTTTCAAATATTTGTATTACACTATTAAATCCCACTTCAACTGCATATTCTGCATTATATTTTAAATCTTTTATTCCTTTTTTGGCCTCTTCTACTAAAGTAGGGTCTTGCAATATCATTAAATATGCTGACATTATATCTTTTTCGGTTCCAGTAGCTTTATTTACAATTTCTTCTGTTTCTTTTGTTACATCTTCTAGTGCTTTTTCTAATTTATCCATTTCAGCCTTTAAATCATCAACTGTCTTTTTCTCTATTTTTCTTTCTTCATTTTTTAATATTATTGTATTTCCAAAGCCTACTCCTATAGATACACCTTTTCCTGTTATCATCTGTTCCCTCCTATATTTAATATAGAAATTTACTCTCCGAATTTATTTTCAAATCCTTTTAAGATTTCTTCCATAGCTGTTTGTTCATCTTCTCCGTCACATTCAATTTCAATTTCAGTTTTTGCTTTTATTCCTAAAGACATTATTCCTAAAATTGACTTCGCACTTGCTGTCTTTCCATTTGTACTTAAATTTATATTACATTTGAATGTAGCTGCTAATTTTGCTAATTCTCCAGCCGGTCTTGCATGTAATCCTGTTTCGTTTTGTAATATTACTTTTTCTTTTATCATTTTGTTCATCCTTTCTATTGCTTTTTTGCTTTTTCATATTCAGGTAAATTATTTTTTAATATTACCATAACTCCCATTGATACTAGTGAACCAATAAGTATTGATACTAAATACCAAATTGGATGTCCTACTGTTGCAATCACGAATATTCCTCCATGAGGTGCCATCAAGGTACAGTTAAATACCATTGATAATGCTCCTGTTACTGCTGAACCTGCAACAAATGCTGGTATAGTTCTTAATGGGTCTGCTGAAGCAAATGGAATTGCTCCTTCTGAAATAAATGATAATCCCATTATATAATTTACATATGCTGCTTGTTTGTCTTTTTTTGCTATTTTCTTTGGGAAGAATGTTGCAAGTAATGCAATTGCTAATGGTGGTACCATTCCACCTGCCATAACTGCAGCCATTATTTCATATTGTCCTGAAGCTAACATTCCTGTTCCGAATGTATATGCTGCCTTATTTACTGGTCCTCCTAAATCTATCGCCATCATTCCACCTAAGATTGCACCTAATAATACTTTGTTTGCGGTGCTCATTGATGATAAGTAATTATTTATTCCTGTATTTATTGCTCCAACATATGGATTTATTAATAGCATAAATGCTCCTATTATTGCAATTCCAAATACTGGATATAATAAAATAGTTTTTATTCCTTCGATACTTTCTGGCAAATAACTACATAGTTTTTTCAAGCCTAAAACTATATATCCACCAGCAAAACCTGCAATTAATGCTCCTAAGAATCCTGAGCTTACAAGTGTTACTGTACTATCTGTTAATGACGCAAATGTTGTGCCTTGTACTGCTAATATTCCTCCTACAAATCCTACTGCTAATCCTGGCCTATCTGCAATACTCATTGCTATATATCCTGCTAAAATATATAGCATTACATTAAATGCTGCCCCTCCAACTGTTTTAAAGAATGCAGCTAATGGAGTGTTCATACCAAAGTTTGATGGGTCTATACTATAATCATCAAATAAGAATGCTAATGCTATTAAAATTCCTCCACCAACTACAAATGGTAACATATGTGTTACACCATTCATTAAGTGTTTATATATTTGTGTTCCAATTCCTTCTTTTTCAGTATCATCATCTTGATTGTTTTTATTTTTAGAATGATATATTTTTGCTTCTGGTGACAATACATGTTCAATTAATTCTTTTGGCTTATTTATTCCGTCAGCAACCTTTGCCTTTACTAATTTTTTACCGTCAAATCTTGATAAGTCTATTTTTGTGTCTGCTGCTATTATTACAGCTTTTGCATTTTTTATTTCTTCTTTTGTAAATTTGTTTTTTACTCCTGAAGAACCATGTGTTTCTACTTTTACTTTATGTCCTAATTCTTTTCCCATATTTTCTAGGGCTTCTGCTGCCATATAAGTATGTGCAATTCCTGTTGGGCATGCTGTTATTGCAAGAATCTCATATCCATGTTCTTCTTTTTTAGTCTCATTTAGTTTCATTCTTTCAGCTCTGTCTATGCATAACATAAATTCTGCTGGTGTTTCTGCATTTAATAATTCTTCTCTGAACCTCGTGTCCATTAATAATGTTGATAATCTACTTAATACATCTAAGTGAACATTATCTTTTGTATTTGGTGCTGCAATTAAGAATATTAATCTTGCAGGTTGTCCATCTAAAGAATCAAAATTCACACCATTTGGCACAACCATAGCTGCTAAACCTGGTTTTGAAACTGCATCTGTTTTTCCATGTGGGATTGCAATTCCCTCTCCAATTCCTGTAGTTCCTTCTTTCTCTCTTTCTAATACTACTCTTTTGTACTCTTCTTTGTTAATAATGTTGCCATTATTAGCCATTAAGTCTACCATTTTGTTGATAAGTTCTTCTTTGCTATTCGCAGTCCCATTTATTTTTATGGCACTCGTGCTTAGTAAATCTGTGATTTTCATATTTTATCCACCCTTTCTTTCGTATAGTTCTATTCCAGAACTTAATTTATTTCTTTTAATAGGTTTGCTACTTCTTCTGCTGTTGCTAAATTCATAGAAAATGCACTAGCACTTCCTGTAGCTACTCCCATTTTAAAAGCATATTCAAATTCTCCACTTTTTTCATAGCCTGCAATAAATCCAGCTACCATGGAGTCTCCTGCACCAACTGTATTTAATACTTTTCCTTTTGGTGCATTTAAAAAGTATTCCTTGTTTTCTTTTGTTACTAGTATAGCCCCTTCTCCTCCTAATGAGATTAATACATTCTGTGCTCCCATTTCTTGAAGTTTTTTGGCATGTACTATAATGTCTTCTTTTGTTTCTATTTTTTCTTTAAAAGTTTCTTCCAATTCTTCTTTATTCGGCTTGATTAAAAATGGTTTGTATTTTAATACATTCATTAATAATTCTTTTGTTGCATCTACTACAAATCTTACTTTTTTGCACTCTAGTTTTTTACATATTATTTCATATATATCATTATTTATACATTTAGGAATATTTCCTGCTAATATAACTGTATCTTTACTATTTATTTGTTCAATCTTTTCTAATAATTCATTTATATCTTCTGTGGCAATATCCGGTCCATTACCATTTAATGCCGTTTCCTCTTTTGAACTAATTTTTACATTTATTCTTGTTATACCTTTTTTTACTTTAATAAAATCTGTTTTTATTCCTCTTTGTTCAATATTCCTTTTTAACTCTTCTCCTGTAAATCCCGCAATAAATCCTAAGGCTGTGCTTTTTATTCCAAGGTTTTTTAAAACTGTTGAAACATTTAGACCTTTTCCTCCTGGAAGTATTTTTTCTTTCTCTGTTCTATTTATTTTTCCAATCTCAAAGTTATTCACTTGTGATATGTAATCTAATGCTGGATTAAATGTTATTGTATATATCATTCAATTCACCTCATTTTGATACAATATTATCATACTTATTTTTAATTTACAATAGAATTTTTTATATTTCATCAAAAAAAAGAACTATAATTTTACAAATTAATTATAGTTCTTTTTTTATTCGATTTTTTCACACATTCTGTGATGAACCAGTTTCATCATTAAATGGTATAAATTTATTTACTATATTTCCTGTATCAATTGAAACATCTGCATCTGTTTTAAACATTGCAAAAGATGTATTAATTTTGTTATCCACTAATTCTTCTACTTCATCTTGTGTTGCATGTTCTGCTAATACCAACTCACTTACTAATATTTGTTTTGCATTATACAACATTTTCTTTTCTCCTGTTGATAATCCTTTTTCTTTTTGCTTGAAACTTAAGTTCCTTACAACATCTGCAATCTCATATATATTTCCACTTTTCATTTTGTCCATATTGTCTCTATAACGTTTGTTCCAATTTTTTTCCATTTCTGTTTCATCTTGCTCTAGTACATTTATTACCTTTTCTGCTTCTGCTTTATCAATTACATTTCTAATGCCATGTTCTTCTGCTGTTAATGTTGGTACCATAACTTTTACTTCTCCTGGCATTTTTAATATATAATATGATTGCTTTTCACCTAATATTTCTTTCTCTTCTATTGCATCGATTACCCCTGCTCCATGCATTGGGTATACTACTTTGTCTCCTACATTATACATGTAAGTCACTCCTTCCAAGTCTTTATATTTTGATTTTCAATCATAATTTACTTTATTTTGTCAACCGTTATTATTATACCATAAAAAATGGCAAAAGTCAAAGTTTTTGCCATTTTTTTTATTTTTTCCCACTTGTAAAAAATCCTATTTATTTGTTGAACCAAATCCACCTTTTCTTATGCCTTCTGCATTATCACCATCAACTTTATAATATTTCGCAAAAATTACTTGTCCTATTACATCACCTTTTTTGATTTGTACGTCGTGGTCAAAAAAGTTATAATATGCATACATAAAATGTCCATCATTGCTCTCATTTCCATAATAGTCAGAATCTACTATTCCTATACTATTAGCTAATACTAATCCTCTTTTTCCTGGATTAGAACTTCTATTTACCAACATGTAATATTCATCCTCTGGGCAATATGCTTTTAATCCTGTTTTTACTAATGTTGGTTTTACTCCAGGTTTAAACACTGGTATTACAACATCCTCTGCTGCTTCTACATCATATCCTGCTGAATATTTAGTTTTTCTTTCAGGTAAATTAATATTCTTATCTTCAAATCCTTTAGCAATTTCAAATCCTCTTATTTTTTCCATTATTATCATTCTCCTTTTCTTGTCCTATTTTTTCATATTATCTTTTAATTGTCAAGCTCTATAGTCGATTTTTTCATATCAAAAAAAGAGAGCTTATAGCCCTCTTTCTAGTTATATTATTGTCCATATACAGTACACATTGCAGAACCACTAGCTGAAATTGTTTGTTCTCCTGCATTAGAATAATTAAATATTGAACTCTTTAAATCCTGTGCAGCACTATCTTCACTTGTAACTGAACATGAGAATATATCTCCTGGCTTAAATGTATATTTTTCATTACTTGTTTGTACTGTTTCATTTCCTACAGCAACACCAATTTGAGGTAATATTTGTGTATCTTTGTATACAACATAAACATTTTCACCTATTTTAGTATAATTAGCTTGTGCAGTCTTTTTTCCTGGATTTTCATCTAAGATTTGTGCTTCAAGTGCAATATCACAATTTTTTCCTGTTTTCGCATTTAATTGATTTTGAAAAGTTTGATATTGACTTCTAGTTAAAGTTCCTGTATTAGCAACTTCTGCTACAAAGTCATCTACCATTTTCTGAACCTCCTGTTGAGATACATTATCAACTCTTGTTCCTAATGTTACTATTGTTCCTGCAGTAAGTACAACTACTAATAACAATATTATTATTACAGATGTTGTTGAATTTCCTGCCATATCTATCACTCCTTTCATTTTCATATTTTTAATCTTTTGCTATTGTTAACACTCCAATTTGTTCTCTACTTATACCTTGCTGTACTATCACTTTTGCACATTCATTTATTGTACTTCCGGTTGTGTATATATCATCTATCAATAATATTTTTTTGTTTATAATTTTTTGTTTATTTTTAATCATATATACACCTTTGGCATTTTGCTCTCTTTGTTCTTTGTTTAAAGAACTTTGAGGTACAGTATTTTTTATTTTGTATAATATATTTTTAGCTATCGGTACTTTTATTATTTTAGATATTTCTTTAGCTATTAATTCGCTTTGGTTATATCCTCTTTCTTTTTTTCTTTTATTACTTACCGGTACTACAATTATTATATCATATATTTCTAAATTTTCAAAACTTTTTTGCATTTTTTTCAAAAAACTTCCAATAGTTTTATAAATATATGCTTTTTCTCTAAATTTTAACGCTATTATTTGGTCTCTTATTAATTCTCGATATTTAAAAAAATAATAATGTTCTATAAAATTTTTGTTTTTATCATTTCGATAATTATCTATTCCAAAGCAATATTCTTCTTTCATTTTTTTATAACATTTATTACATATCGCTGTATTACTCATCTTTCCACATATTCCACACACTTGTGGATATATTATATTCACTAAACTTTCTAAAATTTTTCTCACTCCTTTTGCGTTACATAATATATTCTACGTATTCTTATTTTTTCCTTCAGATTTTTTTATTTTTTTTGTATTTTCTCTTGACAAATCTATATAAAGATATTATAATAGTCATTGTCGTAAGACATTGCCAGATATATCACATGCAGATGTGGCGGAACTGGCAGACGCACAGGACTTAAAATCCTGCGGTGGTTAAACACCGTGCCGGTTCGATTCCGGCCATCTGCACCAAAAAAGACTTAAAGCTTTGCTTTAAGTCTTTTTGTTATTATTTTTTCAGAAAAACTGAAAAGTATATAATATTCTATTTGTATTTTTCTAAAGTTATTTTTCCAAGTTTTCCACTTCTAAAATCATCTAAAATAATTCTTGATGTTTTTTCATCATCTATATTGCCTCCAGAAATTATTGCTCCTCTTTTCTTTCCTATAAGTTGCATAACTTCATATATATTTTCATTTTCCATTCTATCTTGTTCTAATATTTTATCAACAACTTCTCTATCTAATGAATATCTTTCAATCAAATTATCTTTATACTCATTTAATAAAAACTTGGTTAGGTTATACGCAACTTCTGTTATTTCTAATATTGTATCTTTTATTGTTCCTGTAAATGCTAAATTTAAGGCAACTTCGTTACTTTCAAATTTAGGCCATAATACCCCCGGTGTATCCATTAATTCTATTTCGTCATTTATTCGTATCCACTGTTTTTGCCTTGTAACACCTGGCTTATTTGCAACTCCTGCAGAATTTTTCTTTGTTATTCTATTAATAAATGATGATTTTCCAACATTAGGAATTCCAACCACCATTACTCTTATTTTTCTTCCTATACGCCCTTTGTTAGCATATGCTTGATTTTCCTCTTTCATTGTTTTTTGAATTTGTCTTATTACTTCATTTACACCATTCCCATTATTTGAGTTTACCAATATAGCGTTATATCCTTGTTTCTCAAAATATTTCACCCATTTTTTGTTATCTTGTTCATCTGACAAATCACATTTATTTAACACTACTAATTTCTTTTTATTTTTTGTTATTTCTTTTATATCCGGATTTTGACTCGAAATTGGTATTCGTGCATCTAAAATCTCAACTACAATATCTATCAAATTTAAATCTTCTGTTATTTGTCTTCTAGTCTTTGCCATATGGCCAGGGAACCAGTTAATTGCGACTTTTGACAACTTTTCTTTCTCATTATTCATTTAATTTCACTTCCTAATTCTTATAATTTATTTTATGCTTCCTTCATCAACTACCACAATTATCTCAATCAAATTAATTAGTACCGTATTTATATAATATTAGATTTAGATATTTGCATGTATATAATATAAAATATGACTATTAGTATCATAAAATGGAATATTATTTCCTTTTGCTGCTGCTTTAATAATTTTTTTATTATCTATTAATTCTAATGCTATTGTAGGTATAATTTGTGGTTTTATACCTTCTATTAGTTCACTAGTACTTTTTTAAAATTCGATTTTTTCAGATTCTATTCCTAAATTCATATTTATTTTTCACCTCATAATTTCAAAAAAAATATAGAATATATGTATTTTTATACTATACTTTATTCTATACTTTGTCAATATTTTATTAAAACAAATCACAATTTATTCAATTATATCATCTGATTCTGATTTTTCACTTTCAATTTAGAAGAATTTATATTCATTTTTATCTTCTCTATCATCTCTTGCTTTTAATTCTTCATCATATTTTTCATTTTTAAAATACCAATCAGTCTTTCCATCTGATGGATTTGCCTTTCTTCCTCTATCTGCTAGCATATCCATTACTGTGAACAACGCAAGTATTAAAGCTATTGCATCAGAAATTAAATTTAAGCTTAAGTCACTTGTAAGTGTTGCTTGTCCCTGTAACATTGGAATTATATTTGCAACTAAGTGTTCTCCAAAGTATGCACCATACATTACTAAATACAATAATGAACCAATCATAACCCTTTTTATAACTAATACAATACAAGGAATTGTTGCAAAAGCAATTATTACTTCATATGTAAAGTTATATGCTTCTAACCCTAACATATCAACTGAATATTGCGTACATAGAGCAACTATTGCTCTGAATAACCAAAACATTACCATAAATATTGCAATTAGCCATGTCGAGAAATTTTTCATATCTTCATCCTCCATTTTATATAATAAAAATTGGGTTGTAGAAATACTTCCACCCCCCAACATTCTTAGTCTTCATCTACAAAATTAAATTCGTCTTTATATTTTTCTTTAAATATTTCAAATACTTTGTTTAGTATTTCTTCATCTTCAACACCTACATATGATTCTTCTTCAGAATCGTCATCTGTATCTTCTAATTTTAATATTACTACTTCTCCTTCATCTTCTTCACCTTCGTCTGTAACTGGTAATAATACTACATATTCTTCATCATCTAATTCTACTAAATCTAAGAATTCAAATTGTACCTCGTTTCCTTCTTCATCATTTAAAACTACTATATTATCTAATTCTTCTTTTTCCATTCTTTACTCCTTTCAAATTTAATTTTATCTTAAATATAATACACTATTTTTTCTATTTTGACAACTAATTTTTTATTTTATTTAGATATGTTTCTAAAATATATACTGCAGATATAGTATCTACTATATTTCTTTTTTTATTCTTATTAATATCCAAGAAATTCATAGTTTTATGTGCTGCAACTGTTGTAAGCCTCTCATCAACTACTTCAATTTTCAATTTATTATATTTACATTTAAGTTTATGAATAAATTTTTCTGTTATATCTGTTCTTGCTGATGTTGTGCCATTCATATTTATTGGTCTACCAATTACTATAGTATCAACATCATATTTTTCCAATATTTCATCTATTCGTTTTAGAATAAGCTTGTCTGACCCTTCATTATGAATAGTTTCTAATCCTTGTGCAGTTATATTTAGTGCATCTGTTATTGCTATTCCAGTTCTTGCATCACCATAGTCTATTCCCAATATTCGCATATTTTCTATTCCTCTAATCCTATATAATTTCTTACCATTTTATCTAATAATTCATCTCTCTCAATTTGTCTTATTTTATTTCGTGCATCTTTATAACTTGTAATATATGTTGGGTCTCCTGATAGTATATAACCTACAATCTGATTAATTGGATTATATCCTTTTTCAACCAATGCCTCATATACCTCTTTTAAAATTTCTTTTGTCATTGCATTTTTTTCTTTTTCAAAATTGAAACTCATTGTTTTATCAAAATCCATAACTACTTTACCTCCTTCTGTTTTAACTAGATAAATGTAATGTCATTTTCACTTTTATCACAATTGTCTACATATTGCTCTAATTTTTTTAATACTTCTTCCATTCCAGTTCCTTTATAATATGTTGTTAATACAAAATTAAGTTTAGCTTTTACTACTTGTGGTTCTGCATTTTTCTTCTTTTTCTTTTTTCTATCTATTGCTTCAATTTCTACTTCTTCTACTTCTTTGTCTATTGGCAATGATATTTCTAATTCTTCTGCTCCATTTTTCATATCAGTAACAAATGTAGTTACTGAATCTATATCAACACCTGAAAAGACTATTACAAATTTAGGTCCCATATATCTAATAAACAAATAATCATTTGATATACTTTTTCTAACAAAGTCACTAATATCAATTATAACTTGATTTCCTAATTTTCTTGAATACTTTTCGTTTATTTCTTCTATATTTGTTATCCTATACATACATACTGTTGATGTTGTGTATTTGTCTATAATTTTTTTGCCTTCTCCATATAAATATTCTTCTGAATATAAACCTGTAAATAAATCTTTTCTTACTATAGATTCTAGAGTTTTTTGATGTACTACAGTTCTTAAGACTGATACTATATTTTCTTTTATTACCTCAAATATAGTAGTATCTATATTATCAAAATCATGTGGAACTCCACTTTCTATTATCCAATATCCAATATATACATTTTCTATATATATTGGAAAGAAAATTGCTGATTTAGCTCTTCCAAATTCCATTTCTTGATATGGTAATCTTTCATCATCTCCATTTACAGTAACATACTTAGGAGTTGCTGTTGCTATACTATCTTTAAAAATTGGTACATCTTGTAACTTACTTAATGTTTTCCAATGTTTAGGGTCAACATTGGAAGCTTTTACTTCATATTCTGCACCATTAAATACAACTATTGTTGAATATTTTATTTCATATTTTTCTATTAATATATTGTTAATTTTTTGAATTTTCTCATCAACAGACGAACATTCACCAATTGTACTCAAAAAATCTTGTAATACTTTTAAATTATTAGCTTGTCTACTTAAATTATTAAATTGCTGTATTTTTGTATGTATTGTTATATTATAAATTAATAATACAATTATGATTGCAACTAATATTCCAACTATAAATATCAACTTTTATCCCCTCCTTGCTAATAATTTTTTTTCATTTGATTTAATGTATCATTCATTCTTGTTGAAAAGCCATTATTGCTATTGTTTTTTATAGATGGTGGAGCATATTTTTCTTTTTTCTTCTCACTTCTATACACCATACTAGCTAGATTCTTTAAACTTTGTAAAAACTCTTTTGTATAACCTTTTAATGATATATCACATGTAACTAATCCATCTAAATATCTAACATATGTTTTTAAATCAAATGGTATTGTAACATGTTTAACTGTTCTTCTGTCGAACAACTCTTTTCTAACTGTCATTGAAGCATCATTATATATAGATATTCCACCTATAAGAATCTCTTCATTTATTTGTCTTGTTGCTATAAATTTATTTAATACAACTCTTGCTTTTGATTCTTCAAACATATCTTTGTCACTTAGTTTTCTTAAAAATGCAGTAAGTGGTTGTATTGTTAGTATATCCATTGATTGTACTAAATATATTTCTTGCGCATATTTAAAATATCTCATTGGAGTTGTAAAATCACAATCCATTATTACTACTTTATGCATCTCTAACAATGTTTTTACTATTGGCTCAACCGCTTGTAAATTTTCATCATTTTCGAAAGGAGATGTATATATTGTTAAATTCTTATGTTCCTGAATTCCATTTGCTTTACCTATTTTTAGGTTGTTCATTATATAATTTGATTGACTTCTTAATTCTTCTTCATTTTTAGTATATATATAATATGCATTTCTATTTTGTGTTAAATCTAATATTGCAGTATCAATACCATTAGTTGATAATATTTCTGCTACATTATTTACTAAAAATGATGTTCCATTTTTACTAGTTCCTACAAAAGCAACAATTTTTTGTCCTTGTTCTATTATATTATTTATATCTAATTCTTCATATTGCTCTTCTTGTTCTTCTTTTTTTACACTTTCTTGTTCATTTGACATTCTTAAATTATTTAAAACATCTGTGTATTGTTCTTCAATTCCGTCATTCTCGAAGCCTGGTAATACTGTTTCTTCTTCTTCCTCTTCATCTTCATCAAATCCTGGCAACACAGCATCTTCTTCGTCTTTGCTTTCTTCTTCCATTGTAGGTTGTGATATTGTTTCTTGAGTTTCAAAACCTGGTAATATTGTCTCTTCTTCCTCTTCTTCAAATCCTGGCAACACTGTATCAGTTTCTTCCTCTTCTTCAATTGGTTGCACTTCTACAACTTTTTTTGGTCTTCCTCTTTTTCTTTTTGGTTGTTGTTCTACTTCTACAGGAGGAATTGCATTTTTTCTAGGTCTTCCTCTACCACGTTTTACTGGTTGCACTTCTTCTACTGTCTCTTCTACATCATTCTCAAATTCTTCTACAGGTTCTGGCTCTTTTTCAATAGCGCTTTTCTTTGCAATTGTAGTAACACTTGTACTTGGCTTTGTAAGAATTTTTTTCTTGCTTGTTCCTATAGCAGATGGAATAACAACAGGCTCATTAGGTTTCTTTGCTCTACTATTTTTCAATAATATCTCACTTGTTCCTGCTTTTTCTTTATTTTTTTCAACTCTAACTTTATCAGAGATTTTATTTGTATATGAATTTATCTCTTGATATCTAAGTGATTTTTCTTCCAATACTGCTCTTACATTCAATGGTAAACATTTGCTTATTACTTTTAATTGTGCATCATTATATTGACTTGCAATGCTATCAAAACTTTCTACATATTTATCTTCGTTATTTCCAAGTCTTTTATAGTGTGCCAAAATATTTTGTATTTCTACTTCACTAACATCATTTTCGTCATCTTTTTCGTATGACACATCTTCTGTATCTATTTTATAATAAAGCTTTGCTTCTTTCTTTGAACGTGGTCTTTTTATTAGGTTACATACTTCGCTTGCACTTCTGTCATTTCCTAATAGAGCATCATATACCCCTATTCCAAATAATTTTACTAATATTTGTTCAGACTTATTTCTTCTTTCTGTACAAATTAAAATTATTGGAATATTTTCTCCCTTGGCATTTGAAGCCTCATCACTTATACTATCTAACCTATCAAATAAAAATTTATCCATTTGTTCATAGTCTGTATTAACATATTGTTCAAGGTCTTCGCTTATTACTATTCTATCATATGTTTTATCTCTTTGTAGTTCTTTTAATATTGCATTAAAGTAATAAACATTTTTATATGATATTATTTGTTTATATTCTGCTTGATATTTTTTTATTATAGCTTGTGACGTATTTTCATTACTTACTGCAAATAAAACTTTCATTTGTTACCCCCTTCCAAATTTCACAACTATTGCAAATGCAAGCGGTAAAATCTGGCATATTACTAATATAGTTACGAATGATATCATCGTTACTAGTCCTTTTTCTTGTGTGTCTAATTTTCTTATTCCTATTACATATTGATACATTGCACTGACTGCAATTCCTAAAAAGCATAATGGTATACTGTATATTCTGATTAAATTTAGTATATATGCTGTTAGTCCATATGCATCTGAACCGTATTTCTGTTTATACTCGTCCAGTGTTTTTGCTGAATTTTCCTTTATTTTTATTAATTGGCTTTCATTTTTGTTGTCTATTATATTTTCTGCTGCATATACTTGGTTATATCCAAATAATACTATTATAAACAATAATAATATTACTGCAATTACTTTTTTCATACCATTTTCCTTCCCTTTCATATCTCTCTTATATTTTCTACCTATATATCATACACTAGAATTCAAAAAATAGCAAGGAAATTCTTGCTATTTTTTTATTTTTTTGCCTTATTTTTTTGTTTATAAAATAAAAAAACAATATCTAGATATTTAGATATTGCTTTTGGTGCCTCGAACGGGAATCGAACCAGTGACACAGGGATTTTCAGTCCCTTGCTCTACCAACTGAGCTATCGAGGCATTTGTAAAAATTGATTGTTATGCTTCATAGTTTATTATATTTAATTACATAAAAAAAATGGCGACCTGGAACGGGCTCGAACCGTCGACCTCTAGCGTGACAGGCTAGCGTTCTAACCAACTGAACTACCAGGCCGTAAAACATGGTGGTCGCTATAGGGCTCGAACCTATGACCCTCTGCTTGTAAGGCAGATGCTCTCCCAGCTGAGCTAAGCGACCATGTCTTTCGACAAGACTTAGTATACTATGTTTTTTCTCTATTGTCAATACATTTTTAAAATTTTTTTTATTTTTTTACAATTTTTCCGAATTTACCTATTTTTTTAATTTATTGTTGTACTCGTTTTTCCTGTTCCTACAACGTTTTCTTGCAAAGACCTCCATGTATTGCAACCGATTATTCCATCTGATGTTAATCCTCTTGAAGTTTGGTATCTTCTCACTGCACTTTCTGTTTGTGCACCAAATACACCATCAAGACCACCAGTTTTATATCCTAAAGTATTCAAATCATCTTGCGCTATACATACATAATTTCCTCTTGACCCTCTTCTTATCAATGGATATCCACCACTACTACAAGCTGGTGTTCCAAACCTCCTGTCAAAATGTACCCAAGTAGGCGATAATGAAGCAGGCTCTACATATGTCCAAACTCCTGAATTTTTAGCACTATTTCTTAAAACTGTTCTCTGAGCATTAGTTAATCTTTGCCCAACATCAAATGCTGTCCCAGCATAATGTTGACTTTGATTTCCATGACCACCTTCATATGGCCTTTTAAATGCAAATCCCACAGAAATCGGTGCACCATATATATATCTTTGACTATTCCATGCTTGCATTGTCCTTTTATCTGTCCACAATATGTTACTATTACTTGAACCTCTAAATTCTCTTACTCTTAATGTATTATTTGTATTATATGGCATTGCCTCACTTTCACCCCTAAAAAATGTTTCCGTTCTATTGGTATCCTGATTATACACTAAAATTTTCGCCATAAAATATTCCTCCCTCATAACATACTTTTTATATATTATGAAAGAGGAATATTTTTGTTATTATTTTTTCTCAGTACATTTAACTATAACTCTCTGTTTTACATCATCAGTACATGTTATTAGCGTAACTTCTCTTTTTCCATTTGTGTATTGGGTTGTATCTGACCTGTCATTAGGGTCAACTGTATGCAAATCATACACTTCATATTGGACTGTTCTCTGGCTTAAATCCTGTATCTCTACTATATCACCAACTGTTAATTTAGGAACCTCACTAAAGAAAACTCCTTTTCTTCTATAATTATGACCTATTATGCAAAGATTTCCAACTTCATTTGGGTTAGCTCCCCAAAACTTATATGGTGCTACCTTCATGACTTCAACATTCTTAGTTTGTGCCAATATCGGATAATTTATGTTGATTTTAGGAATTTTAACAATGCCTATTGCCTCATACTTTTTTCCATCAGAAGCAACATACTCAGAAGTAGCAGTTGCCATTTGTAATGAATTATTGGTTGCATTCACTTCTTCTGTATTATCTACTTCTCCAATATCTTCTGTAGCTTCTTGCGTAATTTTTACTACAAGAGCATTGTCATTTTCGCTAATTATTGTGTTATCCTTTTTGGTTAAAAAAGATAATATATCTCCAGAAATGCCCTCTTGTCTATTTTTATCATACTCTGAATATGCATAGAAAGAAAATAATGATATTATTAATAATATTGATATTATAAACAGAATTTTATATAATTTCTTTTTTCTTTTAAGTTCTGGTGTTACATATATTTTTTCTGTTACCAAAATCTGATTCATATTTTCCTCCTTTCGCCCCTTTTAATTTGATACTTCATCAATTGTAATAGTATTAATTAAATTATTTGTTTCATTGTATGTTATAGACACTTTATATTTAGCTCTATCTTTTATTTTTTCTGAAATTTGTTTAACTCCATCCTCATCAGTTTTGTCTTTTTCTATAGCCAATTTTATACTATACTTAATTTTAGAAGAGTCTGTTATATTGCTATTTTCATTATCATTAACTTGATTAATTTCATAACTTCCTAAATTATTTTTTACCACTTCCAATAATGTCTTTACATTTTCTGCTGATACCTCGTCTCCTGTATAAAATTCAAATTTAGCATTAAATTTATTTATATCTACTTGAGTCATTTCTGTATTAGAATTATCAGTATTATTATTCTCCACATTATTTCCAAAACCTAAAGCATTAATTAATAATTCAAGACGAGAATTTACTTTCTCTGGTACTCTTACTTTTAATTGTTGAATTATATTTTTTCTAACATTTTCATCTGCATCATTCAACACAAAGTTATTATTATCTGATAATGTTTGTTTTTTCTCAAAATCACTACCTATTTTTATATCACTTATAACATCCAAAGTAGCATTTAATATATCTTTTTTATAATTTATTGATGAATCAATCTGTATATCACCACCAGACTTATTCATTTGATTAGATAAACTTATTGTGTATTTATCATCATCTTCTCCAATTTCCACTACTATATCGAATTTTTCTTGTTGATCTGTATTTTCTTTAGAAAAGTTCACACTATATTGGTCTGTTTTATCAGAATTTACCACAGCAATTTGTATTCTTGAATTTATTTTCCCATTAGTATTTGTATTTTCTACTGTTACTTTATTTAACCCTATTTCGAAAGCTGTTCTTATTGTAACATTATCTTTTTCGTATACAGTAATTTTTACTTCTGGTACGTCAGTTTCTTCGGTTAATTTTTCAATCAATTGATCTATGTATTCTTGATACATTTCTTTTTGCGCATCTAATTTATCTACAATAATACTTTCTGTTTTTAATTGATTTAAAATTTGAACTAGCATATTTTCTACTTGTTCTTTGCTTAATGTAACAGTATACGCTTTTGTTTTAACTGTATTATTGTTATATGTAATAACCGCATTTTTATTACTTTTAAATGTTCCACTAGAGATAGTATCTATGATAATCTTACTATATTTTTCTTTTAATTTTTGAGAATCACTATCTGATATCACTTCTTCTTCAACATCCGAAGTTCCGTCAATAACATTCATAATTTTTTCTAATGTCAAACTATCTGTTCCTAAATCACTTGCAACTGTTTCTAAGTTATTATCATCTTTTACAGAAATAAACTGTTTAACTACATCTGTAAATCTAACACCATATGTACCTTGGTCTTTTATCAACTCAGACTCAAGATATTTTTGGTCTCCTAGCAAAACTTGTCCATCAGCATAAAAATATTTATCGGCTTGGTCTTTTTGAACATCTATAGTTGCAGAAAGGTCATTTAGAGAACTTGAAACTTCTCCACCTTCTGAATAAGTTGTTTTTAATTTGACTGTAGCCTCATATTTTTCCTGATTATTTAAATCATTTATTGTTTTTTGAGTTTGTGAATCTGCCAATTGATTAATTGTTTCTATATTTTGTGATATGTATTTAGAAAATAATTCCTTATCACTTTTAAATACATCTGTTGCTATATACAAATATGCTCCTATACCAGCTAAAGCTAATAATAAAATTATAATTATAAAAATTACTAATATTCTTTTACCTCTCATTATTTACTCCTTTTCTACCTTTTTAGTTTTATCTTTTGGATATTCTTTGTTTTACTGCTTCGTATACTATTATTCCTGTTGAAACTGATGCGTTTAATGATGTTACTTTTCCCTTCATTGGAATTTTTACGTTAAAATCGCAATTTTTCTTAACCTTTGCACTTATTCCTTTTCCTTCATTTCCTATTACTATTCCAAGAGGTCCTGTTAAATCTTGATTATAATAGTACTTTTCTGAATTTATATCTGTTCCGCATATCCATAGTCCTGCTTGTTTTAGCTCTTCTATTGCATCTGATATGTTAGTTACTCTAGCTATTTTCATATGTTCTACAGCACCTGCTGATGCTTTGTTTACAGTACTATTTACTGATACTGCTCTTCTTTTTGGAATTATTATTCCATGTACTCCAGCTGTTTCTGCTGTTCTTATTATAGATCCTAAATTGTGTGGATCTTCTATTCCGTCTAAGATTAATACAAATGGTTCTTCATTTTTCTCTACTGCGTCTTGTAAAATATCTTGAATTTCAACATATTCAAATGGTGGTACTATTGCAATTACTCCTTGATAGTTTTCTTCTTGTGCCATTTCGTCCATTTGTCTTTTATCTTTTTCTACCACTATTATTTTTCTTTCTTTTGCAATTCCTAATATTTTATTTATAGAACCATGTTTTTCTCCTCTTGTTACATATATTTTGTTTATGTCTTTTCCACTTTCTAATAATTCTAGTACTGAATTCCTTCCCTCTATTTGGTCATCAAATCTTTTTTCTTCTCTGTCTTCTTGTCTTCTATCTTCTTTTCGCCTGTCCTCTTTTCTTCTTTCTCCTTGTCTTCTAGTACGTTCTCTTCTTTCTACTCTATTGACTCTCATTCTTTCTCCTTCCTATTCATCATCTAATTTTAATACTGATAAAAATGCTTCTTGTGGCATTTCTACATTTCCTATTTGTCTCATTCTCTTTTTGCCTCTTTTTTGCTTTTCAAGCAATTTTTTCTTTCTTGTAATATCTCCACCATAACATTTTGCTAATACATCTTTTCTCATTGCTGAGATTGTTTCTCTTGCAATTATTGTTCCTCCAACAACTGCTTGTAATGGTATTGCAAATAATTGCCTTGGTATTACTTCTTTTAGTTTTTCTACCATTTTTTTGCCTCTTGTATATGCATTGTCTTTAAATACTATAAATGATAATGCATCTACTGGTTCTCCATTTACATGTATATCTAATTTTACTAATTTTGATTCTCTATATTCTTTAAATTCGTAATCAAATGATGCATAGCCTTTGGTTCTTGATTTTAAAGCATCAAAAAAGTCATATATTATTTCGTTTAATGGTATATCATATATTAATGTAACTCTATTTTCATCAAGATATTTCATATCTATAAATGTTCCTCTACGGTTTTGACATATATCCATTATATTTCCTACATATTCTTTAGGTGTCATTATATTTGCTGTAACTATTGGTTCTTCCATATATGCTATTTCTACTTGTGATGGCAAGTCTGTTGGATTGTAAATATCTAGTACTTCTCCAGATGTTTTATGTACTTTGTAGATTACTGATGGTGCTGTTGTTATTAGTCCTAAATCAAATTCTCTGTCTAATCTTTCTTCTATTATTTCTAAATGTAACAATCCTAAAAATCCACATCTAAATCCAAAACCTAATGCTGCTGATGTTTCTGGTTCATATTCTAATGCTGCATCATTTAATTTTAGTTTTTCTAATGCTATTTTTAAATTTTCGTATTCACTTCCATCTATTGGGTATAATCCACAATATACCATTGGTGTTACTTTTTTATATCCTGGCAATGGCTCTTCTGCAGGATTTTCTTTTATTGTTATTGTATCTCCAACTCGTATATCTGTTAAACTTTTTATACTTGCAGAAATATATCCAACTTCTCCTGCCGTTATTTCTTGTACTGGCATATATTGACCTGGTGCAAAATACCCTACTTCTGCTACAGTAAATGTTTTCCCAGTTGCCATTAGTTTTATTTCGTCCCCAACTTTTACCTTTCCATCTACAACTCTTACATATGCTACTGCTCCTTTGTAGTTATCATAATATGAATCAAATATTAAGCATTTTGTTTTGGCATCTTCGTCTCCTTTTGGTGCAGGCAAATCTGTTACTATTCTTTCTAACACTTCTTCTACATTTAAACCAGATTTTGCAGATATACATGGTGCATCCATTGCTGGGATTCCTATTATATCTTCTATTTCTTTTTTCACTTCATCTGGTCTTGCATTTGGCAAATCTATTTTATTTATTACTGGTAATATTTCTAAGTCATTTTCTATTGCTAAATATACATTTGCTAATGTTTGTGCTTCTACCCCCTGACTCGCATCTACTACTAGTATTGCTCCATCACATGCTGCTAAACTTCTCGATACTTCGTAATTAAAGTCTACATGTCCTGGTGTGTCTATTAAGTTGAATGTGTATTCTTGTCCATCTTTTGCTTTGTATTTCATTCGCACTGCTTGAGACTTTATTGTTATTCCTCTTTCTCGTTCTATATCCATGTTGTCTAACACTTGCTCTTCCATTTCTCTTTGTGATAATACCCCTGTTTTTTCTATCAACCTATCAGCTAGTGTTGACTTTCCATGGTCTATATGTGCTATTATACTAAAATTTCTTATATTTTTTTGCTTCATATTTCCTCCTGTTTTTTCTCATATTTCTTGGCTATTATATTATAACATGTTTCTTATTTTTTTTCATCAATTTTTATAAATTTTTGCATTTTTTTGTTACAGGATAATGGTTTATTTAAAATTAATATAGAGAAATAGTTGAAATATAAGCATTGAATGAAATGGCGAATGTGCCTGAAGAAATTTTAGAAATTCTTATGTAGTTTTATGGTAAGAGTTCACGATAGTGGAAAGGCTGTCTCTTATACACATCTCCGAGCCCACGAGACAG
>ENA-OUQF01000709-OUQF01000709.1-human-gut-metagenome-genome-assembly--contig:-NODE-709-length-23522-cov-4.743597_pt1 | contig 23522 bp, 12 predicted proteins | sample MGYA00237947_ERZ548826 | MGnify/ENA primary metagenome ERZ548826 (study PRJEB26490, sample SAMN05194701) | human gut metagenome | biome: terrestrial biome; feature: human-associated habitat; material... | reverse complement strand
CCATATCTTCCTGCTCATCTGCTAATAGGAGCAAATCAAGATATTGTTTTTTATTCTCTTTAACTTCAATAATTTTCATCAATCGCACCTACAAATCCCGATTTATTTCATTATAGCAAAATCGCGGCCAAAGCGCAATCGCAGCCATCCGGAGCATTCCGGACGGCTGCGTTCCGTTCATTCGATCAATGACTGTCCGCTTTCTGCCGTTTCAACTCCGCCAGCTCTGCTTTCATCTCTGCGATCAGCACCTTCAGCTTCTCCTCGCATTCCTCGCACGTATGCGCATGAACGAGCCTTTTTCGATGTATTTTTAGGCTTTGTAGACGACTTCAAAAACCCGGCATCCATCGTAATTAAGGGCGTTCAAAATGCGTTTGGAAGCACATGGATTACTGAAGTGTCTGCACAGAATGGATATGGCGGAAATGGCACCACAAGATATTGGATTGACAAGAGTATTGGAATATGGGATATGGATGATCTGGGACTCGATTTTGAATATGAAGCAGATCCATCATACAATGTTGACCTACTCAATGAAGCACTTAAGGAGCGGCAATAACGACATGTTAAGGGTGCTGTGGGCATCGGCCTTAACATAGGCAGTATGCTTTTGCGCTTTCTTCCTTTCCGAAAAGATGAACCTCCGCGTTCATTCACAGTGTATCAAAAACACACGTCGCCGCGAACTGCACAGGTTCGCGGCGATTCTGTTTTTTCTTTGATGCTTGAGCTATGCCAGGCGGTACGAAAAAACATGAAAAATTTTTCAAATGTATAGCAGCCAGCATAACAAATCCGTTTCCGCACCTGCTACAATATAGGCAGGCTATTGGTAACCAATTCCCTGCGGCCTCGGGTAGGGGGCTTTCTCGTCTGTGCGGCCCAAGAGATAATCGGTGCTGGTGTGGTAGAAGTCGGCCAGTCTGATTAAAACGTCTGTCGGAATGTCGCGCTTGCCCATTTCGTAGTGGGAATAGCAGACCTGCGAGCAGCGCAAATACGCGGCGAGGTCTTTTTGAAAAAGGTCGCTGTCCTCCCGCAGATCGCGGATGCGTCTATACATGTTCCTGTGCTCCTTTATAAGCGTTTCACAGGAAAGAGTATATGTAAAACATTTTGTTCTGTTGAAATATGAAACAAAATGTTATATAGCGTGATTATTCCCTACTCAAATTTTACGGCGCAGGAGGTGTTGCAGTCAGGAGTAGGGGAGAGAAACAGAAAAAACTTCGAAGCACATCATTTAAAAACAAAAATCAAAAGGTAGGAGAAACATGAAAAAAGTAATTATATTGATTTTAACAGTTGTGTTACTGGTGTCTCTGTGCGCCTGCGGAAAATCTGAAAATGCAAAGGTTTGTGAAGACTTAATTAGTAAGATCGGTGAAGTAACCCTGGATTCTGATCAGGCAATTAAGGTTGCCGAAGAAGCGTATGACGCACTGTCGGATGAAGAGAAAGGGCAGATTGAAAAGAGCGCTGAGAAACTGACAGCAAGCAGAGAGACGTATAATCAGCTGCTTATCGACGAAAAACTTGGTGATGTTGCAGATATGATTGATGCAATCGGCGATGTGACGCTTGACTCCGAAAAGGCAATTATCAGCGCTGAGGACGCATTTGACGCGCTGTCTGATGAAGAAAAGGAAATCATCAAAGAGAGCGGCGAAAAGCTGGAAGCCAGCAGAGCGGCGTATGACACTATGGTGATGGAACAGCATGCGTCAGCGGTCATCGACAGCATTGATGCAATCGGTGATGTTACATTGGATGCAAAGTCTGCCATTGAAGAATCCAGAACACAATATAATGCCTTGACAAGCGACGAAAAGACGTTGGTCACGAACTACAGCACCCTTGAGGCAGCGGAAACAACGCTGGATACACTGGTTAAGGAAGAGAAGCAGAATTTGTTGAATGAATATCTTCCTAAATTCGACGTAAATGAAGATAAGGTCGAAGGCATAACATGGTATATGCCCAAGAATGAGCCACAGTATATTAACGAACGCTGCTATGTGACGGCATATGTCGGCGTTAAAGGTGATGAGGTCTGGATGTGCAATCGCTTCAACTATACCGGTGATAATTGGGTGTTCTACAATAAAATTATTCTTTCAGCCGATGGCGAGAAAATAGAAAAGGATATTGGGTCGTTTGCAACAACGCGGGATAACGGCGGCGGCGATGTGTGGGAATATTACGATGAGCCGCTGAGAATTAACGCCGATACTGACTTGGAGGAGATTCAGTTTATGGCAAAAATCGCCGATGCACAGGATGCGATTATTCGATTCAAGGGCAATGATTACAGCTATGATTATACGGTATCCAGTACAGATAAACAAATGATCCGTGACGCGATTGAGCTTTACCGGGCGCTGCTGCCTTGATCTGGATACTATAGTATGATGGAGTAAAATAACATGAAATATAAGAAAAGTACATTGGCATTGCTTTTGGCAGGACTTCTTTTACTGACAGGATGCGGGAAAACACTGTGCTCCATAGAGAATTGCAAAAACGCCGCTGTCGAGGATGAGGTCTACGGTGAGCTCTACTGCGAAGAACATTTAGCTAGCAGAAAAGCCTTTGAGATATCCAAGCAGGCTTTTGATAAAATCTCTTCCGCTTATGAAATTGCTTCAAATTTCAGCGATGATATTTACGAATCGTGGCGGATGGCTATTTTCAACGATGATGATATCCTTGAAAGCGGGACAGCCTTTCTTGTGAAAAGCCTGCATATCAGTGAAAAAGACCTGATAGACGGCCTTGCATATACAGTAGCTGATCTCGTTGGTTCAGAAGAGTCTGCTACTGTTGCGGAGAACGGGTATGAGCTATATTCACAATATTCATATGCAATTTTCCAGATTATGAAAAGCAGCTTATTTACCTTCTGCGTCCGCGTCACAACAAACGCCTACGTCTTGAATGGTGACGCTGAACAGGCAGAAACCCTGCTGAATGAAGCAAAGAATTTGATGAAAGAGCTGAATGAGAAATATGCAGATTATGAGTATTATCCCAAATTAAAGGAGCTTCTTACACAGGTTACTGCTTTGCTTGATTTCTGCAACAATTCGGAAGGCTCTTTTGAACAGGCTAAAACCACAATTAACGACTATAAAAACAGCATCCGCGATCTGACAAACGACTTAAATTACATATTCGCGGAATAACGGCAAAAACGCAAGTCATACATCAGGCCCGGCTCGGGGATTCCGAGCCGGGCCTGATGTTAGTAATCAGAAAAAACAATTCGCCGAAGAACTCCGGGCGATGGAAATCGGGGTGGTCTGCGTCTACGGGGTTCCACGCGAGATAGTGCTCCTGCTCTGTCAGATCGCCGCATTTGTAGAAATTCCCCCGGATCGTCCCGGACGGAACGAATTCCGGGAAAAACAGCCGCAGCAGCTGGAAGGGCAGCTCGTATGTCACGTCCCAGCCGCCGGCTCTCCGCGCGCACGCTGCGTTCAGCGCCGCAGCTCCGCCGGGCAGAAGGATCCGCATCCGGTCCTCCCTGCCCGTGCCGAAGCCAAAGTAGAGACAGAGATTGGGGTTCAGCTCAATATTCAGATACCGTGCGTCATGCGCCGCGGCGCTGATGAAAAATTCCAGACAGCTGTCCTGACACGGCTGATCGAGCACGCCGGAATGCTCGGCGCGGATTTTTTGTTCCTCCGCGTGCAGGTGCACATACAGCCGGCTGTCGTCAAAGGCGAGCTGCGCATACGCGCTGATCTGCCCGCAGGGCTTCCAGAGGCGCCGGTCGATCAGCGCCCGCTCGATTTTGTTCCAGTCTGGCCTTCCGGCAGTCCTTTGGATCCGATATTGTCTGGTCATGGCGTTCCCCTTCCGCTGAATCCGATTTGGATTTAATTTAGCGCATCAAGCCGGGAAAAGCAAGCGTGCGCTGTCTTCATGGCGCTTCCGTCATGTCGTAGAGCGTTGTTTTGCCGTCCCGCTGCCGCTGTGCGGCGGCGAGGGCGTAAAGGGCCTGCGTGGTCGCGGTAAGGTCGCTGCCGCCGTCTTGTGTGTGGGCGAAGCTGCCGTCTTCCAGCTGGAAGCGCAGCAGTACGTCCTCGACCGCTGCACCGTTTTTCATGAACCGTTCATCGTCCGGCGAAATGCCCAGCTCCGTCAGCGCCACAAGCACCTGACAGACGGATTCGCTGTTTACGGCGTCCCAGGAAATAAACGTTCCGTCCGGCTCCTGCTCCCATTCCAGCCATGCAAGGCCGCGCTCCACCGCGCCGGCGACCGCCGCATCGCCGCGGTATTTCGCAAGCGCCTGCAGCGCCATTGCGGTGAGGTCGACGTCGGAGGGGCCTCCCGCAAGGCCCCAGCCGCCGTCCGTATTCTGTCGGGACAGGATTTCTTCTACATACCCCTCGCGCGTGGCCTGTATGGCGGCGTCCGGGTTTTCGGGGATCTCATAGTTGGCCGAATCCAGCGCCAGCAGCGCGAAAATTGCGCCGTTGACGCCCTGCAGCGTCGCCCGGTCGAGATCGGCCAGCGGCATGAGCAGGTCATAGCCGCCCACGTCGCGCACATCGCGGCCAATAGCCGTCAGGGCCAGCACGAGGCGGGAATATTCGGTATACTTCGTCTCACTGAGCGTTCCGCCCCGCTCCGTGACTGCCTCCACGACGTTTTTGTAATAGGCTTCATAGTACGCTTCGTCAACCTTCACGCCGGAGCGCGCAAGGCCAAACACCGTCCAATCGCCGTTCAGGGAGCCGAATGCCGGCTCCGGCGTGGCTTTTTTGAGGTACGCCGCCGTCTGCTCCAGCGGCGTTTTTGCCGCACCGCAGGCGCAAAGCAGCAGCGTAAGGGCAAGGAGCAGGGACAAAAGCCGTTTTTTCTTCATCTCTTACTCCTTTACGGCCACGGCGGCACAGACCAGCTTTCCGCTGCCGTCCAGCAGGAACAGGCGGATTCTCGCGCTGCTCTTGTCCAGCGTCACCTCGCCTGTCTCCGTCAGCGTCCGCGTCAGCGTCATCCGGCCGCTTGCGTGATAGCAGGCGGCAACCAGCGTCTGCCCGGACTCGAAGCTGCCCTTGACGCGCAGCGTGCCGCGCTCGGAAAAATAGAGGCACGTCAGTCCGCCGAGCCTGCCGGTCACGGCGTCGCTCCTGACCCTGATCGGGATCTCCAGCGCCGGGGAGCGCGTTTCGATACCGGCGGTCATGCCGCCCTGCCCATCCGGCGTATTGTGGTACATCCGGCTCATTGCGCCGGAGCCGCCAAACGCCGCGGACGCTGTTTCGTCCCCCTCCTCGACCGGCGTGGTGGGGAATGTGAGCGTCTTCGTCACGTCCCGCGTCACGCCGTTGACGAATTCGCCGTTTACGCTCAGGCCCTCCGGCGCGAACATTTCTCCTGCCTTGTATTCGGTCTTCTCCGGCATCGTCACGACCGTCATGCCCTTCAGCGCGCTGCCGAAGGCCATGAGGCACGCCGAGTCGTTTTTGAAGTAGATCGTGCCGTTCTCGTCCACGACCGGGCTGCAAATGGCATACTGCGCCTCCGGTTTGACCGGCGTAAAGAGCGCATACGCGGCAGAATACGACTTGCCCTGGTAGAGCTCCGCTGTGCGGTAAACGGTGTCCGGCTTGTCCTGTCCGGCGCTGTCGCGCAGAACGCGCAGGATGCCCGGCGTATAGTTGTCGAAGAAGTAGACATAGACATAGCCTTTGTGGTCTTCGCCCTCATAGGCCGTCGTGAGAAGACCGCTCGTCTGCGGATAGCCCTTTGTCGGCACGGTGTAGGCAATCTCCCACTCCTTCAGATCTATCACTGTGATGTTGTGTCCGGAATACTGGCCGAACTGGTTGGAGCCGCTCACGCCGATGTAGGCCCGTCCGTTGTAGACGACCGGCGTCGACGTGCTCATCGGCGTGCTGTCGGTTCCATTTTCCAGCAGAAGCGTCCGGCACGTACCGAGCTTCCAGCGGCCGTTTTCCTGTTCCAGCCGGATCTGGATAAACTCGCCGCCCTTGCTGGCAGCGTAATAGGCGTCTGTTTTGGTGTCATAGCAGATGCTGCTGCGCACGTCCCCGCGCAGGCCGCCCTGACGGCCGAGCAATTCGCCGGTCTTCGCGTCCAGCAGCAGAATTTCGCCGGTCTCCGATGTACAGCCGTTCTGCCCGTCGTCGGTGCCGACCAGCACAAAGTCCCTGCAGGCATACGCGCCCGCCCAGTAGAAGCCGCCGGTCTGCACATGCCGCCATGACGCGGTTTTGGCCTCGTCCGGCGTGTCCGGGTTCTCATCTGTAAGAGAGAGGCAGACAAAGCTTGCGTTTTTTTCATCGGTATTCCAGAAGCCGGTATAGGCATAGCCGTCCGCGACCGTGATCGGGCAGTTTGCCTGGCCGAGGAGCGGATCGGTGTAGATCCAGAGGGATTCCAGCGTCACCGCGTCGAACGCCTGGATGCGTCCCTTGGCGAGGCCGACAAGCAGCATGCCGTCCGCGTACGTCGGTCCATTGATCGCAAAGTCCGACGCGCCGGCCATCTTTCCGGTTTTCAGCACCTCGCCGGTGTCCTTGTCCACGCGGAGAATCGTCGTCCCCGCATAGACCACCAGCTCGCCGTTCACCAGAATCGGGTTGCTGACCGCGCCGCTGGAATGCCCCTTGCCGATCTGCGCCGCCCAGTAGAGCGTTCCTTCCTCCGCGCGAATCGGAGTCGCGGCGGCTGTTACGGCGTTGTTTTGATCGTTGCCGCGGAAGCTCGGCCAGTACGCGGTCAGCTCATGCCGCAGGCCGTCCGGCTTCGCCGTGTCCAGCGCAACAGATATCCTGCCCAGCTCCGTGTATGTGTTTCCGCAGAAACTCAGCACGCCGTCCTCCAGCGTCAGCGCGCCGCTCTGCCCGACATATCCGTTCTTTGTGACCGCGCACTGGTAGGAAAAGCCTTCGCAGAGCGCGAAGGTATCGCCCTCCGGCCAGACGCGGCTGCCGCTGACGGTCTCGTAAATGTAGACCAGCGCGCCAGACGGCGTCACGTTGAAGCGCACCTGCTGCGTCTGCGCTTTGCGGACCTGAATCGTATAGACGGTCTCCGCGCCCGGCGCGTATTCGTTCGTCAGCACGATGCGGATGGTTTCATCCCCGGTGCCGCCGTGCAGCGGCACGGAGATCTGTCCGTCCGCCGGGAGCGTTTCACCGTTTACAGACGCCGCATATCCCGTTCCGGTTTCCCCGTATTTCACCTTGCCCGACTGCAGAAGCACCGTCAGCTCGAGCGAAGCTGCCGCTGCCGGCACCTGCACGGAATATGCCGTCTCTGTGCGAATGTAGCCAGTGGTCGTTCCGTCGCTGCGATAAAGCGGCACGGTCTCGCCGTCCCGCGAAACGCTCAGCGCACGCAGGCTGAGCGCCCGCCGCAGCTCCACCGCATAGTCCACATAGTTCGTCACGTCATTGCCGCTGTCATACTGCGCCACGCGGAAGGTCACGGTGTTGCCGTGCCCGCTGCCGGAAAGCAGCGCCTCGGGCAGCTTTGTGCCAGTTTCTTTGCCGTTCGTCAGTAAAAGCTCTTCCGCGGGAAGCTCGTCCCGGCTCGTGCTCTGCACGGGGTAGATCGCCGTAATGTTCGTCCATTCTGCCCCGGTCCAGACGTAGAGCGCGTTAGTCGCGTCCGAAACGGTGGCCGTGTAGCGGTGCGTCCCCGCCTCGAACGCAGGGGACAGGGCGACATTGCCCTTGTTCCCGCTGGCTGAAGACGAGCCGAGCGCCAGCGTCTGCATCCAGTCCCCGGCATTCACCCTGATCCTGTACGCACTCGCGGCCGCGGAATCGTCGTCCGCAAGGAATGTCTTTTTCGTGTGGTACCATGTGTCCTTCGTCGCGACGTAGGAATATTTCTCCTTCGGCACGAGCGTGTAGGTATAGGTCACGGTTCCGTCGTAATTCTTTTCCGAGGTATAGCCCAGTACCTCGCCGTTTTTGTTCCGGATCTCCAATTCATCGGCGTCCACCAAGACAAACCTGACGTTCTTCCCTGCGTTCGGCTGAAGCTTCAGCGTGTAGACCATCGAATATCCGCCGGAGGCTACCGTGACCAGAATGTCCGTATTTCCGGAAACCGGCACGCAGACGCTTCCATCCGTATCCGGCGTATACTGTGCATTGCCGGACGTCACGGTGATCGTGCTCCCCGCCGTCGTGGTTTCCAGCCGGAGCTTCACCGCAGCCGTGTCCACAATTCTGTAGGTATAGGTCTGCGTCAGCGGAGAAAATGCCAGATCCGCCGCCTGCACAACGCCGTCCGCATTCTCCACGCGCAGCGACTTCAGCGTCGGCACGCGCGCAAGCACAAGCTTCAGCTCCATGCTCTGGATGCAGCCTTCGGCCTCGCGGCTCAGCCGGAAAACCACCTCATTGCCCTCCGTGCCCAGCCGGACGGCGTCGCACAGAGGCGTGACATAGCTGCCCGCCGCGAATTCTTGCTCCGTAACCGCACTCCCGTCCGTCTTCCGGTAGGAGACCGTCATTGCAAACTCATTGGACATGCCGGCGGCCTTCGGTACATGCGGATAAAGCTCTCCGGCATACGCATCCGGGATCTGCGCGATCACCGTATGCGCCTGCTGCTGCGCTGCGGCGTCCGTGACGCACAGGCCGTCTGTAAAACGGCTGCCGTCCTCCGCGCCCATGCTCTCGTAGGTGCGTGAGAGCTGGAATCCCGCCTCGTTGAACCAGCTCCCGGTGGGAAGCGCCAGGCTGACGCTGTCCGGGCCGGAAACCGTCACGTCTTTGCGGCTCGCGATGCGGTTTTGAATTCTGGCCGCAATGGTGTATGTCCCCCGCGGCAGCAAGAGCGTATTGCCGCTTGCGGAAAACTCGCGTCCGTATTCGTTGACCGCCGTGATCCCGCAGTCCGGCTCCGAGGCTGTGACCGTCACGGAATACTGCTCCGTCAGGCTGTCCTCATAGCGTTTTATGGCAGACGACAGCTCGTCTGCCAGCGCGGCAGTCTCCGTGTCTGTCTGGCCGGGATACTTCGCCAGCGCATCGTCGTATGCCGTCTTCGCTGCAGCCTGTACGTCGGCAGGCTTGTCCAGATAATCCGCCGTGACCTGCATCAGGCGCTGCAGCGCGTCTGTCATCTGCGCGACCGTGTCCTCGCTGAAATAGAGGAAGCGGATGCTGTCCGCCTGCTCCAGCAGCGTGACAGACTTCGGGAAATCCCCGCAGAAGGTGAAGTTTCCGCTCACATTCTGGATCCTCGTAATCATTTTGGAGTATTGCGCGTCCAGCCCCGCGAAGCTGTAGCCGCTGTTCAGCAGCGCCTGCGCGATGCTCTCGCCCGCGGCATAATAAACCTTTGCGGGGCGAATCAGCAGCTTCCGGCTTGTGTGTGTCGTCTGCGCGGAGAGATAGAAATAATTCCCGCTCCCCTGCTCCGCCGCCAGTACGCCAAGCGGGAGGCAGGACAGAAGCATTGCCAGCAGCAGCAATGCGGCGATCGTTCGTTTACACTTCATAGAGTTCCTCCCGTCAGTAGAGACAGTTCAGCCACTTGAGGCGCAGCTTTCGGGGCCATTTCGTGTTGGTTTTGAGTAAATTCAGAACGGTTCCGTGGAAATTCCGCATGCTTTCCCGTTCTGCGGCATCCAGCGTCCTGGAAGAAAAGAGCGCCTTTTCGTTCAGCGCGGCCATGGCCCGGAACGTGTCTGCGGTTTCCTCGCCAAAGCGTTCTGAAACCGGGCCGCAGAGCGCAAGCATGGAGCCGCCGCCCCGCTCGAGGCCGAGGGCGGACAAAAGACCGGCCGCATCGGCAAACAGGCTGGAAGCGGCCCCGGAATTGTCCGGGTCGTCAAATGCTCTGCGCCTGTTTTTGAGAATCACATGATGCCTGATAAGGATGCCTGCGAGCAGCAGGAGCAGAATTCCAAGCGCAAGCAGCAGCCAGAGTGCGGGCTTTGCGAGCAGGCCGGTGCGCTGGCCGCCGTCGGGGGTATTGTCCGAATCTTCGGACTGCTCCGCGTCCTGCTGCTCCGGCTCCTGGCCCTCGGTGATGCGCGGGCCGGTTCCGTCGCCTTCGCCGGCTCCGACGGGCCTGATGCCGCTTTCCGTCTGCTCCGGCGCAAGGCTCTCAAGCCCCGGCGTCAGCGCCAGCGGCAGCCAGCCCACGCCGTCCTGATACACCTCGACCCACGCTCCGGCGTTTTCGCCTGTGACAGAGACTGTCTCGTTTGCCCCGGTTTTGACGATAAATCCCTCCGCATAGCGGGCAGGGATGCCGTACTCACGCAGCGCAAGCGCTGCGACGGTTGCATATTGGTACGTCGTGCCCCCGGCCGTGCCGTCCAGCGGAAGGGCCGTATGGCCGTCGAAGCAGGACTCCAGGAACGCAAGGGCGCAGAGCTGGGCCTGTTCCTTGGATAATTCTCCGGAAACGCCGAGCGCCTGCTTTGTTTCTTCGAGCAGCGCGCCCATCTCATCGAGAAATTCCTGCGGCACGGAGCGCGCGTAGGAATCCACGAAATCGCGGTAGGCGCTCTCCATCCGGAGATAGCCGCCGCTTGTCTCATTCTGCTGCAGCTCGTCCAGAATCTGCTGGAGCATCGTGCCTGCATCCGCGATCGCAGTGTAAGAATACGTGCGTTCGCCGTTCCAGCCGCGGGTCGTGACCGCAGACGGCGCAAGACGGTTTTTGGCCGTTCCGGCGCCGTCCGGAAGAACGGAGAACGGCGCATACCGGTAAAGCGAGCAGGCGGAAAAATTTGAAATCTGTATGGTCTGCGTCTCATATTCCGCTGTCTGCACGGCGGAGCATGCGAATTGGGACTGCGGATAGAAGCCGTTTTCATGGAGCCAGTAGAACAGATCCTTTGCCTCCGCAGAGAATTGGCTGGAAATCGGCTCCCATTTCCCATTTTCGTATACATCGCCGACAAAGCCGCGCAGGTACAGCGTTTCGGCTCTGTCCGAAGTGACGGACAGGACGGTGTCTGTGCCTTCCGGCTTTATAACCGGACTGCTCAGATCGCCCTCCGGCAGAATTTCCGCCGGTTTTTCATAGCGCCAATGGTGCAGCGCGTCCTTTGCAGTTTGAGAAAGGCGCTGCACGGTGCCGGGTTGAAGCGTCAACGCCGCAATCCCCAGCACGACTGCGCCGGACAGCAGAAAGCTGAGCGCCGAAACGGCGCTTTTCTGCCATGCCAGCAGCAAAAGGGCAATCCCGGCCGAGACGAAAAGCCACGGCGTGATGTGGACGAGTCCCGCCGCAGAGGTGAGGCAGATAAGCAGCGCGGCGGTCAAAGCCGGGGCCTTGGCCAGAAGCAGCGACAATGCCGCCAGCAGCAGGCCGCAAAGCGCGCCGGCCAGCCAGAGGCCGGAGCCGTCGGTTTCGGCCAGCGGCAGCAGGATGCCTTTCCCTGCCGCCCAGAGGCTGCGCGTCTCATTCCAGAGTGCGCCGAATCCGTTCAGGAGCGCCGTCCGCGCGAAGCACACGATCGCAATCAGGGCCGCGAGTGCGGCGGGCAGCAGAACCGTCCCTCTGTGAAGGTGCCTTGCAAGCGTAAATACGGCCAGACAGGCAAGTCCTGAGATAAAAAGGGGCAGCACGGCGGTCAGGCCGCTGACGGTGACGAGCAGGCCCGCGAGGGCAATGAAACTCAGGCCGGCGGTCAGCGCATCGCGCCGCAGGGCCGCAGGGGCCTGTTGTTTTCCGACATGGAGGCCGGGTGTTTTCGATTTCATGTGCAGGCCTCCTTTAGATTTCCAGCTCAGAGAGCCGGTTCTGGTAATCGGTTTCGCTGAAATCCGCGCCGCAGACGAGGGACGTGAGGCGTCCGAGGGTCTGCAGCTTCGAATCGGCAGGCAGCTCGCCGCTGACATAGATCAGATGCGAATACGCTCCGGCGGGAGCCGTCTGCAAAAGCAGCTGCGCGCCGGGCAGGCCGGGTTCGGCCTTCGCGGTCAGCAGGCGCGGCAGAAGCGCGATAAGCTCGTCGAGTCCGCGCACCAGATGGCACACCAGCCGGCCGTTTTCGTTCCAGCAAAGGGTGAACTGGACGGACTGCGCCAGCAGGTTGCGGCAGAGGGACACGACGAGCTCGGCCTCAGCGTCCGTGCGGGCCCTTGTGGGCGCTTCCTCCGTGCGCTCCCAGAAGAGGGCGGCGGAGCGCGTGATGGGCAGCGAAGCGTCCTTCACGATGAGCTTGCCGTATTTCTGGCTGAGCTTCCAATGCACCTGCCGCGGGCTGTCGCCGGGGACATAGTCGCGGATCTGGAAGATCTCGGAGAGATCGGAGCCAGGACGCTTGGCAGAATAGTCCTCCGCCTCTTCAACGCGGGCAGCCGAGGGCGTGAGCAGAAGGTTCTGCGGGAACGTGTCCGGCTGGACGACGGAAGCGGCGCGGGCGTCCGCGTCCGCTTTTACGCCGATGAGGCCGAAGCAGTCATACAGGCGCACGGAGACGACGCTCAGGCGGATACGGCCGCAGAACGGGCTGCCGAACGCCGTGCGGACAGTCTGCGCACGCTTCGGCCAGATGCCGCAGGCGAGCTCGACAATCTGCGCTTCCCCGTTCAGCTGGTTTTCCAGCCGGACGCGGCAGGCGCACAGGCAGACCGGAACGGGCGACGGATTCTGGACCGTCAGTTCCAGCACGCCCTCGGTACCTTTTTTCAAATTGACAGGCATATTTGCCGTCAGCTTCAGCTTCCCGGCCGCAAGCAGATTGAGCGGCAGGCACAGAAGCGGCAGTGCGGCCATGCAGACCGCAAGGCCAAGCGCCGCAGGGCTGGCCGTCTGGACAGTCAGGACGAGAAGTCCCAGCGTCAGCAGGAGCCAGACGAATTTCCGGACAATTTTCATGCTTTCAGCACCGGCATATCCACGGATTTCAGAATTTCCGCGAGGATATTTTCAGCCTTTTCCTCCATCATACGGGCCTTTGCAGATAAAATGAGACGGTGCGCACACACATCCGGGAAGACCGATGCGACATCCTCCGGCACGACGAAATCGCGCCCGGCGAGGAAGGCGTGCGCCTTTGCCATCCGGCACAGGGCCAGCGCACCGCGCGGGCTGACGCCAAGCTCGACCATGGGATGCGTGCGCGTGGCCTCGGCCAGCGTGGTGATGTAGTCGAAGATACGGTCGTTCGCCTCGACGTTTCGGGTCTCCTGCACGAGGCTCAGAAGCTCGTCCTTCGTGACGACGGGCATGACGCGGTCGAGCGGGTTCTCACTGTGGCGGTCGCGCAGAATATTGATCTGACTCTTATGATCCGGATAGCCCATGCTGAGGCGGATGAGGAAGCGGTCGAGCTGGGAGCTCGGCAGCAGCGTCGTACCCGCAGAGCCGGTCGGGTTCTGCGTCGCCAGAACAACGAAGGGGGTGGGCAGCTCATAGGTTCTGCCGTCGACCGTGACCCTGCGCTCCTCCATGGCTTCCAGAAGGGCGGACTGTGTCTTGCTGGATGTGCGGTTGATTTCGTCCGCCAGCAGCAGGTTCGTCATGATCGCGCCCGGCTTGTAGACGAAGGAATCCTCCTTCTTGTCGTACACGGAATAGCCGATGACGTCAGACGGGACGGTGTCCGACGTGAACTGGACGCGGCGGGTGTCGAGGCCCAGAACCTTGGCAAAGGTCAGAGCAGTGGTGGTCTTGCCGACACCGGGAACGTCCTCCATAAGGACGTGGCCCTGCGCGAGAATGGCCATGAGGATTTTCTCGACGTTCTCGTTCTTGCCGACGATGACGGACTCGATTTCCGTTAAAATGTTCTGAATTTTCTCATTCATCTGTATGTTCTCCTTCTTCCTGATCGGTTGGAATTGTGGGCTCTGTGGGGTCAACAGGCTCCGCCGGCCCGACCGGCTGATCGACCGGCGGGTCAACGCGCGGCAAATAGCCGCAGACCGAGCACGTGCCGCCTTCGCCCAGTGTGTCGTGCGGTTCGATGAAGCTGATCTGCCGGCAGCCGCTGCACGCGATCGTGTGCGTCTGTCCGTCTGGATTGGGTGTGGCGTCGACCTTGCCGTCGCTGTGCTCATACCAGCAGACGGAGCAGTACCACTCCTGCAGGCTGCCTCCGCGCTTCCAGCTGTGCGGGAGTGTTTCGCCGATCTTCTCGCCGCAGACGCGGCACTTCTCCCAGTGGCCCTCTCCGTCGCATTCCAGACTGTCCTGCGCGGTGTGGCCCTTCGGGCCGACGGGCTGCGTGTCGACATAGCCGCAGATCAGGCACGTTCTGGTCTCCGTGCCGCCCTCGGTGCAGGTCGCGGTGCTGACGACAGTATCGTCCCAGCGATGCGCCTCCGGCTCTGCTGTGTAGCCGCAGACGCCGCAGACGGCGGTATGTGTCTGCGCATCGGAAGTATAGTCCAGCGTGTGTGTCTCCTCGTCGAACAGCGCGTCGCAGGCGGGAGACAGGCAGTGCTTCTGGTGCTTTTTGGCGTCTATCGGCTGCCATTCCCATTTTTCGTGGGTGCAGGCTTCGACCGCACCGCAGCTGATGCAGACATAACTGCCGCTTTTGTTCTGATAGTTGTGTTCGCCGCTCCAGTGACCGTTCACGCAGGTCCGGCAATAGCCTGCGCCGTTGTTTCCGGTCTGGCCCATTGAGCCGCCGACATCCCAGCCGCAGGCGAGGGTATAGCGAATGGTGAGCACGTCATGGCCGCTGCCGGGGAAGTGATAATCGGAAAGGCCCTGACCGGGATAGAATTCCGTTCCGTCGCTCAGGGAATACAGCCAGCCGGAGGCGCCGGTGAAATCAAATTCGCCGAGCGCGCCGCCCGCATAGCTCAGTTGGACGTTGTTCCGATAGAGGCAGCGCCAGAGGCGGGCGAGATTGCTGCCCGCGCCGAACCGGGCGTCAATGCCGGCGAGGATCTCCTCGTCCGTATTGCCGAACTGATCCCACTCCTGGCTCGTCTGATTGTTCTTGCTGAGCGCGCGGGCGCTGCTCACGAGATGCGAGCCGTCGTCCATCTCGGACACATAGAAGCCCTGCTCCAGCGAGCCCTGATAGGCGCCTGTCCAGCCGGGGAAGGATTCGTGCGGCTGGTCAAACGGCGCAGGCACATCCTGATTGAGGACAACCTTTGCGATGACGTAGGACAGCGGCTCGTCGGAGAGAATCTCATAGGAGACGGGGCCGTAGACGCCGAGGTCGAGAACGCTCAGGTCAATGTAGATCTGGGCAATTTCCCCGGTCTTCTGGCCTTTTTCACTTCGTTTCGCCGTGAGGTACAGGCTTTTTTCGCCGTAATTGCCCTGCTCATCCTCCGCGTAGATGCAGAGCTCATAGTAGAAGGTGTCGCCCTCGGCGTTCTTCGGGAGAACCGGCGTGAGCGTGAAATGCTGCGTATCGCCGGATTCTCCGGCCCAGTCGGCCGTCCCGCCGGAGCCGCTGCGGCGGCCCTTCGGGCCGTCCAGCAGGTAGAGCGTAACGGTCATCTTTGTGTCCGTACCGGTGGCGCGGATAACGCTGACGATCTGTCCCTGCGCGTCGCGCGTGACGGCGTTGACCGTAAGATTGGTAACGGCGGGCTGATCGCTCGTCCCGGCGGCGATGGTGTCGATGGCGTCGTGGCTCGTGGTGATCTCGACGGTCTGTTCGCCGCGGTGCTTATACGGCAGGTCGAACGTAAAGGTGCAGCTTTCGCCGGCTGAAACTGCGGTTACGGTAAATGTATTGCCGCCTGTTTTGCCGTCCTTCAGCAGCATCGTGACGGAGCCGGAGGCGGAAAGCGTCTCCGTGCGTCCGGATGCGGTCTGGTAGCATTTCACGGACGAAATGGTCACATCCGCGGCGTCCTCGCCCTGAATCGCAAATTGATAGGTCAAACGACCGTCCGTCAGCTGATCGTCGTAGATGGGGTCGGCATTGACGGTCCTTCCGTTTTCACAGGTGAGCGCGCACGGGATGACGGTCTTCGTCTCCGGGTCGGTCAGCGTGTAGGTCATTTTCATGCTCACATCGCTCTGGTAGCGGAGCGTGACCGTGAAAGCGGCGGTTTTCTCCTTGACCTTCGCGGTGACGAGAATGGTGTATGTTGTTCCGGACTCGGCGCTCTGAAGCTGATAGCTGCCCTTTTCCGTGTTCAGAGCCGCGCCGTCGATGGAGGCGGAGATAATCTGCGCGTCATTTGCATTCTTGCCTTTGAGGCCGAATTTATAAAGCAGCTCGCCGCTTTGCAGCTGATTGTGCTTGATGGTCAGATTGACGCGCTTGTCCACGCCGCAGAGAACCGTCCGGGCCGTGACGGATTTTTCGTACCAGGTGAACTGGAGCTGCAAATCCAGACCGTCTTCGTAGGTAATCACAAATGTATAGCGGAGCGTCTGGCCGGAGACGCGGGCCGTAACGGTGATATAGTAGGTCTCGGTGTCCTTGCCGTCCGCGGGGGCCATCTGGAACGTGCCGGACTGCGTCAGGCTTCCGCTTGCGCCATCCGCCGCATAGTAATCCGCGCTGACGAATTCCGCCTCGCGGGAGCTCTCTCCGAGAAAATCGAAGCTGTACTGGAAGAGCCCGTCCGTCAGGGTGTCGCCTTTGACAGTGCTTGTGACAGAGCTGTTTACGTAGCACGTCGCCTGCCCGTCCGGCTGCCAGCTGAGACGGAGATCCAGATCGATGCCGGATTCGAGGCGGAGAATGAAGGTGAATTGAACATCCGTTTCGACGGTCTCGCCCTTCTGGTTTTTCTGCGCGGCGTTGGCCTGCACGGTGAAGACGTAGTTCTGGTATTCCGCGCCGTCCGGTAGCGTCATAGGCACCGCGCCGCGGGTGTCGATCTCGTTGGGGACGGCGCTGCCCGCGGCAAAGAACGCGCCGGTGATGGCCGCGTCCTGCGCGTCGAGGCCGGTAAGGTCAAGCCGGTACGGAAGCGCGCCGTCGTCGAGCTGGGTCAGCAGCACGCGCTTGCCGACTGTGTCTCCGGGCGCGCAGACGATGGAGGCCGGCTCCGAGCCGTACCTGTACCACGTCAAAGACGCGCCGAGATCGAGCTCGGGCAGCGGAAGGTCTTCCCCGGCTTCGCCGGTATCGCCGGGGGTCTCGCCCTCGCCGCCCTGATTGGAATCCGTATTCGTGCCGATGTCCGCCTCGGAGTAGTCGTGCTGCGTGGGCTGCTCCTGCGGGACGGTTTCGGGCTCCGTGTCCTGCCCGGCTTCGTTGTCCGTCTCATTCGGCTCGGGCTGCTCGACGTCGCCCTCGAGGCTGCTTTCGGGATTGCCGCCCGCGCCGGAGCCGGAGGTTTCTATGCCGTCTCCGGCACCGGAGCCGCCGGGGCCGGTACCGGCCTGCAGGACGGTGATCTCCTGCGGCTCGGCCTGCAGGATGGGATTGTCCGGCTCGGCCGTCCGCATGCCCATGAGCGGCAGGCAGATGCTCAGCACGAGCGCGGCGGTCAGCACGCCGCAGCCTGCGGTTCTGAGCCATGGATGGTTGTCAAATAGCTTGTTCATGTGTTTTCGCCCCTTGGAAAAAGGGGCTTCCCCCTTGAAAATGTGCGGTTTATTCGTATGTTCAAAACTTCTCTTAAACGCACGAATAAGCCGCACAGTTCCCCGCGCTTTCGCGCGGGGAACTGCCCAGCCTTTGGGTGGTCAGTCGATATTCGGTTTTAAATATCGTGCTTGCATCTTATTTTGCATACAGCTCCATGAAGCGCATGAGGATGGTCGCGACCTGCGCGCGGCTGGCGGTGGCTTTCGGGCTGAGCCTGCTGCCGCTGCCCTGAATGAGACCGCTTGCGACGGCCCACTGCATGGCCTCGACAGCGTAGCTGCTGGCCGTGTCCGCGTCGGTGAAGGAAGTCAGCGCGGCGGACTTCGTCACGTCATAGCCCTTCTGCTTCGCGTAGCGGTACAGGATGGCGGCCAGCTGCTCGCGGGTGACGGCGCCGGTCATGTTCGTGCCGTCGGAAATGCCGGTATCCATGGCCCACTTCTGGCCCGCGGCGTACCACAGCGTGCCGGCGGTATTGACGCCCTCGAGGCGGGCGAGCATCGTGACGATCATGCCGCGGGTCGTGTCGGCGTCCGGGCTGAACGTGGTGCTGCCGGTGCCGTTCATGAAGCCCTTTTCGCAGGCGTACTTCACGCCGTCATAGAACCAACTGTTCGCAAAGACGTCCGTGAACGGCAGCGTGCTGCCGGTATCCGGCTTCTGCGACGGCTTGGACGGCGTGACCGGGACAACCGGCGCCGTCAGCGCCCGGTAGCGCGCCTCGGCGTCGAGAAGCGCCTGATAATTCGAGACCAGCGCTTTCTGCTCGTCGGTCAGGGCATCATACGCATTTCGAGCGGCAGTAATGGCCGTGCCGCTGGAAGTCGTGACCGTGCCGATGGCGTCGATCAGGTCCATGACCTCCTTCTGCGCGCCGGGCAGCACCGTAATGGTCACATCGTCGATCATACCGCGATATTCCGTAGGATAGGAATCAAGGAAGCCCACCGTGACCAGCAGATCGACATAGCCGCCGTGGATTTTATACGTTCCGGCAGGTGTGCTTGCGGGCACAGTGAAAGTGATGTTTTTGATCTCTTCCAGCGTGCTCACGCTCGTACCCTCGTCATCAGTGAACGCTCCGTTGGAAAGATAGCGGGTGCTGATCTTCTTCACGCCGGGAATCTGGGTGAAGAATGCCAGCGTGGCGCGGTTGAGCTTGTTCTGCGCATTGATCTCATACTTGCTGCGCAGCGCGTCCACGGGCAGGTTGGGGACGGAAATCGTGATGCGCTCGCCCGCCTTGACTACGCCGTCATTGGAAGCGACCGCCGACATTTCCGCTTCGGGCAGCGTATAGTTCGGGTCATCCTCGACATGCAGCGTAATATCCGCCAGATGGCCGATCTCCATGCCGGTCGAAGCCGCCATACCACCCGTGTTGCCCTGCGTGAACTCAGAACCGAGGCCAGAACCGTAGCCGCCCTGAGACTGATAGCCGTCGCGGAGCACGATGGTACCGGAGGCCGTCAGGGGGACTTTGAGACGCGCATAGCTGCCAGCTTCGGAAGCGCTGGTGAAGTCGGGATAGGTCAGGCGAACGTCGGCATCAATGGTCAAATAGCCCTGCCGCGGCATATCGGTGATATAGCAAATTTTTCCTGTTCCGTTGTTGTAGATACGGAGAATCTTATGAACCGGAATGTTCTTGCCAATCGTCCACACACCCGCCGTATCGCCGATGCGCAGGTTTTCGCCGGGGCGTGTCTCGTTTTCCACGACAAACTTCACAACCTTGCCCTTGAGCGCGTAGACCTGCGTGACGTTCTGCCCTTCGTAGTCGGCGTTGACCTCGATGCAGTTGTAGCCGTCCTTGAGCAGAACCGTCACATCGCCGTTTCTATCGGCGGTATAGGTCGTTTTTACGGGTGTGCCGTCGTCATTGTATTCCAGATAATTATAGACATAAACCTTGCCATTGTCGCCGTTGATATGGAAAGAGAATTCCGCGCCGTCCGTGCCGTATTCATAGCCCCAGTCGGCATATTTCGAGGTATTCTCCAGCGATTCAAAGTTCGTCAGCTTCGTGTGCAGCTCGCCAATCTCGGTTTCCTTCGGGTCGTTCACATGGACGACGATCTCCGGCGTCTGGCAGTACATCACGCCCTTATCGTCGCACAGCTTGACGGTGAAGGTGGTCGTACCGGCCTTCTTGGGCACGAGATAGTAGCGCATGTTGGGATGCTCACCTGTGCCGCCGAGTCCCTTGTCTACGTAGACATCCTGTTTCTCGCGGATTTCAAAGATACTGTCGTCTTTGATGTCGAACTCCAACAGACCGGGAGATGTGAACGGCAGCCCCTTTTCTCCGCTTTGATAGCCCTCCGGGCGGTTCGTCCAGATCTCGCGGAAGCCGGTCTCGACCTCCTGCCCCAGATCAAGGTTGTAATAGCTGTTATGCAGCATGAAGTCATCGGGATACTGCGTCGGATAGCCGATGGAATCGCCGTTTTTGATGGCGGCCAGCGTTGCCGTATAATAGTCGGGCCAGTAGCTGGCGGCCACGTTCGTGCGCATGAAGTCCGCACGCTGGGCATCGCTCAGCGCAAGATAATCGATCTCTGCTTTGCGCACGTCGTTCAGATACTGCTTGTAATTCTCCTCCTTGACCTTGCCCGCATAGCCGGAAACCAGCTCGACCAGCGCGTCGATTTTTTCCTCATACGGAACCTTGAGCTCGTCCAGCCGCGATTTTAGGGCGAGTAGCTTTTCGGAATTTGTGACCTGTGCCTTTTCCTCATCGCTGTAGCCGTTGTAAATATCGAGGATACCGCAGACAGTTCGGTAAAGCTCTGTGGCATAGGAGGCAGTTTCAGCATTTGGCAGCGCTTCAATCTGCTTCACCAGTTCCTCCGGCGAAACCCGGAACCGGCGAAACGTGAAAGTATAGGACATGTTGATATACGTCTTCGCCGTCATGGATGCTTCGAGCACCAACGATCCGCTGCCGGAGGAGACATCGATGGTCTTGTTGTTTACAAGCTGCATCATCGCCATATTTACAGTTGGTTTGGTGCCTGTCTTTGTGCCGTTCATGTAGACCGCCACCTGTGCAACACCAGCACCCTTGGCTGCAATCTTGACGCTCTGCGTCTTTTCGCCGATATAGACCAGATAATTGTTGGATTCCTCCTGCAGGCCGATCTTGCCTGTCGGGTTGCCGTCCGCATCCAGAGCAAACATCGTTCCCTCGGGATAGCCATTGATGGTCTCAGGTGCGTCCGTATCGCATGTAAAGGTAAGTCTGCTGATGCTCATCGGCTTTCCCTTGTTGAGTTGGAGCGGATAGTATTCCGTTGTTTCGCCGGTCGTCAGGGCAATGAGATACGTTTTCCCGGAATAGATCAGGCAATTTTTCTGCGTAATGGTGGCACCGTTGGAAAAGTCACCGAGCTGAACGCCATATTCATCCAGCAGCACTGCGCTGGAGCCCTCCGGCACCTTCAGCGATACCTGGAAGCCTGCGTCGTTGAAGGAAGGATTCTCGGTATAGGTGTTCAGCGTCACCTTGAAGGTGTTGAATTTGGGGTCAAACAATACCTTCGGTTTAGAGGTATCGGCAGTAGGATTCTGCTTGTACGTCGTGATGTGAAGATCCTCCGCAGTCAGGTGTGCAGTAGGATGAATGACGCGGATCGTGTATTCCTCCGCCGGAGCGGTATTCGGATTGGCCGTCTCCCACGCGGGGTCGCCGCTCCTGACCGTGATGACCGAACCGGGCTTGATGCTGACCTCTTCCGTGCGGCGGAACTCCACGCCGTCCACATAGGTGTGAACCTGATACTGCTTGTTCATAGCCGTCGGCACAATGCAGAATCCATCCAGAACATCGAACTCTGTGCTCAGAATTAGGTCATACTCGTGCTGATCCGGGGAAAACGCTGGCGCGAGTGTTGCAAATTTGGAAAGATTGTTAATTTTGATCTGAAACGGGAATTCCAGCGACTTTACGCGCTTATCGCTGTCGCTCCAGTCTGCGCCGAGGTCTTTGCCTCGACCAGTGGAGGTATACATGACGTGAATCTCGTCACCCGGCTTGAGTGTGCCATCGGAAACCTTGTAGTTTGCAAAACCGTAGTTCGTGAACCAGTCGTTCAGCGTGCCCATCCAGCCAGAATCGCCGCCGTTGTCAAACTCGGCCACGCCCTCGATGTCGGAAATGTAGCCGTTTTCCGCGCCGGTCTGCGTGAAGCCGTGCTCCTCGATGGCCATGCGGACGCAGTCCATCATGGTCAGATCATCCGTCAGGGTGATCCACGTGTCAATTTCCTTGCCGGACCATGCCGGGGCAAGCCAGTTGGAGGCTTTGCTGGCCTCTGTGAACGTCGTATTCTCGACGGTCACATGGACCTGCTTTGTGGGATCTCCACCCGCCGCCAGCGAGACAGTGGGGAGCAACCCCACGAGCATGACCAGCGCGAGCAGCAGTGACAAAATTCGTTTTTTCATCGGTTTTGTCCTTTCTTTTCTGTTTTTTCTCTATCAAAACGCCACGCATGGCGGAGCAGAGGGATGCCTTTGGCCTGTACAGAGCCGCACCGCACGCCGCAGGCCGGTTTTTGGTAAATTGCGGCGAATCCGGATGCAGCTTCCTGTTTGGGTGTAGGGTGCTGTGCTGATTTCAGAGTGCTTTGAAATTTGCTGCGTTCGAATCCCCTCAGTCAGCTTCGCTGACAGCGTCCCTACCCCTTTTGGCCCTTCTGGCCATTTCCCCCTGTAAGGGGGAATCAGCCCCTTGTGCCCAAGGGGAGCCTTGGGGCGCACGGATTCCCTGCCCGGAAAAAACAAAATGCGCTGTCCCGTTCCCATTGGAACAGGCAGCGCCCGTCCTGTACGATAGGTTCATCGTGCTATCGATACAGTTGCACCCCTGCCGAAAAAATTACGGCGTGAAAACAGCGATTCTTCTGACTTGCGATCCGGGAGATCGGATTTTTTACGATCTCCCACGTCCGCGTCCTACCTTCTCATGGTCTCCCACAATGGCGCCCTTTCGGGCAAACGGCACTTGCCGTTTTCGGTCGCGGCCTCTCGCGCACAGCTCCGGGCGAATGGCTTGAAAACCTTTGTTCTTTCACCCCCGGCTCAGTGCCGCTCCGGCCCGCGACCGGGGATTACACGTTTTCAGATGCATATGTAATTGTAAATTCAGCAAAAAGCAGCACGCGCAGCCGCGGGCGCTTCTTTTTACGAAACGGGCAGAGCCCGGCCAGAGCCGAGCCTGTCCGTCTGCATTATATCGCAGGAAAGGCGGAAAGTCCACCTCAATTTTCGCCTTTCCTCTGCATTTTCCGCCCGCCGAAGCAGCAAAACGCCGCTGCGTCCGTCTCCGGGGAATCCGGCGCGCAGCGGCGTTTTCACTGGTTTTGAATCAGCCGTCTGTAAATCATTTCGAATTGCTTCGGGCCGCATACAGAGGAATACCGTGCCAGGCCGTCCTCAAACCGCTTTAGTGCTTTCATTGACCACTGCATAGCAGTACAAGTAGTTCTCGTCCCAGACCAGATAGTAGCCGCCTGTAAGATCGGTGACCGCATCCGCACTCGGGTGGAAAACTTCTCCAAACGGATAGAATACGCCGTTCTTATAAACTTCGTCCAGCGCCCCATCCACCGTCGGAGTTCCATAGGGAATTTCACCGGAAATATTTCCTGAAAGCGTGCAAATCGTAAAGGTGCGCGGATACAGCACAGTCCTGTTGTCTGTATCGGTAACCTTGAAGCCGATCACATTCCGGCGGCCAGCGCCGGGCATCAGCCGGAGAACGGCAGATATCCGGCGCTTTTGCGGGAGGTTCTTTATTCCAGTGGGGTGATCGTCTCAACGTCTCCGTTCAGGCGGGAGCGCTCGGCCGCGAATACCAGACGGGTATTTTCGCAGGAAATGCCGATCTCGCTGACCTCCTCGGCGGTCTTTGCGCCTGTCATGTAATCGTAAAGCGCGTTCACGATGCCGGGGTCGCCGCCGCCATGGCCGCCGACAAGCGTACCGTCGACGCGGCCATTGGTGTGGATGGTCTCCCACCAGC
>ENA-OUQF01000707-OUQF01000707.1-human-gut-metagenome-genome-assembly--contig:-NODE-707-length-23582-cov-5.593531_pt1 | contig 23582 bp, 19 predicted proteins | sample MGYA00237947_ERZ548826 | MGnify/ENA primary metagenome ERZ548826 (study PRJEB26490, sample SAMN05194701) | human gut metagenome | biome: terrestrial biome; feature: human-associated habitat; material... | reverse complement strand
TGTCTATGAACTTTGAAGCTGTTACCGCCCGTTATGTGGACGTGCGGCTTGAACGCAAGAAAGAAGTCTTAGACGCTTATCATGGGGCGGTCAAACAGGCTGACCCGGCAAAGGCAGAGAAAGCCGAGCCGAAGAAAGCAAAGAGCGCGGCAAAGAAAAAGAGCAGCGATTTAGAGCTTTAACCGCTGTATCTCTTTACCGCTTCTTATATCGTTTTATAGCCCCGCGTGGGATTTGGGCACCATTTGGGCACCATTTACCGAAAAAGCACCACTAATACAGGCAATAAAAGAAACGCCGAGAACCCGCAAAAACATAGAGTTTATGCGGGTTTCCGGCGTTTTCTAATCCCTCAACCGACCTAAAATCATCTTGCGGCAGAGAGAAAAATTCTACTATTTTTTATCCCATATATAGTGTCTGCTGAACGAGGCAAGGGAAAGCGCAGAAAAGATCATCGACGAGCTGCATGGCAGCCGCGAAGGGCAAAGACCGCGCACCTATCGCAAATGCGCTGGAAAAGGACTATCTGAGGAGTTCGGACGCATTTGAGCAGATTTACGGATTTTGAAGACCGGGCATTGAGCGAAAGCTGACCCGCACAGAAAATACGGTGACCGCGCTCTGCTGAAGGTTGATCTTACGGCTCATTGCTCGTGCTTGGTGAGGTATTGTCAATAATTTCCCATTTTTCGGTTTTCGGGTCCTGAACCAAATAGAAATACTGTTCCGTGTATCCGTCGTCCAGAAAGGTTTTTGTATGGTCGTACTCCACATAGTATTTTGCCGAAACCACGACAAAATGCTCGGAAAGATATTCGTCCGTCCAGCCTCTTGATCCGGCGAGCTCGCTGCCGGCGTACATTCGGACAACACGCTCGGTTTCGCTTTCGTCCACGTTGATCGCCTCGATGCGCACGCAGATCGTATACACCTTGTCGGCCTGCCCCTCGATCGCACTTTGGACGGTTTGCGTCGGATCGGCGGATGGCTTTTGAAACCACCGGTCAAACAGCCCAAGCTCATGCGCCGTAAAACCGCAAAGTGCCAATACGGCAACGATGGCGGCGATCAGTAGGACGAGCTTTTTGGGGCTTGCTTTCGATGTGTACGGGCGTTTGTAGGAGAGGGCCTCCGCGACATATCGGTCATCCAGCTCGCTCATGGCCTCGGCAAACTGTCTTGCATTCATATAAACACCTCTCGTTCGATCAGATATTGTCTCAGCTTTTCGCGGATACGGGTCAGCCGGACGGAGACATTTTTCTCTGTAAGCCCCATAAACCAGGCGATGTCCCTGCAGCTGTCGGAAAACCAATAGCGGCGCATAAAGAGAACGCGGTTTTCGACGGTCAGCGTGTCCAAAAATCTTTCGATGATATGAGCTAACTCTACGGCCTCGATCTCGGCTTCCACTGCGTTGGTGGCTGCTATGCAGGCTTCGATCTCCTCCATAGCAATTGTATAGTGACTGCTTCGTTTGGCTGCTTCTTTTCTGTGATAGAGGTTCAAGGAAATGTTCCGGACGATTTTACAGATGTAGGTCAGCAGCGGGTCGGGCTTCACCGGCGGGATCGCGTTCCATGCGCCTAAGTAAGCGTCATTGACGCATTCCTCCGCGTCCTGCCGGTCGTTCACAATGTTGTATGATAATTTGCGGCAGGCTTTACCGTATTTTATATCCAGCTCTCGTATGCCCTGCTCTGAACGCTCAAAGAATAATTCGATGATTCCTGCATCTTCCATCACTTGTACCGCCTCCTTTCCGGCTTCACCTGTATATTACGGCTTTGACCGCAAATACTACATGATTTTCAAGGCTTTTCCAAAAATTATAGCAGAATTTTGAGAGCGCCTCTACCCATGCCGCTTACGTTGCTTTTCCGCCGCTTCGCTTGCCGAATTGCGGCGTCTGCCGTTTGGCGGTGCGGCTGCTCCGACGAGCGGGGCTTCGTACAAAAAAGAGACGAGGCGGCCGGATGGCTGCTTCGTCTCCTGACGTTTTGTCGGGGCACGATGGTGCCTGTATTGCCGCCGCTCCTCCCAAACATACTCCGTCCCTGAATACAAGCTCTGCGCCGCAGGCTACGGCTCCGAGAACCGCTCGTTCTCCGGCTCCGCCGCGTCGGCGGCGCGGCGCTCCGTTTCCGCAAGGGCGGCGCGATGACCGGTGAGCGCCGCAAAGGGCGCGAACTGCGCCGCGCGGTCGCGCATGGGCATCCGCGGATGCGTCTGCGGCTCGGGGTGCGGCAGGTCGATGATATCGTCGTATTTTCCGCTCATGCCTTGTGTCCTCCGATCTGGCGGTTCCGCTCGCGTGCGGTCGTCCCGTCAAGGTAGCTGCCGCCGCTGAGGATGGCGTTTTTGCCGTACTTCTTCTTGATGTCCAGCATGGCCTCCTGGATCCGGCGCTCCCGCTCCTGCTTGACTTCCTCCTCCCGAAGCTGCCGCTCCCGCGCCGCGGGATCGTCAAAGAGGCTGAACTGCACCGGCGGCTCCGGATCACGCAGGGCCTCCTCGCGCACGAGCCGGTTGGCGGTGACGGTCAGACGGCGGACCGTCAGCTTCGGGTCGGCCTTTTCGTCATAGATGCCGAGCACGGCGTCCACGATGCGGCGCACCGAGGATGTTTTCCGCCCCAGCGTCGCCGTGCCGTGCGCGGGCTTCGGGATTTTTCGGCCGTAAGGGTCGAGCACCGTCTCGCCGCGGTAGCTGCCGCTTGCCGTGTTTTCAATGTCGTATCCGACCGTCAGCGCGAGCTGGTCGGTCACGATCCGCTTTTCCAGCAGCTCCAGCGCGACCGCCTCGGCCATCTCCCGCACGACGAGCCGCGCCTTGTCATAGGGATAGGGGCATTGTAGCACCTGACCGGAGCTGATGCTGTTCGTTTCCGGCCGGTAGGCCTTGATGTCCGCCATGCGGCACGGCTCCCAGCCCCAGGCGTGGTCGATGAGCAGTTCGGCATTGACGCCGAAGAGCTTGTAGAGAAGACCCTCGTTATAATACTCGTTCGGCTTCCCGATGGAGCAGCGCGCGACGTCGCCCATCGTATACAGCCCGTGCTCCTCCAGCTTTTTCGCGTAGCCGCGGCCCACGCGCCAGAAGTCCGTCAGCGGACGGTGCTCCCAAAGCAGCGCGCGGTAGCTCCGCTCGTCAAGCTGCGCGATGCGCACGCCGTTCTCGTCCGGCGGAACGCGCTTGGCCATCATATCCATAGCCACCTTGCAGAGATAGAGATTGCTGCCGATACCTGCCGTCGCCGTGATGCCCGTCGTGTGCAGCACGTCGAGGATCATGGCCTTCGCCAGCTCGCGAGCGGTCGTGCGGTAGGTTTCCAGATAGCCGGTGACGTCCATCAGCACCTCGTCGATGGAGTAGGTATGGATATCCTCGGGCGAAATATACTTTAGGTAGATGCCGTAGATCTGCATACTGACCTCGATGTATTTCGCCATGCGCGGCGGCGCCACCAGATAGTCGACCGCGAGGGACGCGTCGGCCTTCAGCGCGAGGTCGTCCGCGCTCTTTCCGGTCAGCCGTCCGCCCGGCGCGCGGCGCTGCCGTTCGGCGTTGACCTGCCGCACGCGCTCGACTACCTCGAAGAGCCGCGCACGGCCCGGGATGCCGTAGGCCTTCAGCGCCGGCGACACCGCGAGGCAGATGGTCTTTTCCGTGCGGCTCGGGTCTGCCACCACAAGGTTCGTCTGCATCGGATCCAGGCCGCGCTCCATGCACTCCACGGACGCGTAATACGACTTGAGATCAATGGCGATATAGGTCCGCTCGTTTTGCGGCATGGCGCAGCCCTCCCCTCTGTCGGACAGTATACCACAACGTTTAAATTAGAACAAGAGTTTTATTTTGTAATATTTTAGCGCCGGAAGTATCGTTCAGCGGGTGAGGGCGTCGAGCTCATCGACCAGCTCGCCGAACATGGCGAGCGCGGCGTCGACCGGCGCAGGGGTGCTCATATCCACGCCCGCGAGCTTCAGAAGCGAGATAGGGTCGGTGCTGCTGCCGCCGGAAAGGAAGCGCTTGTAGTCCGCGACGGCAGGCTCCCCCTCACGCAGGATGCGGTCGGCCAAAGCGACCGCGGCGGAGAAGCCGGTGGCGTACTGGAATACATAGTAATTGTAATAGAAGTGCGGGATGCGCGCCCACTCGAGCGCGATCTGCGCGTCGCTCACCATGTCGGGGCCGAAGTAGAGGCGGTTGAGCGCGAGGTATTTTTCGTCCAGCGCGTCGGCGGTCAGCGTCTCGCCGCGCTCTGCCATGCGTCCCAGCTCGCGCTCGAACTCAGCAAACATCGTCTGGCGGTAGACCGTGCCCTTGAACTGGTCAAGGAAATGATTGATGAGATAGGCCCGCTCGCGCCTGTCGGTGCTCTTGCGCAGCAGATGCCGCATGAGCAGCACCTCGTTGCAGGTCGAGGCGACCTCGGCGACGAAGATGACGTAGTCGCTCGTGCAGACGGGCTGATGCTTGCAGCTCAGATAGCTGTGCATGGCGTGGCCCATCTCGTGCGCGATGGTGAACTGGCTGTCGAGGTCGTCGGTCTGATTGAGCAGAACATAGGGGTGCGGGCGCGCGATGCCGGAGGAGTACGCGCCGCCGCGCTTGCCGACGTTGGGATACACGTCGAGCCAGCGATGGTCGAAGCCCTCGCGCAGCATGGCGGTATAATCCTCGCCGAGCACGGCGAGCGCGTCGAGCACGGTGGCCTTCGCCTGCTCAAAGGGAATCTCCTCCGCCACGTCGGGGACGATGGGCGTATAGACGTCGTACATGTGCAGCTCGTCCGCGCCGAGCAGACGGCGGCGCAGGGCGACATAGCGGTACATCTTGTCGAGGTTCGCGTGGACGCTCTCGATGAGACTGTCGTAAACGCTCACCGGCACTTCGGTCGCGTCGAGCGCGGCGTCGAGTGTGGAGGAGTACCTGCGCGCGTTCGCAAAAAAGCGAAGCTGCTTGAACTGCGCGTCAAGCGTCGCGGCGAGCGTATTGCGATAGCCGCCGAGCGTGGCGTAGTAGGTCTCAAACGCATTGCGGCGCAGGGTGCGGTCGCCGCTCTGGAGCAGGGGAACAAAGGTCGCATCGGTCAGCGGCTGCTCCGCGCCCGCGCCGTCGGTTACGGCGGGAAAGCGGAGGTCGGCGTTGTGGAACACGCCGAAGATGGCATCGGGGCCGTCGGCCATCTCGCCGGCATTCGCCAGCAGCGCCTCGCACTCCGGGGAGAGGATGTGCGCCCTGCGGCGGCGGACCCGCTCGATGGGGCGGCGATAGGTCGTCAGCTCCGGCTGCTCGGCGTAGAAGCGCGTGAGCGTTTCATCGCTGAGTGCAAGCAGCTCGCTCGCGGCAAACGCGCCTGCGCCGGAGAGCGTGACGGAAAGGCTCAGCGCCTTGCCGCGCAGGTCCTGATAAAAGCCGTTCGAGGTATCCTCGTCCGCCTTGCAGTTGGCGTAGCCGTAGAGCCGGCCGACGCGGACGTTCAGCTCATCGTCGAGCCGGAAATAGGCCAGCAGCGTCTCCGCGCTCTCACCGAGGCGGCCCCGATAGGCGGCGACTGCTTCGGCATAGGGCTTGAGCGCCTCGTACTCGGCCCTCCACGCCTCGTCCGAGGGGAAGATGTCGGTGAGATCCCAGGTAAACTCGGCAGCGACCTCGCTGCGCTTGCGAATCGGCTTAGACATAAAGCAACCTCCGTCGGGGAAAATTTCTTGTCCCTATTATGTGCAAAAAAGGCGCGGCACGCAAGCCTTTTTTGGCGCACGCCGCGGCAAATTTCGTTTTCGCTTACCGCAGCCCGGCGGTAAATTTGATCTCGTCGCCGCGATCCGGATGCGTTTTCCGGAAAACGCTTGACTTTTACGCATCAAAGCTTTAGAATGACAGAGTCCTGACCGCTGCGGGTCGGGGCTTTGCTATGATTACGGAAGGAAGCGGGCCGCCTTGCCGGGATGCGGACGGCCCAAGGGGAGAACACCATGAAGCACACGAAAAACACAAAGAGCTTTGCCAGCCGCTGGGGCTTTATTCTGGCTTCGGTCGGCTCGGCGGTCGGCATGGCAAACGTATGGGGCTTTCCCAACAAGATGGGCAGCAACGGCGGCGGGGCCTTCCTGCTGATCTACCTGCTGTTCGTGTTCATTTTCAGCTACGTCGGCCTGCCGGCGGAGTTTGCGATGGGCCGCCGCGCGGCGACCGGCACGCTGGGCGCCTATGAAAATGCCTGGGCCACGCGCGGCAGGAGCGCGGGCAAGGCCGGCGGACTGCTCGGCTGGCTGCCGCTGGCGGGCTCCATGTGCATCGCTATCGGCTACGCTGTCATCGTGACCTACATTCTCAAGGCGCTGGCGGACTCGCTCCTCGGCACACTCATGACGGCGGACGCCGCCGCGTGGTTCGGAGCCTTCTCCGGCACGCCCTACTCGGTCATTCCCTATCACATCGTCGTGGTCGTCGGCACGCTGCTGACGCTCTTCCTCGGCGCACACAGCATCGAAAAGACCAACAAGGTCATGATGCCGCTCTTTTTCCTCATCTTCCTCGTTCTGGCGGTGCGCGTGGCGCTGCTGCCGAACGCGGCAGAGGGTTACCTTTTCATGTTCACCCCGCGTTGGGAGGCTCTGACCGACCCGATGATCTGGATCTGGGCGATGGGGCAGGCGTTCTTCTCGCTGTCCGTCACCGGAAGCGGTATGATCGTCTACGGCGCGTACCTCTCCAAGGACGAGGACGTGGTGGACGTCGCGCAGCATACGGCGCTCTTTGACACCATTGCCGCCGTGGTCGCGGCACTGGTCATTATCCCCGCCTGCTTCTCCTACGGACTGGACGTCGGCGCGGGCCCGAGCCTGCTGTTCGTCACGCTGCCGACCATCCTGCAGGATATCCCGCTCGGCCGCCTGTTCGCCATCATTCTCTACGTTGCGATGATCTTCGCGGGCGTCAGCTCGCTGCAGAATATGTTCGAGGCCGTCGCGGAATCCCTGATGCACAAGTTCCCCAGGCTTAGCCGCACGGCGGTTCTGGTGATCCTGTGCGTGGTGTGCCTCGGCTTCGGCATCGGCATGGAGACCATCGACAAGTGGGGCCCGTGGATGGACCTCGTCTCCATTTACATCATTCCCATCGGCGCGACGCTCGGTGCGATCTCCTGGTTCTATGTGATGAAGAAGGACGAGCTGCTCGACGCCGTCAACACCGGCAGCGGCAAGCTGCGCGGAAACCTCTGGTACAGCGTGGGACGCTACGTCTATGTTCCGCTGGCTGTGATCCTCTGCTGCGTGGCGCTGTTCATGCACGTCGCGTTCTGAAAAGTAAAAAGGGGAGCGCCCATACGAAACGTATGGACGCTCCCCTTTTGCCGGTATCGCGCCTTACTGTCCGCCGACCATCACGCCGACGTTGCCGTAGAGCAGGATGCGGACAAGGCCGCAGAGGAAGAGGTGCGCGGGATAGTAGAGATAGAAAAGGTATTTCATGCCCCGGCCCGCGCCGCGTGTGCCGTTGTAGCGTTTGAGCAGCGGAATGGTCAGCCCGGCGAAGAGCTGAAGTATACCGTAGACGGGGTCGATGAAGAGCGCGTAGATCAGCGCGTACATCGCGACCCAGAGCATCATGCGCGTCATCTGGCGGCGGAAGTCGCCGCGGTTCTGCCCGATCTCCAGAATGGCAAGCACGGCGATGCTGCTCCAGTCGCCCGGGAAGGCGAGAAGCGTAAGGGCGACCACGGCAAGCGTCTTTTGCCATTGCGTGAGCTCGGGCCGCTCCACCGCGTAGAGGCCGACGACGCCGAGAAAGAGCGGCCACATCACGCTGGTTTGGTTGAATACGCCGGTTTTGAGCGGGACAAAGGGGATGCCGAAGGCAAAATTGTAGGCGAAGTGCCCGATGACGGCAAAGAGCAGAAGCCGTCCGGCGTACTTTTTCAGATCGCGGGTGTAGTGGTAGCCCTCGGCCACCATGAACCAGAAGATCGGCGCGGCCATGCGCCCGATGATGTGCAGCAGCAGGATCCACCAGTCCCGCGGATAATCCGGCCAGATCACACTGGTGAAGTGGTCGACCGTCATGGCAAGCATGGCGAAGAGCTTGAGCTGATTGCCGCTCAACCCTTTATTGGTCTGTTCCATTTTCTCTCCTTCGCGGGCATTGCCGCATCCCAATAGGCTGCTTACAGTGTAGCAGAAGCCGCCGCTCTTTGCAAGAGCGCGCACAACGTTGATTTGCTCCAAGATCATTTTTGAACACTTGACAAAAATAGGAAAGAGCTCTACAATGTCGTTCTCTACGGCGAAGGGAAGAACGCCGCGGAGCATTTAAACGATCCAAGCATCCAAAGGAGAGATGACATGATGAAATTCCAAAAACGATTTGTGCCGCTGCTGCTCGCACTGGTGCTGGCGCTCGGCATGCTGCCCGTGCAGGCGGCGGCACTCACGCGCGGCGAGGCCGCGCAGGCGCTGCTCTCCGCCGCGCAGGCGCTGCTCTCCGCCGCGCAGGACTATAACCCCGGCGTGCAGCAGTCCGACATTCTCAAGGGCTATCCCGACGGCAGCCTTGCGCTCGACGGCACGCTGACACGCGCACAGGCGCTGGTGATGCTCACGCGCGCCTTCGGCGGCTTTGCCGCCCCTGTGGGGGACAACGCCCGCATGGCGCTGCCCGCAAGCAGCCTGACGAATGTTCCCGCATGGGCGGCGGAGGAGCTTTCCTCCGTCCTCGCCGCCGGCCTTGCAGACGGCGACGCGAACGAGGCTATGAGCGCCGAAGCGCTCTCGACGCTGCTCCGCCGCGCCTACGCCGCCAAGGGAACGAACCTCAGGGACGACTACTATGCCGCCGTCAACAAAAGCTGGCTGGACGGCTCCGACATTCCCGCAGGCCTATCCATCAACGGTCCGTTCTACGGCCTGAGCCTGACGGTCAATGAGCAGATCGCGGCGCTCATCCGCGAGATCGACGCGCATGAGCAGACTCCCGGCACCGCCGAGGCAAAGATCAAGGCGCTCTACGACTGCGTGATGGACGCCGAGGGCCGCGAGAAGGCCGGCGTCGCGCCCATTCAGAAGTACCTTGATGCCATCGAGAGCGCCAAAACGCTCGACGAGCTGGTGAGCGTCGATGCGCAGATGCAGAAGGAGCTGGGGCTGTCCATGCTCCTCGGCTTCGGCCTGACGACCGACCTCGCGGATTCGAGCCGCAGGATCGCCGCGTTTTCGCTCATCGGCGCGGGCATGGATAAGGACTTCTACGTCAACGGCGCCGATGCGCAAAGAAGCGCCTACACCACATATCTCACATCGCTGCTGACGCTCTCCGGCCTTGGCGCGGACGAGGCGGCGCAGCGCGTCGCGGCGTTCTATGACGCCGAGGCGGCGATCTCCGCGGCCTCGCTCAACCCGCAGGACTACAGCAACGTGGACAAGACCTACAACCTCTTCACGCTCGGCGAGCTCAAGGCGCTGCTGCCGAACGTGGACCTTGACGCCGTTCTTACCGCCAGCGGCATTGAAAACGCGGAGCGGATCATGATCAGCGACGTCGGCGCGCTGAAGGCAGCCGCGGCGCTCTATGACGACGCCCACCTTGCCCTGCTCAAGACCGCGGCGCGTCTGGCGCTGCTGCAAAGCGTGGCCACATCGCTCAATCAGGGATTTATGGACGCGTACTTCGACTTCGTGCTGGCCTACTACGGCGTAGATGCCCGCCAGAGCAATGAGCAGATCGCGGCGCAGCAGGTGCAGGCGCTGCTTGCCGACTACCTCAGCCGCGCCTATGTGGACGAATACTTCTCCGCCAAGGCCAAGGCCGACGTGGAGGAGATGATCGGCGAGTTCATCGCCATCTACAAGGAGCGCATTCTGGCGCAGGACTGGATGAGCGCCGAAACCAAGGCCAAGGCTGTGAAGAAGCTCGACACCATGGGCGTCAAGGTCGGCTATCCCGACAGCTGGGAAAGCTGTCTTGACCGCGCGGAGATCAAGTCCCCCGCCGAGGGCGGCTCCTTCTTCTCCAACGTCATCGCCATTCAGATGGCGATGAAGCAGGATGCCCTCGCCCACCAGAACGACGCGCCGGATAAGAGCGAATGGATCATGACGCCCTTTACGGTCAACGCCTGCTACAATCCCAGCGCCAACGACATCACCTTCCCCGCCGCCATTCTGCAATCGCCGCTTTACGACGTGAACGCCAGCCGGGAGGAGAATCTCGGCGGCATCGGCTACATCATCGCCCACGAGATCACCCACGCCTTCGACAACAACGGTGCGAAGTTCGACGAGAACGGCAGCGCCGCCGACTGGTGGACGGCGGAGGACTACGCCGCCTTCCAGCAGAAGTGTCAGGCTGTGGCCGAATGGTACGACGGGCAGGAGGCTTATCCCGGCATCGCGTGCAGCGGCGCACTGACGATCTCGGAGAACGTGGCAGACCTCGGTGCGGCGAAGTGCATCGTTGCGGCGGCGAAGAAGCTCGACCGCCCCGACCTCGACAAGCTCTTCCGCGCCGTCGCGAACACCTGGGCGTCCACGACCTCGCGGCAGATGCGCGAGTATCTGGCCGTGACCGACGTCCACGCGCCGGATAAGCTGCGCTGCAACCGCGTACTGCAGACGCTGCCGGAATTCTACACGACCTATGATATCCAGCCCGGCGACGGGATGTGGACCGCGCCGGAGACGCGCGTGAGCGTGTGGTAACAAAACGTCCGAAAAGCAGCCCTTCTCTCGCACCTGCATATTTTTTGGCAAAACGACAAAATATCTTTCTTGACAAAAGCATATTGCCTATGTTACCTTAAAAAGGCAAGTGGATAAGGTGATCGGATGATGGGTCACGGGAGAGACCGCGGAATATCTGCCGCGGCGCCGAAGGGGAACGCAGAAGCTCTCAGGCAAAAGGACCGGACTCGGACGACACTCCGAAAAGTGCGGCTTGCCGCACGCCGAAGGTGCAACCTGCAAAAATGCGATATGCTGTGTCAGGGAAACTCTCAGGTCATAAAACGGAGGCACAAAGTTCCAAGGGGGACTTTGTGCCTTTTTTCTATGCCATATTTTAATCATTTTTATGCTATCGTTCAAAAATGATAATGGAGGAGGAAACAGCTTATGGAAAGGAAAACACCCCTGTATCAGACCCATGTGGACGCGGGCGGAAAGATCGTTGAGTTCGGCGGCTTTCTGATGCCCGTGCAGTACCCCACCGGCGTGCTCGCCGAGCACATGGCCGTGCGGCAGAAGGCGGGACTCTTTGACGTGTCGCACATGGGTGAGCTGCGGCTCAAGGGCCCCGACGCGGTCGCAAACGTGCAGAAGCTCATCACCGCGGACATCTCCACCATGCAGGACGGCGACATCAAGTACGCCATGTTCTGCAACGACGCGGGCGGCATCCTTGACGACTTCATCGTCTACCGCTGTGCCGCGGACGACTATTGGTTGGTCGTCAACGCGGGCAACCGCGAAAAGGACGCCGCGTGGGTCGAGAGCCATCTGTTCGGCGACGTGGACTACCGCGACGAGGGCAACGACTGGGGACAGGTCGCGCTGCAAGGGCCAAAGTCCGGCGACATTCTCAAAAAGCTCTGCGCGGAGCAGTACATTCCCGCGAAGTATTACACCTTTATCGACAACGTTCCGCTCGACCTCGGCAGCCGCACCATTCACGCTCTCGTTTCCCAGACGGGCTATACCGGCGAATACGGCTTTGAGCTCTACTGCAGGGCTGAGGACACCGTTGACCTCTGGCGCGCCCTGCTCGCCGCAGGCGAGGAGTACGGCCTGATCCCCTGCGGACTCGGCGCGCGCGACACGCTGCGGCTCGAAGCCTCTATGCCGCTCTACGGCCATGAGATGAACGAGGAGATCACGCCGAAGATGGCGGGACTTCCCTGCAAGCTGACCGGCAAGGACTTCATCGGCCGCGACGCGCTCGTCGCGCTTGGCACGCCGAAACTGAAGCGCATCGGCATGAAGGTCGTCGGACGCGGCATCGTGCGCGAGCACTGCGACCTCTATACGATGGAGGGCGAGAAGCTCGGCTGGACGTCCTCCGGCACATTCGCGCCGTTTATCGGCTGCGGCGTCGCGATGGGCTACATCCCCGCCGGGCAGATCGAGATCGGCAAGCACTTGAACGCCGATGTGCGCGGGCGCATGGTCGAGCTGGAGATCGTGCCCATGCCGTTCTATAAGCTGGACAAGTAACATACATACGAACACAACGATTTCTGCAACAAAAATTTGAGGAGGACAACATAATGAATTTCCCTGCTGAGCTGAAGTATTCCAAGTCCCACGAGTGGGTCAGGATGGACGGCGAGATCGCCGTCGTCGGCATCTCCGATTTTGCACAGGACGCGCTGGGCGACGTGGTGTTTATCAACCTGCCCACCGAGGGCGACGCGGTCACCGCAGGCGAGAGCTTCGGCGATGTTGAATCCGTCAAGGCGGTCTCCGACATCATCTCTCCCGTCTCCGGCACCATCTGCGCGGTCAACGAGGCGCTGGCCGACGCGCCCGAAACGCTCAACTCCGATCCCTATGGCGCGTGGATCATCAAGGTCTCCCCCGTGACCGATACGGAGGAGCTGCTCGACGCGGCGGCTTATGAGGCGCATTGCGCCGAGGAGGGCTGATGGGCTCTTATGTTCCGACCACCGCGGCGGAACGGGAGGAAATGCTTGCTGCCATCGGGGTCAAAAGCCTTGAGGACCTGTATCAGGCGGTCCCGCAGGGGATGCTGCTGAACGGGATGCTCAACATCCCCGAGGGCATGAGCGAGCTGGAGGTACGCGAGGCCGTCACCGCCATGGCGGAGAAGAACAAGGTCTACAAGACCGTTCTGCGCGGCGCGGGCGCCTACCGCCACTTCATTCCCGCCGTTGTGAAGTCCATCACCTCCCGCGAGGAGCTGGTCACCTGCTACACGCCCTATCAGGCGGAGATCAGTCAGGGCGTGCTGCAAGGCACGTTCGAGTTCCAGACTATGATCTGCGAACTGACGGGCATGGACGTTGCCAACGCCTCCCACTACGACGGCGCGACCGCTGCCGCCGAGACCATCCCCATGTGCCGCGACCGCAAGCGCATGAAGGCGTATGTCTCCGCCTGCGTGAACCCGCAGGTCATCGAGGTCATGCAGACCTACTGCTTTGCCTCGAACACCGAGCTGACCGTCGTTCCCGCAAAGGACGGCAGGACCGACCTCGACGCGCTCAAGGCCGCGCTCGGCGAGGACGCCGCGTGCTTCTACCTCCAGCAGCCGAATTACTTCGGGCGGATCGAAGACGCAAGAGCCATCGGCGAGCTTGTCCATGCTGCGGGCGCGAAGTTTGTTATGGGCGTGAACCCCATCGCCTGTGCTCTTTTGCCGACTCCACGTGAGATGGGCGCTGACATCGCCGTGGGCGACGGCCAGCCCCTCGGGCTCGACACCGCCTTCGGCGGCCCCTACCTCGGCTTTATGGCGACGACCGCCGCCATGACGCGCAAGCTTCCCGGCCGCATCGTCGGTCAGACGAAGGACGTAGACGGCAAGACCGGCTATGTGCTCACGCTCTCCGCGCGGGAGCAGCACATCCGCCGCGAGAAGGCCAGCTCCAACATCTGCTCGAATCAGGCGCTGTGTGCCTTCACCGCGGGCGTTTACATGGCGGCGATGGGCGAAGCGGGCATGAAGCAGTGCGCACGGCTCTGCGCTTCAAAGGCGCACTACTTTGCCGCCGAGCTTGTCAAGGCCGGCTGCAAGCTCAAGTATCAGGGCGAATTCTTCCACGAGTTCGTGACCGAGGTTGAGTGCCCCAACTGCCGCAAAAAGATCCTTGACGCGCTCGACGCGGCGGACATCCTCGGCGGCGCGGAGGTGGACGGCGGCATTCTCTGGTGCGTGACCGAGCTTGTGAGCAAGGCGCAGCTTGACAAAGCCGTTTCCATCGTGAAGGAGGTGCTGAAATGAAGCTGATCTTTGAGCTTGGCACGGAGGGCCGCGGTCTGAGCCTGATGCCTGCGTGCGATGTGCCGGAATACACGCTCCCAGAGGAGCGCACAGCGCCCCTGCGCCTACCCCATGTGAGTGAAAATGAGCTGACGCGCCACTACACGGCGCTTTGCAAGCACATCCACGGCGTGAACGACGGCTTCTATCCCCTCGGCTCCTGCACGATGAAGTACAACCCCAAAATCGACGAGGACATGGCGGCGCTGCCTGGCTTCACACAGCTCCACCCGCTCCAGCCGGTCGAAACGGCGCAGGGCGCGCTCGAGGCGCTGCATGTTCTGGGCAGCGAGCTGGGCGAGATCTTCGGCATGGACGCGGTCACGTTCCAGCCTGCCGCGGGCGCACACGGCGAATTCACCGGCGTGCTGCTCATCAAGGCATACCACACCGACCGCGGCGACACTGCGCGCACAAAGATCATCGTGCCCGACTCCGCCCACGGAACGAATCCCGCCACCGCCGCCATGTGCGGCTATCAGGTGGTGAACATCCCCTCCGGCGCAGACGGCTGCGTCGATCTCGACGCGCTGCGCGCCGCCGTCGGCCCCGACACGGCGGGCTTGATGCTCACGAACCCGAACACGGTCGGCATCTTCGATAAGAACATTCTGGAGATCACGAAGATCGTCCACGACGCGGGCGGATTGTGCTACTACGACGGCGCGAACCTCAACGCCGTCATGGGCGTCGTCCGCCCGGGCGACATGGGCTTCGACTGCATCCACTCGAACCTGCACAAGACCTTCGCCACGCCGCATGGCGGCGGTGGCCCCGGTGCGGGCGCGGTCGGCTGCAAGGACTTTCTGCGCAAGTATATGCCCGGCCCGCTGGTGGTGGAGAAGGACGGCAGGCTTGCCTTCGACTATCCCGAGAAGTCCATCGGCCGCGTAAAGCTGTTCTACGGCAACTTCGATGTCTGCATCAAGGCGCTGACCTACGTTCTCACGCTCGGAAGGGCCGGCATCCCCGAGGCGGCGATGAACGCCGTGCTCAACGCCAACTATATGCGCGTAAAGCTCGCGGAGAAATTCACCATGGCCTACGACGAAATTTGTATGCACGAGTTCGTCATGTCGCTGGTCGATCTGCACAAGGAGACGGGCGTTTCCGCACTCGACCTTGCCAAGGGAATGCTCGACTACGGCCTGCACCCGCCCACGATGTACTTCCCGCTCATCGTCCACGAGGCGCTCATGGTCGAGCCCTGCGAGACCGAGAGCAAGGAGACGATGGACGAGGTCTGCGACATCTACGGCAGGCTCTTCGACCTTGCCTATTCCGACCCCGACGCGCTCCATACCGCGCCGCATGATACGCCCGTCCGCCGTCTCGACGAGGTCGGCGCGGCGCGCAACATGATCCTGCGCTATTCGTTCGCGCAATAAAAAAACACGCAATGCCGCCGCGAAAACGGCGGCATTGCTCTCAAAAGGAAAAAAACACTATGGCTGATTATCAACTCATCGTCATCGGCGCCGGTCCCGGCGGCTACGAGGCTGCGCTTCGCGCGGCGAAGCTGGGCAAAAAAGTCGCCGTGGTCGAGCGGCGCGAGGCGGGCGGCACCTGCCTGAACCGCGGCTGCATCCCGACCAAAACGCTGCTCCACGCCTCCGCCATCTACCGCGACGCGAAGAACGGCGCGCACTGCGGCATCCACACCGAGGATATCCATGCAGACATGGCTGAAATTTTTGCTTACAAGCGCGCCGTTTCACAGAAGCTCTCCGCCGGCATCGAGTCGCTTTTCAAGACCGCGAAGATCGACCTGCTGCGCGGCACGGCGCTCATCACCGGCTCCGGCTGCGTCCGCGTGACGGACGCGGACGGCAGCGCCAACGACTACACCTGCGACGACATTCTCATTGCCACCGGCTCCGTGCCGTCCCGCCCGCCGATCCCGGGGCTGGAGCTTGCCATGACCTCCGACGAGCTGCTGGAGGGCTGCAATCATCTCTACCGCTCCATCGTCATCATCGGCGGCGGCGTCATCGGCATCGAATTTGCCACGTTTTACGCCGACCTCGGCTGTGCCGTCACGGTCATCGAGGGCATGGACCGCCTTCTGCCGAACATGGATAAGGAGCTGGGGCAGAACCTCGCGCTCATTCTGAAAAAACAGGGCGTGAAGGTCTTCACGAACGCGATGGTACAGCGCGTGGAGCAGGCGGGCGAGGACCTTGCCGTACACTTCACCTGCAAGGAAAAGGAGGAGACCGTCTCCGGCGAAGCGGTGCTCTGCGCCATCGGCCGCCGCGCCTACTGCGACGGTCTGTTCGCCGACGGCGTCGGCGTCGAAATGAATGGCCGCAGCATCGCGGTGGACGGGAATTTTGAAACGAGCCTGCCGCACGTCTACGCCATCGGCGATGTGTCCTCAAAAATCCAGCTCGCCCACGTCGCCACCGCGCAGGGCATTGCCTGTGTCGAGCGCCTGTGCGGCGTGCAGGATCACACCGATCTCTCGGTCGTGCCGAGCTGCATCTACTGTCGTCCCGAGATCGCGGTCGTTGGTCTCACGGAGACGGAAGCCAAGGAGAAGGGGATCCCCGTCAAGGTCGGCAAGCACGTCATGTTCGGCAACGCCAAGACGGTCATCGCCGACCCGGGCCGCTGCTTCATGAAGCTTGTCGCCCACGCCGAAACGCGCGAGCTGATCGGCGCGCAGCTCATGTGCGAGCATGCGAGCGACATGATCGGCGGCGCGGCACAGGCGCTCGCCAACCACCTGACCGCCGAGCAGTTCTGCCGCGCGATGCGCCCGCACCCTTCCTTTGAGGAGGCCATGACCGCCGCGCTTGAGGACCTGTGCGAAAAGCTTGGCTGACATCCTGCCCGCCACGGTCCGGCACGGACCGCGGCGAAAGATGCGAACGGAAAACCCCGCAGGGTCAAATGGCCCTGCGGGGTCGATCTTTTGCCGTTTGCGGTCAGTCCAGATAGCTGAACGTGACGGAACGGGTCGATGGGGTGAGAGCGGCGAAGGAGTAGCCCGCCTCAAGATAGCCCTCGATGATGGCGGGCAAGGCCTCGACGGTGGTGGTCTTGGCGCTGCTGTCATGCATGAGGATGATGGCGCGCCGCGCGGTGCCGACACCCTTGAGCGCATTGGCCGTCAGCGTCGACGAGGGCTGAATTTTGGAGAACACGGCGTCGCCGTTGGCGACGTTCCAGTCGAAGTAGACGAAGCCGCGCCGCGTCATTTCGGCGATGAGCTGCTGATGGATGCCGACATTATAGCTGTTGACGCTGCCGCCGGGGAAGCGGAAGATCTGCGGCTTGACGCCGGTGGCCTCGTAGATCTGGCAGAACATCTGGTTGAAGTCCTCCAGATACGCTTCGACCGAGGCGTATATTTTCTTGTAGTCGTGCGAATAGCTGTGGATAGCAAGCGTGTGGCCCGCCGCGACGATCTTCTGCATCCGCTCGAGATCGCCCTCCTCATTTGCGCCGACCACGAAGAAGGTAGCTTTGACGCCGTACTTGTCAAGGATCTCCAGAATTTCATCCGTCCGCGCCGAGGGACCGTCGTCAAAGGTCAGGTAGACGGCGTTGTCCACGTCCACGGTGCCGCGCAGCGAATCGTCGGCGTACAGCTCGGGGTAAAGCTCTGTGTAGGCGGGGACCTCGGCCGCCGGAGGCTCGGGCTCGGCCGGCGTAGGCTCGCCGCCCTCGGGCGCGGTCGACGGAAGCTGTTCCTGCATGGCCGCCAGCTGGCTGCCCGCTGTGTCGAGCTGCCGGTTCAGGCTGCGAACCTGCGCGAAGAGGTAGATGGACAGCGTGGTGGGAATGAGGATCAGCAGCAGCGTCACAGTGAAGATGACGTGCTTGAAAAACAGGACACTGCCGACGTAGGGTTTCCTGTCCTCCTGCGGCTTGCTCAGATCGTAGGAGACGGGCAGTTCCTTTGCCGCGGCGTTCAAGACTTCGCCTCCATTGTGCCCTTCATCTCAACGCTGCCGTTCAGGACCGCGCCCGCCGCCACGGAGATCGTGCCGGTGACAACACTGCCGCTCACGCGCGCGTTAGCGTCCATCTGGGTGTTGCCGCTGATGCGGATATCGCCGTTGATCTCGCCGGCGCACAGCAGAGACTGCGCCGTGATGTTGCCCGTGACCTTGGAATCCTCGCTGACGGTGACGGGACCGTTCGCGGTGATATCGCCGATGAGGGTGCAGCCGGTGAGCTTCACGCTGCCCGCCGTGATATTGCTCTGCAGGTTGGAGCGCAACAGCACGCTGCCCTCGGAGGTCACGTCGCCCTTGAGCTCGCCGGCGATCTCAATGTCGCCCTTGGCGCGGAAGGAGCCCTCAAAGACCGTGCCGGGGGCAAGAAAGCTGGCGGCGGGTCTGGCCTCGGGTGTCTTGACCGGAGCGTGATCCACGCTCTTTTTCTCCGCGCCAGGGGCGCTCTTGACCTCGACGGACGCGCTCTTGACCTGCGTCGGAGCAGTACTTGCTGCCTCGGAGCCGTCTCCGCCGACGCCGAACATTTCGTACATAGCCTTCTTCATGTTGCTCTTCTTGTCCATGATTTTCTCTGTCCTCCCTAAAAGTCTGCGGTTGATCTGCCATGCTGAACGGGAAACCCGGTCAGGAAATAAAAACGTGACGCGTCCTTATTCCAAAATTCGAGGGGAAGCGACTTGTTTCCCGACAATTTTACAAAATAGAGCATACCACAATATTTGAGCGGGTGCGAACAATCTGCCTGAAATGTATGTTTTTGCGGCACGAAATGCATACCGCGCCTGCCGGACTCTTGGCAGAGCCGGGAAAATATGGTATGATGAGACGAAAATCATGCGGTGCGGGCGACGCTCGTGCGGGCGCTGCGTGTATGGCGGAAGAAATAGAAAGCGCAGCACCGCGCGGCAGTACTGCGCGGTGCTGCGGGCACATGAGGGCGGGAGCCCTCTGTGCAAAATTTTCAAGAAAACAAAGGAGAGCGAGAAAATGGAGCTTTGCTTCAATGAAATGACCGTGATGAAAAACGGCACGCTGCCGGAGGATATCGCGCTTTGCGCACAGGCGGGCTTTTCCGCCGTGGAGCTGCGCAAGGGCACGCTCCTGCGCTATCTGCGCGGCGGCGGGACGCTGGAGGCACTGCGGCAGACGCTGGAGGAGCAGCACGTCCGCGCGGCGAGTCTGAATGCGCTCGAGAGCATTTCCTTTCAGACCAAGGCCGGCGAGCGGATGCTGCGCGAGCTGAGCGACTGGTGCTTTGCGGCCTGCCGCGTGCTCGGATGCGGCTGCATGGAGGTCATCGCGTCCTTCAACGTGCCGGAGGGGATCTCCGCGGCGGCGATCTGCCGCGAGACCGCCGATTCGCTGCTGCGGCTCTCGGACGCCGCGGCGGACTACGGCGTGCGGCTGGCGCTGGAATTTATGGCCATGCCGGGCAGCTCCGTGCGGACCTTCGCGCAGTGCGCGGAGATCCTTGAAGCCGTGGACCGCGGCAATGTGGGGATGCTGCTCGACACTTGGCATTTCTGTGCCGGCGGCTCGCGGCCGGAGGAGCTGTCGGCTCTGCGCGGCGACCGGCTCTTTATGGTCCATGTCAGCGACTGCCCGGCGCGCGCCCCGTTCACGGCGCAGCGCGCGGAGAGCTACTGGCCCGGCGAGGGCGACGCTCCCTTGGAGGAGCTGCTGCGGAGCGTCCGGGCGACCGGCTACGACGGCCCCTGCTCTGTCGAGGTCATGGACCCGAACGTGCTCGCCCTGCCGGCGGAAGAGACCATCCGCCGCGCGGCGGAGACGATGAAGCCGCTGCTTGCGCGGGTGGAGCGGTAAACGCTCAGCCCTCCGCGCGGAGGATCACCGGCTCGCCCGTGCAGTGCAGGATACCGTTTTCCACAGCGACGGTACTGCGGTCGATGAGGTTTTCATACACGCCGTCGGCGGCGTCCACGCGCACATCGGCGGCCCTTGCCTTGAGGGAGAATACGCCCACGAAACGCTTGCCCGCGCTTCCGCGCTGAAGGAGCGCGAGGTCGTTCGCATCGTCCGCGTCGGCGAAGAACCAGTCGGCGCTGCCAAGCTGGTGCTTGACCGCGTACAGGCGGCGCAGCAGACCGCTCAGATCATGACCGGTGCGGCGGTCGATGGGGTCGAGGTCAAAAAGGCTGGGCAGGTGGTCGTTTTCAAATTCCTGCCCCGCATAGAGCAGCGTCGTGCCCTTGAGAAAATAGAGCATCGCCGTGTCGTTCACGAGCACGCGCTCGTCGCGCACAAGGGAGGCGATGCGCGGCTGGTCGTGGTTTTCCAGAAAGCGGAGCTTGTTGTAGTTCGCGGGGTAGCAGGTCTCCTGAAAATTCAGCGCGTCCAGATAGCGGCTCAGGGGGACCTCGCCGCGCAAATACCGGTCGAATACCTCGCGCACGTCGTACTCGTATTCCAGATCGAAGGCACGAAACACCTCGCCGTCCGACGCGGAATAGACGCCGTGCCGCCGCGCGAGACAGCCATAGCTGCGGTGGACCGTTTCGGCGAGCCATACGCAGTCCGGGTTTACGGCGGAAACCGCCGCGCGGGCCTGCAGCCAGAATTCCACAGGAACGAAGGACGCCACATCGCAGCGGAAGCCGTCCACCAGCTTGGCCCACATTACAAGCGTATCCGTCAGATATTGCCAAAGCCCGCGGTTGGAGTAGTCCAGGTCGATGACGTCGGTCCAGTCACCAAGCTTATTGCCCGGCTTGCCGTCGGAGTCGTGGTAGAAGTATTCCGGATGTTCGCGGTAGAGCACGGAGTCGGGCGAGGTGTGGTTGTAGACCACGTCGATCATGCATTTCATGCCGTGCGCGTGGATCTCGCGCACCAGCGCTTCAAAGTCCTCCATCGTGCCGTAGGCGGGGTTGACGGCGCGGTAATCGCGGTTGGCATAGGGGCAGCCCAGCGTGCCTTTCTTGCCCTCGACGCCGATGGGGTGAATGGGCATCAGCCAGATGATATCCGTCCCCAGCGCGCGGATGCGGTCGAGGTCGGGAATGACGGCGCGGAAAGTGCCCTCCGACGTGTGGTTGCGGACGTAAATGGAATAGATCACCTGATTTTGCAGGCGCGGATCGGTGTTTGCAGCCATGTGGCGTTACCTCCTCAATGCTTTATGCCGCGATTGTAACACAATATTTTACTTTTGCAAGAGGGGCGTTTCCACAAAAGGAAGCGTCCCTTTTCGACCAGCGTCCGACGATCCGTCGGATACGGCTTCATAAAGAAGAACGCGGGGCGGCCCATCGGGCCGCTCCGCTGTGATTTGCGCCGGAAGGCGCCAAGAAAAGGCCGGCGTTTCCACGAGGAAAACGTCGGCCTTTCTGTCGTATGAGCTATCCGCCCTTGCGGTCACCGAAGATTCTTGTGGAAGAACGCCTGCGCGTTCTTGTAGAAGACGCCGTCCGCGTCCTCCTGCGAGACGCCGCGGGAGAGCAGGTATTCATAGAACGAGGCGGCCTTGGCGGGCGTATTCAGGCATTCGGGCAGCACAGAGCCGTCGAAGTCCGAGCCGAGGGCAAGGTTCTTCCGTGCGCCCAGCTCGAAGAAGTGCATGGCGTGGCGGTAGAGATCGTCAAGGCTCTTTACGTCGCCGTCGTCGCGCAGGAACTTCACAAAGTAGTTCAGACCGATCAGGCAGTCGCGGCGCACCATCTCGCGGATCATGTCGTCCGTCAGGTTGCGCTTGTGGCTGCACAGCGCGCGGGTGTTGGAGTGCGTGGCGACGAAGGGCTTCGTCGCGACCTCCAGCAGGTCTGCGAAACCAGGATCGTTGAGGTGGGACACGTCCACCAGAATGTTTTCCTTTTCCATTTCGCGCACGGCGGTCTTGCCGAACTCGCTCATGCCGTGGTCCGTGGTGTGGCCCGAGCCGAGCTCGTTCTCGCCGTTCCAGGTCAGCGTGATGGCACGCACGCCCTGCTCGGCGAGCGTGTGGACGCGGGAAAGGTCGCCGGCGAGGGCGCTGCCGTTCTCAATGGTCAGAAACGCAGCGGTCTTGCCGGCCGCCCACGCTTTTTCCATATCGCCGGCATTGCGGCAGGGCGCGACGCGGCCGCTGAATTTCTCCATCTGGCGGTAGAAATTCGCGCGGTTCTTTTCAAAGTAGTCGATGGCGGCCTGCCCGCGCTCCTCGTCGGGGATGAACACGGCGTAGAACTGCGCCCAGTGGACATCCTTCGGCATATTGGACAGCGACAGCACGCGGCCGGGGTCGTCCAGCGTATCGGGATTGCCGGTGTGCGCGTATTTCCAGTATTCTGCCAGCGTGTCGCAATGCAGGTCGATCAATCCATAGCTGTTCATGGGGTCATACTCCTTTTTTCATTTTCTGCCATAAGAGGGCTCACGCATCCAACCGCTTGAGCGTTCCGAGCAGCAGCCGCCACGTCCGTTCGGTGGAGGCAATGTGCAGGCGCTCGCGCGGGGTGTGGATGTCGGTCAGGTCAAGGCCGAGGGAGATGCAGTCCAGCTCCGGCAGCTTTCCGGAGAGGATGCCGCACTCCAGTCCGGCGTGAAGCGCGGCGATGCGCGGCTTTTCGCCGTACTGCTCGTAAAAGACCTCCGCGACGCGGTCGCGCAGGGGTGATTCGGGGCGGTACGGCCAGGCGCTGTAGTCGGAGTCCAGCTCTGTCTGCCCGCCCAGCGCCTCCGCCAGCCGCGCGAGACGCGAGGCCACGGCATTCTTCTGGGAATTGATGCTTGAGCGGATCATGAAGCTGGCGCGGAGGCTCGCTTCATCGGAGGTGAGCCGACCGAGGTTGAGCGAGGTCTGCACAAGACCCGGCACGTCCATGCTCATCTCCACCACGCCGTTCGGCGCGCAGAGCAGCAGCGTGATGGCGCGCTCCGTGCTGGCGGCGTCCATGGGCGTAAGCCCGTCGTCGGTCTCGGTGACCGTTACGGTGATATGACCGTCGGCGGCGTGATATTCCGCGCGCAGCGCGGCGGCGAGCGCTTCCGCCGCACGGCGAAGGGCGGCGGCGTCGCCGGTGCGGACGACGGCCTCGGCCTCGCGCGGGATGGCGTTGTCCTTGGTGCCGCCCGAGACGCGGATGAGACGCAGCGCGCCCGCGCGGCTCATTTCATCGAGCGCGCGGCCGAGCAGAAGATTGGCGTTGGCACGGCCCTTGTGGATCTCCTCGCCGGAGTGCCCGCCGGCAAGGCCGCTGATCCTGACGCGGAGCGTCTGTCCGTCAAAGGGCACGCGCGTGACGGGCAGCGTGCAGAGCGTGCGGCAGGCGCCGGCGCAGCTGACCGTGAGGACGCCCTCCTCCTCCGAGTCGATGTTGATGAGGTACTTTGCCTTCAGGTCGCTCGCGTCGAGCGCGCGGGCGCCGATCATGCCGACCTCCTCGTCCGCCGTGAAGACGCACTCCAGCGGGCCGTGGGGGATATCGTCGGCGTCCAGGACGGCGAGCGCCATCGCGACGGCGATGCCGTCGTCGCCGCCGAGCGTCGTGCCCCGCGCGCCGATCACGTCGCCGTCCACGAAGAGGTCGAGCCCCTCCGTTTCCATATCCTTGCCGCAGTCCGCGTCCTTTCCACAGACCATGTCCTGTCTCTTATACACATCTGACGCTGCCG
>ENA-OUQF01000706-OUQF01000706.1-human-gut-metagenome-genome-assembly--contig:-NODE-706-length-23594-cov-6.512554_pt1 | contig 23594 bp, 20 predicted proteins | sample MGYA00237947_ERZ548826 | MGnify/ENA primary metagenome ERZ548826 (study PRJEB26490, sample SAMN05194701) | human gut metagenome | biome: terrestrial biome; feature: human-associated habitat; material... | reverse complement strand
TATGAGTTATATGTTTTATAACTGTAGGAGTTTAACAAGTTTAGATGTAAGTAAGCTTGATACATCAAACGTAACAAATATGAGTGGTATGTTTGAAAATGTCCGCAGATTAACAAGTCTAGATGTAAGCAATTTTGATACCTCACAAGTAATAGATATGAGTTGGATGTTTGGTAATTGCAGTGGTTTAACCAGTCTAGATGTAAGTAGCTTTGATACATCACAAGTAACAAATATTGATAGTATGTTTTGTAACTGTCCAGCATGGGATGCAGTTGATAAAACTAAATTTGCTGGTGCTAATGTATGTCACTTATCTTAGCAAGTTTAACTTCTGATGACTAAAAGTAACAAGTTATTAAAGAGGGTTATTCGAAACTCAGTGTGAAAGAGGCAATTGCTTTCTTTCCACTTTTTTGTGACATTATTTAAACCTTTAGAAATGGAATGATTAATAATAAAGCTTTTTAATTATATTTTATGTTATACTTTATAAGAGGTAGGTAGTATGGATAGAAAGAAAATAAAAAGAAAAGCATTCAAAGACTTAAAAAGACAATATTTTAAAGCAGTATTAATTTGTTTTTTGTTTACTGTTGTTTTTGGAAATGGTTATACATTTGTAACTAAAATATTTCCTGATGAGACACCTAAAGAAATAGTTACAACAGTAGAAAAAGATAAAAATAATTTAAAAAATAAATCTAGAGATGAGATAAAAGAAGATGTTAAAATAAAAATAGAAAAACAAGAAACATCTAAACAAGAGAAGTATACAAGAGGGGTACTTGCTGTCTTTGCTAATCAAGTATCATCATCTAAATCAGTGATAGTTGGTATTTTAAAAGCTTTTAATCAGTTGTTATTTAAAGGTAATATATCTTTATTCTTTATATTACTATTAGGACTATTTCTAGATATAATTGCTCTTCTTTTTATAAAGAACATTATAGCTGTTGGTAAATGTAGATTCTTTATAGAAGGGACTAAATATAAGACGGTACATATAGATAAACTTTTATTCATCTATAGAGTTAAAAGAACTATATCTGTTGCTAAGAGTATGATGTTAACTTCTCTTTATCAGTTTCTTTGGGATTTAACTATCATTGGAGGGGTTATTAAACATTACTCTTACTTATTAGTACCATATATAATAGCAGAAAACCCTAATATTAGTGGAAAAGATGCTATTAATCTATCTAGAAAAATGATGGATGGTTATAAACTAGAAGCCTTTAAGTTAGAACTTTCCCTTATACCTTGGTATATTATTGGTACTATTAGTTTTCAGTTTAGTGATTTATTATTCTTAACTCCCTATTATCAAGAAGTATTAGCAGAGTTTTACATGAAAGTAAGAGATAATAGATTAGAAGAAGATGAATCTTTAAAAGAGTTATTAAATGATAGGTACTTAGATGGACAGTTAAGTACTGGAAGTTATCCAAGAGATAAGTTTACGATACCAGAAGTTTTACACCGTAAATGGTTAAAACTTGACTATAAAAGAGATTATTCTTTAGTTAATATTATTTTGTTTTTCTTTACTTTTGCGATGATTGGTTGGCTTTGGGAAGTAGCACTTAGCTTATTTAGTACTGGTAATTTTGTAAATAGAGGTACACTTAGGGGGCCTTGGTTACCTATCTATGGATATGGAGGAGTATTAATTCTTATTCTTTTAAAACCATTTAGAGAAAAACCGTATCTATTATTTATACTTACTTGTTTATTATGTGGAATAATTGAATACTTAACATCTTGGTATTTAGAAGTTACTTATAACTTAAGATGGTGGGATTATACTGGCTACTTTATAAATATCAATGGAAGAGTCTGTCTAGAAGGATTATTAGTCTTTGGACTAGGTGGATGTGGTTTTACTTATTTAGTAGCTCCTTTTCTAGATAACTTATATAATAAAATTAAACCTAGTATTAAGTATTTAGTTGCAATCATTTTATTATCCTTCTTTATCCTAGATAATATATATTGTCATAATAATCCTAATATGGGAGAGGGGATTACCTCTTATAAAAATGATTGTAATTTCAAGTTAAAAATACTATAATAATAAGTAATGAAAGGAAGATAATATGTTAGACATTAAATTTATAAGAGAAAACAAAGACATAGTAAAAGAAAATATTAAAAAGAAATTCCAAGATGAAAAGTTACCTCTTGTTGATGAAGTAGTTGAATTAGATCAAGAGATTAGAAATCTAAAACAAGAAGGTGATGAACTTCGTAGTAAAAGAAATCAAATAAGTAGTGAAATTGGTTCTTTGATGCGTGATAAGAAAATAGAAGAAGCTAATGAGAAAAAAGCTTCTGTTGTAGAAATCAATGAAAAGTTGGTTGGTATTGAAAAAAAAGAAAATGAGTTAGCTTTATCTTTAAGAGAAAAGATGTTAGTTATTCCAAATATTATGGATAAATCTGTTCCTATTGGAAAAGATGATAGCTTTAATGTTGAAGTAGAAAGATTTGGCGAAGCTAAAGTACCAGAGTATGAAATACCATATCATGCTGATATCATTATGAATGTAAACGGTATGGATAAAGAAGCAGCTGGTCGGACATCAGGTGAAGGATTTTACTATTTAACTGGTGATATAGCAAGACTTCATGAAGCTATGATAGCTTATGCAAGGGATTATATGATTGATAAAGGATTTACCTATTGTATACCTCCTTTCATGATTAGAAGTGATGTTGTAACTGGTGTTATGTCATTTCCTGAGATGGAAGCAATGATGTATAAGATTCAAGATGAAGATTTATATTTAATCGGTACTAGTGAACATTCAATGATTGGCCGTTATAAAGATCAAATAATTAAAGAAGAAGATTTACCAATTACTTTAACAAGTTACTCACCTTGCTTTAGAAAAGAAGGAGGATCTCATGGTTTAGAAGAGAGAGGACTTTACCGTGTTCATCAATTTGAAAAAGAAGAGATGATTGTTCTTTGTAAGCAGGAAGAAGCAATGGACTGGTATAATAAGATGTGGAAGTATACTGTTGAAGTCTTTAGAAATATGAATGTACCAGTAAGACAGTTAGAGTGTTGTAGTGGTGACTTAGCAGACTTAAAAGTAAAGTCTTGTGATGTAGAAGCATGGAGTCCTAGACAAAAGAAATACTTTGAAGTTGGAAGTTGTTCAACACTAGGAGATGCTCAAGCAAGAAGACTTGGTATTCGTGCTAAAGGTGAGAATGGAACTTATTATGTTAATACCCTAAATAATACCGTAGTAGCATCACCTCGTGGTATGATTGCAGTAATTGAAAATAACTATCAAGAAGATGGAAGTATTATTGTTCCTGAAGTATTAAGACCATATATGGGAGGCTTAGAGGCAATTAAGCCTAAGAAGTAGTATTATAGTAGATATAAAGCTAAAACATGATAAACTCTAATAATATTGTAAAAAGATGTATAAAAGGATAAATTAAGGAGAAGCTATCAGTAGAATAGAAGACATTCATTTGACATTGATAGCTTTTTTTGATATAATAAAAGCCGTCACGTAAAAAGTTGAGGTGTTTAAAATGTTTTACGCGGAAGAACAAGCAATATTAGCATGTGAAGAGGATCCGTCCCTGATTTTTGAATTAATGAAGGAAGGACATTTCTATCTAGTAGATAACTTGTTAAAAAAGAAAAAAGTTAGTGTTGCAACTTTAGATAATGATGGTAATAATGTTTTAATGAAATTAGCTAAACTGCATCAGTATGAATTGGTTTTTAAGTATCTAAGTAAAGATGAAGATATTATTAATCATCAGAATAATGAAGGAAATACACTACTACATATTTTAGCAACTAGAAATTATATGAAAGTTGCACCTATTATTAAAAAGCTAAAAAGAAATGATAATTTAGCTTGGAATTTAAAGAATAATGAAGGAAAAACAATTCTTGATATAGCCATTGAAAAAGATAATTTAGTAACAGCTTTTAAGATTTTAGAAGATAAGAGATTTAATAATATAGACGTGATGAGTTTCTTATCATTTTATAAAACATTTATTAAAAGTAAAGAATATGGAAAATATACTAAATTATCTAATTTAGAAATAATGGTATCTAATTTAGAAAATAAGAATGAACTTCTTCCAATGATGGATAGGTTAGTAAATATGATTTTAGAAAACTTTGATCATATTAAAAATGAACTTATGAAGAATAAACTAACTTCAATGGATAATATCATTCATGAAGTATTGGTAGAAGTTGAAGTGTAGAAATACAGTTTAGTAGAAAATATCGAAGTAAGTATTATGTTTTTACTTATTTCTTTTTTTATCTTTTCTTTAATAGAACGTACTGTTATGTTATATTACTATATAAATAAGGAGTGGTTTTTTATGATAGATAGTTTTCCATTTCTTAGATATTGTCAAGAAGAAGAAAAAGAAGATGGAGCATATAGGAAAATATTAGAAATACTAGAAGATAAATTAGATGATATTTATTATTGTTATTTAACAGATTTAATTCCCTCAATAAATGATTTATCTTTAAAAAATCTTTTAAAAGAAAAAGTATATAATAAATTATTGAATGTAGGAATAATATTCTTTCGCTACAGTGATTCTTTAAATATGAATATATTTAATGAAGATGAAAAAAGAAAACTTATCTTAAAAGAAATAAAAACTTTTAATAGGCAAATAAATGAAAATGAAAAAAATAATAATTATCTGATACTTTCAGGTATTAGAGGTCTATGCTCATTACTTACTAACTCTAATAATGAGTTTTCTAAAGAATATCTTAATGCAATATTTGCTTCTATAAACAGTTGTGAAAATATAAAAGATAAAGAATTATTAAATTATAATCTTTTAAAGATGATCGATAGAGTATTACCTTTAATCCATGAAGATATGCTAAGTAATTTTCCTTATAAATTACCCGAGACTTATTTAAAAAGATTAGAAATTGATAGTAATCCAAACTATACTAAGGATAATGAAAAATTATTTGAAAATGAAAGAATAGGAATTGATGAAAAAATAAGTATTGGTTTAGAAGTGGAAGTTAACAATAATATTAATAATGATTTTTATATTTCTTCACAAACATCTTATGAATCATATATAACGGATACTGATGCTACAGTTCCTTTTGGTTTAGAATTTAAACCTCCGGTTTTTCATGATGGGGAAGAAATTAAAAAGATAGCTTCTTTCTTTAAAACAATTCAAGATATTGGCTTTTATTATGATCAAGAAAACCATAATTGTGGCGGTCAAATTAATCTTGGATTATCTTATCTAGATAGTAAAGAATCTGTTTTAAATTTTTATCAAATATATTGTAATTGTGAAGAATTATTATTTTATATTTCTAATGAAGAAGGTCAATTATCGAGACAAGAAATATATAGAAATAGTAGATTTAAGCCAATCTCAGAGTTAATAGGCAAAAGAGTGATACGAGATACTGCTACTAGAGAAGAAGTATTAAATGCTTTATTTGTCAATCGCTCTGACAACGAATTAGGGCTTTTGTATAAAAAAAATACAGTATGTATTAGGAATTTAAATGATAAAGATAAAGCAAGATTAGAATTTAGAATACCTAATGGAAGTGCATCTTTTAAGGTTTGGAAAGATAATATAAGATTATATGGGAAAATGTTTGAAGTGGCTAAGAAGCTAGAAAATATTTCTAAGAAAGATTATTTAACTGAACGTGAGGAAGAACAGATGCAATCTTTTGCTTCATTGCTATATGATACATCTTTAGAAGAAAAAGAATATAATTTGATGAATTTATTGTTTGAAGATGAAAACTTAAAGGAAATATATAATAGAAGATATGAAGCTACTGTTAGAGAAATAAAAAGAACAGGAACTGATTTATATGAATACAAATTTAAACAAAAAATATATAATGAGCCTGCTTTTTCATCAGTAGAATTTTTTACAGGGGATGAAGAAGATAGATTAAAAGCTTATTATGATCCTGAAACTGAAACGGTTAGAAATGTGAATGAAGATATAGAAGTATTTGAAGAATATAATGATAAACATACTTTTAAAAATAAATAAGTGCTGGAAAAATAATAGAAAAAAGTATAAATGATGAATTTTATAAATCTTATTTGATAATTTAGTTACTAATATATAAAAAAACTGATATACTATACAGGAGGTGAGAAGTATGCATTTACCAAGCTATAAAGAAGCAAAAACAACAGATAAGAGAGAATATGAAGAGAAAAACTATAAATTAAAAGAAGAATATAAGAATAAGTTTTTAGGAAAAAAATGTTTTTTAAAAACTTATGGCTGTCAAATGAATGAACATGATAGTGAAATAATTACAGGATTATTAAAAGAATTAGGCTTTTCCTTTACTGATGACTATGAAAAAGCTGACTTAATCTTATTAAATACTTGCTCTATTAGAGAAAATGCTCATAATAAAGCTTTTGGTATGTTAGGAAGATGTAAACATCTAAAGGAAGAAAAGAAAGATTTAATGATTGGTCTATGTGGTTGTATGGCTCAGGAAGAAGGAGTAGTTAATAATTTACTAGAGAAATATTCATATCTAAACTTTGTTATAGGAACCCATAATATCTTTGAGTTACCAGATGTTTTAATAAAATCTATTGAAGAAGGTAAGATACAAGTAGAAGTATATTCAAGAGAAAGAGAATTAGTAGAAAGTCTTCCTACTAAGAGAAAAAATAAGTTTAAAGCTTATGTAACAATTATCTATGGTTGTGATAAATTCTGTACCTACTGTATAGTACCTTATACAAGAGGTAGACAAAGAAGTCGTAAAAAAGAAGATATACTAGAAGAGATTAAAAAACTAAAAGAAGAAAACTATCAAGAAGTAACTTTATTAGGACAAAATGTTAATGCTTATGGAAAAGATTTATATGATAATTATTCTATGGCTGAGCTTTTAGAAGATGTTGCTAAGATAGGTATTCCAAGAGTAAGATTTATGACAAGCCATCCTTGGGACTTTACAGATTCTATGATTGATGTTATTGCAAAGTATGATAACATAATGCCAAGTGTGCATTTACCGGTTCAAGCTGGAAGTGATAGAATACTAAAACTAATGGGAAGACGCTATAATATTGAAAGTTATCTAACCTTATTCCATAAGATGAAAGAAAGAATAAAAAATTGTGCTATTTCAACAGATATAATAGTAGGTTTTCCAACTGAGAGTGAAGAAGACTTTCAAAAGACACTAGATTTAGTAAATGAATGTAAATATGATAATGCCTTTACCTTTATCTATTCGCCAAGAGAAAATACTCCTGCTGCTAAAATGAAAGATGATATAGCACTTAGTGAAAAAGAAGAGAGACTTTATAAATTAAATGAAATAGTAAATACCTACTTTTTAGAAAACAATAAAAAACTAGAAGGTGTCGAAGTAGATGTTTTAGTAGAAGGTAAATCATTAAAGAAAAATGAAGAATACTTTGGTTATACTGATACTAATAAACTAGTTAATATTAAAAATGGTAATGATGATATAATTGGTAAGATAGTAAAAGTTAAAATAACGGATGCTAAGACATGGAGCCTAGATGGTGAATATGTATCAAGATAAAGAAATAATAGAGAAGACTAAAGAATTAGTTAAAACAATTAAAGAAGATAATTTATATAAAGAATATATGGAATTAAGACATGAACTTAAATCTAATAAAAAAATAAATAATAAAATAGAAGAAGTTAAAAGACTACAAAGAAAGTATGTTATGGGAAATTATCAAGATAAAGAACTACTAGATAATATTAATACTTTAATTAAAGAATTAGAATCTATTCCACTATATTATATTTATAGTCAAAAAGAAGAAGCATTAAATAATAACTTATTACTAATAAAAGAAGGATTATCTTCAAGTTTTCATGATATAGTAAAAGAACTGTGATTAGGGACAGTTCTTTTTTAGATTATGATTAACAAATAATAATAAAATACTGATAAATAATATAATTAATAAATATATAGAAATAGATTTAATTATATAGATAGTTAATATTCTTAACAATGATTCTAAAGAAGAAAAATAAGGAATAATAAGTAAAATTAATAAAGACATAAAGATACTTGTAATTAAACTTATAGATAAGTATTTTAGATATTTATACTTCTCCTTATTTAAGAATATTAAGCTAGTAATTAATAATAAATCAATAATTATAAGTATTACTCTAGTAAGTATAGAATTCATTATTCTTAAAACAGTTATTTGTATATTATACTTACTAGTAAGCTCTTTTGTAGTGGGTAATTTACTTGCAATAGATTTAGAAATGCTTGTAAAAGTATCCTTCTTAACAAATAAAAGATTACTACTAAGTACTTCATTAATATCATCAGTAGTGAGAATAGTAGTAGAATTATTAGTTACTATATAGTCTTTTATATTGTTACAAGCCTTTAAGAATAAAGCTTTGAAAGAATTAGATTCAACTATTTTATCAATTAAAATAGTAGGGATAGAGTATTTTTTCATTGTACTATAAAACTCATCAATTATAATTCCTATTTTATTATCGTCATTGCTTCTTAAACTTTTTACTTCCTCTAATAAGTTTGTATCTTCTAATATAGTTTCTAAATTATTATCCTTAAAAATAGAAGTAATACTAAAAGATAAAATAGTAAGAGTTAAAGTGATAGCTAGTAAAATATTAATAATATATTTCATATCGTTGCCTCCAAGATTAGTTTAACAATTACAATTTAGCTAGTCAATTTAAAATAATACTTGTAAGGAGTGGCACCAGTTCGGTGATTAATATATAGTTGGTGGAAATCCAACATGGTAATCTCTAGCAAAGAGCCATTAGTTAACCTTGGAGCCGAAGTCGTGAGATAAGGTTTAAGCGTAGGCAACAAGAATACGAGCCATATAAAGGTAAAAGTGGAAGTGGTAAAACAACTCTTTTATCACTTATTAGTGGACTTGAAAGTAATTATCAAGGTTCTATTAAATTCTTAGATAAAGAACTAAAGGATATAGATTTAAACTATTATCGTAGTAAAGATATAGGAATAGTCTTTCAAAGTTATAATCTTTTACCCAATTTAACTGCAAGTGAAAATATAATCTTATCTATGAATATAAGTAATCTAAAAATAGAAAATAAAGAAGAAAAAGCTCTTTCCTTAATGGAGCAAGTAGGACTCACTAAAAAGCAAAAAGATAGAAGAGTATTAAAATTGTCTGGTGGCGAACAACAACGAGTAGCAATAGCTAGAAGCCTATCTTATAATCCTAAGATGATACTAGCAGATGAACCAACTGGTAACTTAGATAAAGATACTGAAAATGAAATATTAAAGATATTTAAAGACCTAGCTCATAAAGATAATAAATGTATCATAATAGTAACTCATTCAGAAAATGTTTGTAATCAGGCAGATATTGTCTATGAACTTACTAAGATTAAAAAGTCATAACTTGAAATATTAGGTTATGCCTTTTTTTTAGTCTACTCCAAAAACTTTAAAAAAATGATTTTTTTGGAGTGAATGTTATGGTGTTTTGCAGTTAAAATACAAAAGGATAGTTATTTTTATGAAGAAATTACAATAAAAGATATTGTACACTGGTTATAAAGTATCTTAATTATTAATCAAAAAGAAAAGATCTTAAGGAAGGTCTTTTCTTTTTAAGAGTCTAGTGGAGTGGTTTCATTGTCACTTATATAGTCTTCTACTACTTCATTATCTATTTGATTGTCAATAGCTTCATCACTATCGGCTATTTCATCCCAGTCATCATTATAACTATCTTCAACATTAATTCTAACTTTAGTATCACCAACTAGTTCAATACCAAGAGTCTTCTCAATAGTAGTTAAAATATTATTACCATTAATTTCTGCTTTAATACAACTAGGACCAGATAGGTTTCTAATAATAATTTCTTCATTAGAATTAGTACTAGTATCACCTTGAATAGTAACTACTTCATTATAGTCATGATGTTCTTTTAATACTTCTGTTTTAGTATCGTTATCATAAGAATACCAAACATTAATATCATAACCACCAGAAATATTTACAATATTATTAATCTTTTCACCACTAAAATTATGGTTAATTACCCAACAACCTAAGACAGTAGTAGGGGTATTTAAAGCTTGTAATGATAAGTTATCAGTAAATTGTTTTTTACCTTTACCAATTACTGCTTTAGTGACAATTTCTTTGAATGATGCCAAACTTATCCCTCCTCAATTTAATGTATGCAAAAGATAACTATTTTTTCCAGTTTAGTAAAAAATATCTTCAAAAGTAGATTATTTTATGTTATTATTTATATAGAATATGGAGAGGATAAAAATGAAAAATTTAATTAAAAAATTATCTAATACTAATATCTCTAAAACTTATATGTTTATTTTATTAGGAGTAAGTGCTTTAATGATGGTTGGGTATTTCTCTTATGCTTGGTTTACTGTACAAGGAGTACAAAAGTATAGTGTAGTAACAGGTAATTTAACAGGAACTCTAGCAATAGGTTCTAATACTGCAAATATTAATGGGGCAGGAGTAATAGAATATACACCAACAACTGACAGTGATACACTAACTGTTACAGTAACAAACTCTAGTGATCGAACAGTTAAAAACTCACTATATTATTATACTTTATCAGATTCCTCAATAGCTATTGGATATACCTCTGATACTTCAACTGTTCCATCTATTACAGGTGTATCAGTAGATAAAGGAAAGAGTTTAACTTACAAGATAAAAATAGCAGGTGCAAATGGTAAGACTATTAGAATAGGTTCTTCTATGGGATTAGTTAACTCTAATTTAACATTACCAACTGGAGCAAGTGCTTTAGATGTATTTAAAATGACAGGTAAAGTTTCTGATGTTTTATTAGCAGGAGTAGGAGATAAGGGTGCTCTAAATACAACAAATTCTGAACAAACATTTATCATGGGAACTGATCCTAATAACTATATTTGGTATAGTGGAAAGCTATGGAGAGCAGTATCAATAGATCCCTCTGATAACTCTGTAAAGCTAGTTACACAGTGGAATATATCAGCCTTTCCATACAACACTAGTGATAATACAGCTTTCCAAGGAAGCTATATGGAACAGTGGTTAAATGATACATCGGTAGATGGTTTTCTAGGTAATTTAAGAGAACCAGATAAATTTATTAAAACAGATAGTGTTTGGAATGCAACTGGGACTGATACTGCGAGGGAAAAACCTGCAAAAACTACGATGGTAACCGATACAGTAGGTTTACTAAATATGTATGAGTATATAATGAGTTATGAAAATGCTACAAAATACACTGGATATTTAAATAATGGTTTAGAATGGCGAGCATTAACGCCAAACAAACAAAATTCGAGTGTCTGGGTTGTTTGTGACGATGGCAACACCCTTTTCAATAACGATAGTCCGGTGTATTCGTTCGGCACTCGCCCATCTATAAATCTAAAATCTGCCGTGAAGATTATAGACGGTGATGGAACAGCTGATAATCCATACAGACTAGAAGGTGATAATGATAGTCCAACAGGGGCATTGCTATCAACAAGATACAGTGGCGAATATATAAGCTTTGGAACCGGCGAAAATAATCTGTATCGAATAGTAAGTCATGAAAATGGTACAGGTACCAAAATAACTAGTGCTATACCTCTAAAAGATAGTGGCAATTATAAGACTAGTGCTTTTGGAGATAATATAACATTTTCTAAAGATAATACAATAGGGACATTCTTAAATGGTGATTATTTAACAAATGGTACCTATCTAACTAGTGATCAAGTAAATATGATAGAAGATAATACAACCTGGTATTTGGGAACTGTAGACTATGGAACTAATTATAAATTAGCAAAATATCAATCTGCAACAAGTGGTACTCTAACAACAGACACTACTACAGCAAAAGTAGGATTGTTGAGGTTGGGAGAATTAATGGCAGGACAATTTGATAAAGATGATAACAATACTTATTATTGGATGTTGACCCCATTTCCTTCATACAGAGGCTACGTCAGTAATGTTTACAACGATGGCGGAGGTGAAGGCTCCGGCCCGGCAACTTCGTATGGTCTTCGCCCATCTATGAATCTAAAATCTACAGTAAAGATAGTATCGGGTAAAGGTACTAAGTCTGATCCGTTCCAGTTATCAGTAAATTAATATTGTTTGTTCAATTGGATAATTAAAACTAAATTAGGATAAAAAATAGATGAAGAAATTTACTCTTCATCTTTTATATTGCTCTATATTTATCTTGATCTTTATAAGGATTGTTTTTATCTATATGATCAATAAATAGTATTCCATTTAAATGATCTATTTCATGTTGAAAGGCTATGGCTAATTCTTCTCTTGCTCTAATTCTTATTTTATTACCATCTATATCATATCCTTCAACCGTTACTCTAGCATATCTTGGAACGATACCTTCTACATCTCTATTGATAGATAAACATCCTTCACCCATATCTACATAAATCTTTTCTTCAGAGTTGCTTATTATCTTTGGATTACATATAACATAAGTATCAAATTCTTGTTCAGCAACTTCATGAACAATTGTTAAATATCTTTTGGGAACACCTAACTGAATAGCTGCCATTCCCATACCTGGTCTTAAATCATACTTCTTAGCAAGCTTTTCTATTTGACTATCATGAAGATAAGTAACCATTTTATCAATTAATTCCTTATCTTCCTTTGCAAGAGGAAAGGTTACCTCTTCACTGATAAGTCTTAGCCTTTTGTCCTTTTCATCTAATATTTCTTTTGTTTTTAACATAGTACCACATCCACTTCTTGCATTATTTTATCATAATATTAAAGAAAAAGAAAGGATAAACCTTTCTATCTTGTATATCTAGCACCGATAACGATAACTAATAAAATAAATAATACTAAAATGATTGCGTAGTTACTGTTAGATTGTCCGTAGTAGCCATATCCATAAGTAGGATAATATGGCATAGAACCACCACAACCACAGCTTCCTCCACCGTAGTAATACATAATAGATTCCTCCTTTTTCTAATATAGAATATGATAAATAATGTCAAGATGTTAATTAAAATGACTATTCCTTCTTTCTAAACTAGTTAGTTTGTGATATATTTATACTAGAGAGAGGAGTGATAACAATTTATGACTAAGACAAGAAAAGTAATCAAGTATCTTGATAAACCACTTTTCTTTGTAACAACTTTATTATTTCTCTTTGGTCTTATAATGGTATTTTCTTCAAGTAATGTAACTGCTTATATGAGTGGTAAGAGTGCTTATGGTTATTTTATTAAACAAGGAATATTCCTAGGAGTTAGTGCTTTAGTTAGTTTTATAATTATTAAGTTTAATACTAAAGTATATGGTATTTCTTCCACACTACTACTTATTCTAATAGTAACGGGATTAGTTGCTTTACTCTTATATGGTAAAGTTACTAATCAAGCTAAGAGTTGGTTTCAACTAGGACCTATTACAATTCAACCTAGTGAATTTGCTAAAGTAGTTATTATTGCTTTTATTGCAAGGTATTATGAACTAAATGAGAAAAAGTTATCTAGTCCTTTAGTAAGTGCTATTCCTTTAGTTATTGGTGGAATTATTGCTTTCTTAATAATTTTACAACCAGATCTTGGAACGGCTATTATCTTTTCATTGATAGTTATTTTTATGTTTTTAATAGTACCGATACCGAGAATAGTAAAGAGTAAAATTATTACCTTTGGTGTTATTTTAGTACTGTTTGCAGCTTTAGTTCTTACTATGATGGGTAAGACTTTGCTTCATGAAAGACAGTTAGAAAGATTAACATTTACTAATCCTTGTTCAAGATTATTAAATGAAGGTAATCAAGTTTGTAATGGTTATATTGCTATTAATAATGGGGGATTAACAGGAGTAGGACTTGGTAATAGTACCCAAAAGTATTTGTATTTACCAGAACCTTATACTGATTTTATCTTTGCTGTTATTGTAGAAGAGTTAGGTGTTGTTACAGGAATAGTTCTTATTCTAGCTTATATATTTGTCTTATTTAGAATCTATTTAATAGCTAAAAAGAGTTATACAAATAGGGGAGCATTAATCTGTTATGGGGTACTTTTCTATATATTCTTACATATTTGTGTTAATTTGATGGGACTTTTAGGAATGATGCCAATGACTGGTGTTCCCTTACCATTTATTAGCTATGGAGGTAGTTTTACCTTGTGTTTAATGGTTTCAATAGCTTTTGTTCAAAGGGTATGTATAGAAACTAGAATAAGAGAAGAAGAAAAAAATAAAAAAAAATAAAATTTGTGGTTTGAAACCGAGATATTGTAAATAGAGGGGTAGTTTACAGGTGAATTTGTTAAATTCAGAGCTCAATTTGGCAATTTGAGGGGTAGTTTTAGAGGCAAAATGTAATTTTTGCCTCTTTGCTTTTTAAAAAGCTATCTGTTATAGTGGTAGCGAAAGGAGGAAAGACCATGACTTTTTCTTATCGACATAGAAAATTAATTGTCCTTTTGCTATTATTTTTACTGTCAGTCACAGCTTCATTTTTAATCTTTAGAAGTCATTTTACACCAAAGAAAAAGACTAGTACTAAGAAAATAGTATTAACACCTAAGAAAGAAGAAACTACTACTGATAAGGAAACATACTACTTAGTAGATATCAAAGGAGCGATTAATAATCCTGGTACTTATAGTATGAAAAAAGGTAGTAGAGTAATAGATGTTATTCATCTAGCAGGAGAGTTAAAAAGTGATGCTGATACCTCAGTTTTAAATCTTTCTAAGAAAGTTACTGATGAGATGGTTATCATTGTTTATTCTTATGATGAAGTTAAGAACTTTACTAAGGTAAAAGAAGAGGAAAAACAAGAACAAGAAAAATGTATTTCTAATAATGGTATAAAAAATGATGCTTGTATTTCTACTATCATCGAAGATAATTCTACATCTAATACTAAAGTTTCAATAAATAAAGCAACACTTGAAGAGTTAATGACTCTACCAGGTATTGGTGAAGCTAAAGCAAAAGAGATTATTAACTACCGAGAAGAAAAAGGAGAGTTTACTGATACTAATCAGTTAAAAGAAGTGAAAGGAATTGGAGATACTTTATTTGAAAGTATTAAAGATAATATTACACTCTAGATTATTACTTATTATTCTTTTAATTATTACCCTCATATACACTACCATTTTTAATATAACATCAGTAAGTTATAAGAAAGGAGAACAAACTCTAGCAGGAAAAGTTATCAAAAAAAGATTTACTGATGATTATTTGACTTTCACATTAAAAAATAATAAAACTTTACCACTCACATACTATATAAAAAATAAAAAAGAATTAAAAGAATATAAGAAGATAACTTTAGGTAGTATTATTAGAGTTACTGGTACTTTAAAAAGTAATAATTATTTAATAGTTAAAAATATTAAAATATTAAAAGAAAATAGAAATATTATCTATTTTATAAAAGATGGACTATATAATTATTTATCTTCTTTTGATAGTAGAGTATCTCCTTACTTAAAAGCTTTTATTATAGGAAATAAAGATGATTTATCTTATAAAGTTAAAAAGTCACTCCAAACTGTCGGGATATCTCATTTATTTTCCTTATCAGGAAGTCACTTAGCAATTATCTATTACTTTCTCTATTCGCTATTTAAAAAAAGAAAAATTCATTTAATGATATTACCTCTTTTCCTTTACTATTTGATAATTGATTCTAGTGCTTCCATTTTAAGAGCTTTAGTTTTTCTATCGATTTTTAAACCTAATAAAGAATTTCACTTAGGTCTTTCCACTTTCAATATGCTTATTCTAGCACTTATAGTGCTATTAATTATAAATCCAACAAGTATTAAAAATATTGGTTTTAATTATTCCTTTGTTATATCATCAGGTTTAATTCTATACTATGATAATAAAAAGCAAGATAAGAAATTATTTAGACTAGTAGAAACATCTGTACTTGCTTTTTTATTCTCTCTACCTATCTCTCTTTATTATTTTTCTAATGTTAATTTACTTAGTATTATCTATAACTTATTTTATGTTCCATTTGTAAGTTCTATCTTATTTCCTCTAACTTTCATAGTAGCTATTTGTCCCTTTTTAAGTGATATCTATTTAGTAGTAGTTAATCTCTTTGAAAAAAGTATATTCTTCTTTGAAGGGATAAGTATTAATCTAACCTTTAGGAAGTTAAGTGTTATTATCTATATAATTTATCTCTTAATAATATTTATAGCTATTTATAAAAGAAAAGTTCTCTATCTTTTATTAATACTTTTAGTACCACACTATTTTTATAATAATATAGTAGTAGAAGATAAGATGTATATGATAGATGTAGGACAAGGAGATAGTATCTTGTTTGTTTCTAATAATAAATCTATGCTTTTAGATACTGGAGGTAGTATTAATAGTAGTCTTGATAAATGGTCAGTAGGTGATGATTTAGTAACATTTTTAAGATCAAAAGGAATAAGAAGGATTGATACTATTTTGATTAGTCATGGTGATATGGATCATATTGGTGAATACTTTAAGATAGTTAAATATTTTAGAGTAGATAATGTTTATTTAAATAGTAATCAGTTAAACAGTATAGAAAAAAGAGTAGTAACTGACTCTTTAAATAATAATATAAATATTGCTAAGCTAAAAAAGGGTGATAATATTTCTCTTGGTAACTTTAACTTCCTTGTGATTAATAATAGTTTTACTGATGAAAACGATGCTAGTACGGTTTTAGTTGGAATGATTTCATCTTCTAAATTATTATTAATGGGAGATGCTAGTGTTAGAAGTGAACAAGATATTATAAATAGTTATAATCTACCTAAGATTGATATTTTAAAAGTAGGTCATCATGGATCTAATACATCTTCAAGTAAAAAATTTATAAATGAGATTAATCCTAAATATTCATTAATTAGTGTTGGTGAAAATAATAGATATGGTCATCCGAAGAAGTCAGTATTAAATACTTTGAGTAATAGTGAAATTTATAGAACAGATTTGGATGGAAATATAGAAATAGAGTTTAATAATAAAGAATATAATATTAGGACTTGTAGTTCATAGAAAGGAGTAAGAAATGAAACAAGAAATTAAAATGATAGATAATAAAGAAGTTGATAGTTTGTATAATGATATAAAATTATTAGTTGAAGAAAGTAGAAATAGAGTATATAAAACAGTAAATACAGAAATGATAAATCTATACTGGAATATTGGCAAAATAATTGTTGTTATGCAAGATGGCAATAAAAAAGCTAAATATGGTGATTATTTAATAAAGAAATTATCAATAAGATTAACTAATAAATTTGGTAAAGGATTTTCAATTCCAAATTTAAAAAGAATGAGACAATTTTATAATTGTTTTCCAATTGGCTCAACATTGTTGAACCAATTAACATGGTCACACTATTTGGAACTGATTAAAATAGATGATGCTAATAAGAGAGAATTTTATATGAAGGAATGTATTAATTCAAATTGGGATGTAAGAGAACTTCAAAGACAAAGGACTACATTGTTATATGAAAGAATAGCAAATTCAAAAGACAAAAATAAAGTAATTGAATTATCATCTATAGGTTATAAATTAAATGAGCCAAAAGACATTATTAAAGATCCATTTGTGCTTGAATTTTTAGATATTAAAGAAACTACAAATTATTTAGAATCAGATTTGGAAAAAAATATTTTAAATCATTTAAAAGAATTTTTATTGGAATTAGGAAAAGGATTTACATATGTTGGAAATCAAGTAAGAATAACATTAGATTCAGAACATTTTTATCCAGATTTAGTATTTTATAACAGAATTCTTAAATGCTTTGTTATAATTGATTTAAAAATTGGTAAAGTAACACATAAAGATATTGGACAAATGCAAATGTATGTTAATTATTATGATAGAGAAATTAAATCAAATGAAGAAAACAAAACAATAGGAATATTACTTTCTACTGATAAAAATGAAACAGTTGTTAAATATACTCTTCCCGAAGATAATAAAACTATATTTTCATCTGAATTTAGACTAACTATTCCGAGTGATGAAGATTTTATTAATGTAATTGAAAATGAAAAGAAAAACTTAGAATTAGTATGACATTCTAAAGAAAATTGACATACCAAATGGTAATGAAAAGTACAATCTTTAGGTATTAAAGAACATAAAGATAAAATTGTAGAACAAGCAATATCTCAAGTACTTGAACCAATACTAATTGCTAAATTTCATAATAATAGTAATGACTTTATAAATAAAGAAGTACAGCAGTTGGTCAAGGTATGTTGACATTTACAAGCAGTTATTTATGAATATATTTTTATTTGGCTTATTTTTGGACAGAACCATATTGTCGAATACTTTAAGTTGGATAATGTTTATTTAAATAGTAATAAGTCTAGTGATTAATAATAGTTTTATTTGGAATGATTTCATCTTCTAAATTATTATTAATGGGAGATGCTAGTGTTAGAAGTGAACAAGATATTATAAATAGTTATAATCTACCTAAGATTGATATTTTAAAAGTAGGTCATCATGGATCTAATACATCTTCAAGTAAAAAATTTATAAATGAGATTAATCCTAAATATTCATTAATTAGTGTTGGTGAAAATAATAGATATGGTCATCCGAAGAAGTCAGTATTAAATACTTTGAGTAATAGTGAAATTTATAGAACAGATTTGGATGGAAATATAGAAATAGAGTTTAATAATAAAGGATATAATATTAGGACTTGTAGTTAATAGAAAGGATAGATATGAATTATTATAATGCAATAAAGAATGAATTAATAAATAATGAGATAAATAGAAAAGTTAAAAATTATTCAATCAATAAAAGTGATTTAAATGCTTATTATAATGTTGGTAAGTTATTGTTAGAAGCAGGTAATCAATATGGAGAAAGTATCATTAAAGAATATTCATTAAGATTAACTAAAGAGTTTGGTTCAGGATATAGTCAAAGGAATTTAAGAAATATGAGACAATTTTATAAAGTGTCCCAGAAATGGCAGACACTGTCTGCCAAATTAAGCTGGAGCCATTATTGTGAAATCATTTGGTTTGATGATAATAAATTTCAATACTATGTTAAAACAATTGAATTAAATAACTTATCAATTAGGCAGTTAAGAGAAAGAATAAAATCTAATGAATATGAAAGACTTCCTGAATCTACTAAGAATAAATTAATAAATCAAGATGAAACCAATGTTGTTGACTATGTAAAGAATCCAATTATGATAAAAAATAATAACAATTATGAAATGTTTTCAGAAAGAGTACTACAAAAAATAATTTTAGAAGATATAGAAAATTTTTTGGAAGAATTAGGAATAGGTTTCACTTTCATAAAAAGTGAATATCCAATCAAATTAGGTAATAGATATAATTATATAGATTTACTTTTATACAACATTAAATACAAATGTTATGTAGTAGTGGAATTAAAGGTAACTGAACTTAAGAAAGAACATACTGGTCAAATTATGACTTATATGAATTATATCGATAAAAATATAAAGACTATTTATGAAAATGAAACAGTTGGAATAATAATTTGTAAGAAAAACAATAAATATGTAATAGAGTTTTGCTCGGATAAAAGAATAATAACTAGTGAATATGAATTGGTATAGAATTATGTAAATTAAGGGAAATAAATAATAAAATCATAGTTAAAAGTATCAAGTAGTATAAAATATACTTTGCAAAAAAAGTAAATGACACTTATAATAAATCTAGGAACTGAGGTGACTAAGTATGAAAAATATATCTTTTATGATGAGTAAGGGAAATATAGAAAAATTAAAGCACTCTTATATGGATGCATGCTCTAATAAAGATTTTAAAGATTATGTAGATTTAATTGATGTAAGTGATGAAGAACTTATGAAATATACATCTAAATTAGAAGAATGTGTAATAGAATCTAATCATTGTAAAAAGTGTGCTAGCCTAAAGGATTGTCAGAATAGAGTTAATGGCTATTTCTTTAAAGCTTTTCTTGAAAATGATAAATTAAACTTTTCTTATGTTCCTTGTAAATATTTATTAAAAGAAGAAGAAATTTATAGTTATCAAAAGAAAATAACTTGTTATGACTTACCGGAAGATATAAAAAAGGCTACCTTTAGTAATGTTTATAAGGATGATAAAAAAAGACTTCCAATAATTAAATACTTTAAAGAGTTTATTGATACTTATTTAAAAGGAGAAAATCCTAAGGGAATTTATTTACATGGTTCTTTTGGAAGTGGTAAAACCTATTTAATAGCTTCACTTTTTAATGAGATGGCTAAGAAGGATATTGCTAGTGTAATGGTTTATTATCCAGAACTACTTAGAAGTTTAAAGTCTAGCTTTGGTAATGATTATGAAGAAAAGTTTACCAAATTAAAAACAGTACCATTATTATTACTTGACGATATTGGAGCGGAAAATACTACTAATTGGAGTAGAGATGAGGTATTAGCACCACTACTTCAATATAGAATGGAAGAACATCTTCCTACTTTCTTTACCTCTAATCTAACAAAAGAAGAATTAGAGTTAACACTAAGTAATACTAATAATGGAGTTGATAAAATAAAGGCAAGAAGAATAATTGAAAGAATTAATCAGTTAACAGTAGATTTAGAATTAATTAGTAAAAATAGAAGAAATTAACATTCTTCTATTTTAATAGTATCTCCTACCTTGTAATAGTCTTTGATAGCAAGGGGTAAAATGTATATAGCTTTTACTTTTCTCTTTCTAAAAATAAACTTCTCTGTTTTATAGTTTAAATAACAATAAAGTATTTTATTATTTTCATCTACTTGATAGATATTTACTCTTTGACAAAAAAAGTAAGTGTTTATTCCTTTTTTATTAGGAAAATAGTAACCATTATTTATAGTATCTAAAACAAGTCTAATACTTTTAACTCTATCCTTAAATGAAGATAGAGTTTTAATTTCAATCTTTCTTTTTTTAATAACAATATATTTCATAGTGTTCACCTTTCTTAAATAATATCAAAAAAAAAATATATTATCAATTGTTTTTAAATTTATTTTATGTTATTCTTTTACTAGAGTAGGTGAATTAAATGAAAAAACTTAAACAAACTAAAAAAAATAAAAAAGGTTTCACGTTTATTGAATTACTTAGTGTTATAGTAATTCTTTCTATTTTAGTAACTTTAGGAATAGCAACAACTAATCATTTTTTATCTTCTGCTAAAGAAAAATATTATAAGTCTCAAGAAGATTTGATTACTTTAGCTGGTAAACAATATTTTACCGATTATAGAAGTGAATTACCTAAAGAAATAGGTGATAAAAGTTCTGTTACCATAGCAACTTTATATGCTAAAAAATATTTAGATAAAGTTAAAGATTATAATGGAAAAGAATGTGTATCTACAAGCAATGATATAACTAATAGAGTTTATGCTATAAAAACTGGAGTGGCTAAATACAAATACTATACTATTTTTAAATGTGCCGATTATATAACTTCAGTTGATAATAAGGCACCTATTATTAGTTTCACTCCATCATCTGCTAGTACTAATAAAGATGTTAATATAGTTATAAAAATCACTGATAATGTAGGTGTTGATTCATTTAATTATGAAATTATAAAAAATGGTACAACTTATAAAAAGAGTAGTAAAGAATCATATACAAATCCTATTACCATTACTATAAAGGATGAAGGAAACTATATAATTAAAGTAAGTGCAACTGATAAAAGTGGGAACACTATTGATAAGACATCTAAGCAATATGTAATAAATAAAAAAGGACCAAATTGTGGTGATTTTAACATAGTTAGTACTAATGGCAGTATAAAAGAAAAGTGGCAAGGCAAAGATGTAAAACTTAAAATTACACCACCAGATAGTGTTAAAAAATGGAACTTTGAAAGATGTTTTATTGCTACAGATAATAAAACTAAAGTTTGTACTCCATATGGAACTAATTTGATAGGAATTAAAGATAAAGAGCTAAAAGGTAGTGAACAGTTTTATACATCTAATGATGTTACTGATATAGATAGTGATTCATCAAGTGATAATAAAGATACTAGTAACAATAATCAAAGTTCTAGTGCCATTGAAATAACTTACAAGGATCAAGGACATTTCTATGGACGTATTAAAGCGTATGACAAATTTGGCAATTATTGCGTTGTTAATACAGACACATATTATATCGATAAAAGTTCACCAATTATAAAAGATATGACTATTGTTAGTAAAGATGATGATTATAATAGTTTAGATACTTATATTCACTTATCTATTGAAGATAGAACTGATAAAACAGATAGTAAATTATATTATATGATTTCTAATACTTCAGATTTTAAAAATAGTACTTGGCAAACTTATATGGAAAATTCTGAAGGGTATCAAAATGTTGCTTGGCTTTTTACCGGAAAATATGATGGTAAAGCAAGAGAAATTTATATTAAAGTAAAAGATGAATTAGGCAATACTAGTGAAGTTTATCAAACTAGTTATACAGTTTATAAAGAATGTGAAAGTGATAATTTAATAGAGCAAGAAACAACTGGAAGTTGTAGTGGTACTTGTGGAAGTCAAAAAATAACAACTACTATAATAAGTATTGATGCTAATACTAAAAGACAATGTGATACTAGAACTGAATCAGAATCATGCTCTACAACTGATTGCAAAACTCCAGCTTGCTCTATAACAGTATCAGGTGGAATAGCTGGTACAAATGGTTGGTACCGTGGAGGTACGGTAACTTATACCTTAAACCCTAATAAGTCATCAACTTCGTATGGAATTGGTGGTTATAATAAGAAGAAAACTGGAACTATAAATAGCAATGGAACTCATAGGATAGTTGGTTATGTCAAAAATAAGGCTGGGCAAACAGCAACCTGTACTACGACTATAAAATATGATAAAACAGCTCCAACTTGTACTCATAACAAGGAAAATACGACTTGGACTAATAAAAACTTTAGAGTTTATAAAGGATGTGCTGATACTGGTGGTAGTGGCTGCGTTAGACAGTATTTTGCTGATGCTGTCATAAACTATACTAAAGAATTTCAAAATTTTAGTGCTTATACAGTTAAAGATAATGCAGGAAACTCAAGAAATTGTCCGGCAGTGAAATTAAGAATTAATGTTGATAAAAGTGTTCCTAGTGTAACTATAACCAAATATACTAATTATAGGGGGTCAAAATGTGTTGATAATCCAACTAAGCTATATAAAAATCGTTATAGGGTTTTAATGTCCGATAGTGCTTCAGGATTAAAAGTTACTTCCTGTACTTGGGAAAAACCAGCAGTAATTAGAAATGATTCTTGGATAAGATATGAAACTGTTGGTGAAAATCTTTGCCAAGATTCAGTAGGGGTTAGTTGCAAAGCATGTGATTTTGCTGGAAATTGTAAAACAGTTTCTAAAAATTAGGAGGAAATATGAAAAAAAATCAAGTGATTAGTATAATTCTTATAATTATTGGAATACCTTTACTAATAA
>ENA-OUQF01000701-OUQF01000701.1-human-gut-metagenome-genome-assembly--contig:-NODE-701-length-23689-cov-7.185242_pt1 | contig 23689 bp, 20 predicted proteins | sample MGYA00237947_ERZ548826 | MGnify/ENA primary metagenome ERZ548826 (study PRJEB26490, sample SAMN05194701) | human gut metagenome | biome: terrestrial biome; feature: human-associated habitat; material... | reverse complement strand
AGAAATCTATAAAATTTCTAGGATAATATGTAGATCCATTTTGTGATTGTTTAAAATAATCAAAATTTTTTCTTACTAGCTTATCAAGATTTCTAATAGCTATGTCAGTGCCAGACTGAATAAGTTTTTTATATAAATCAAGAGAATTATCATTTTCTAAAATATCAACTTTCTGTTGATCTATTATTTCTCCAGTATCTATTCCAGCTCTAATTTTATGAAGAGTAACTCCAGTAAAAATATCACCCCACAAAATTGGTAATACAGATGTATGACATCCCTTGTATTTAGGTAACAGAGAGAAGTGTATGTTGTACAGCTCATTGCTTCTGAATTTTTCTGGCTTAATAATAGAGTCAAATTCACATGATAAAAACAATAAATCACTTAATGTGTAAACATCTTGCAACTGAAGAATTTCAACATCATTTTTCTTTGCAAAGAACTTTAAAGATTTTTGCCAATTATTAATGCCACAGTCGTTTTTATTTGCAATACATACTAATCTACAGTTAGGGTAGAACTTCATACAGTGTAATAAAAGATCAACAGCAATATTATTTTTACCTGCGATACAAATTGTTTTCATTTACATAACCTCTACCTAATCGTTAGTAGGAGATTATGTAAAAAATTATAAAGAAGACATAGTGTAAAATTCTTCTTTAGAAATTTGATACCAAATAAAGTTATTAACCTCTTTTGAGCTGTACCCCCCCCCAATAACTCTAGATTTTAGATTGGTATCAAATAAAACTTTTTTATATCCCAATTTGTCATAAAACTTTATGGCTCTAATATTTTTATAGTTGACGCACCAGTAAATATATTCCAATTTTAATATTTGAAAACCAAAAGAAATAATCTCTTTCATTGCAAAAGAAGCAACACCTTTTCCCATTGTTTTTTTTCTAATGATGATTGCAAATTCAGCAGATTTATTACATATATTTTTTAAACTAACAGAACCTAAATAATCATCATTATTATCCACAATTGCTTTATGAATATCGATATTAGATTGATTACTATTTTTTATAAACTCCAAGCAATCGTTTTTAGTTTTATTAATAAAATCAGATCTCATGTACTTTACTACTGAAGTATCATGCATCCACTCAAGCATGAAAGCAGCATCTTTATTTTCTAAGTTTCTTAATTTCATTAAGTCTAACTCTGAGTGAAAATTTAAATTTCAAAATTATTAATTTTATCAACTATGAATGAAACTTCTTCCTCAGTCAATACAGGTGAAATTGGAAGACTAACCTCTTCAGCGTGAATTAGTTCAGAAACAGGATAATGTCTGTTGCTCCACTCTGAATAAGCTAATTGCATATGAGGAGGAGTTGGATAATGGATGTTTGTTTCAATTTCAAAATCAGAAAGATACTTAATTAATTCATTTCTATACTTACACCTAATGGCAAAAATGTGCCAAACGTGAGACAACTCATCATTTACTTTTGGAAGAGTTATCAATGAATTTTTGATATTTTCTCGATAATATTTAGAAATCTTACGCCTTATTTCGTTATCTTCATCTAGATGAGGTAATTTAACATCAAGAACAGCTGCCTGAAATTCATCCATTCGTGAGTTTGTACCTTTATATATATGATGGTATTTATGGTCTGAACCATAATTAGCCAGGGCTTTTACCTTTTCATAAAGATCTTTATCATTTGTGGTTATACCACCTGCATCTCCAAGAGCTCCAAGATTTTTACCAGGATAAAATGAGAAGGCTGCTGCATCCCCTAAGGCACCTACTCTTTTACCGTTGTATAATGCACCATGAGCTTGAGCAGCATCTTCAATAATTTTTAAATTATGTTTTTTTGCAATTTCATAAATCTTATCCATCTTAACAGCCTGACCATATAGATGAACAACTATGATTGCCTTAGTTTTGCTTGTGATTTTAGATTCAACCTGATCAGGATCAATTAGAAATGTATTTATATCAGGCTCAACGAGAACAGGGGTACAGCCGTTTTCTGAAATAGATAAGATTGTTGCAATAAAAGTATTGGCAGGAACTATGATCTCATCACCACTACCAAAGCCATATCCTTTGATAATTAAATTTAGAGCGTCAAGACCATTAGCAACACCTAAAGCATATTTAGTACCACAGAATTTTGCAAAATTTGAACAGAACATCGAGTTCTGCTCTCCCTGTAAATACCAGCCTTTATCAAGAACAGCATTGATTCTATGATCAACTTCAGTTCTGAATCTCTCGTTAATTTTTTTTAGGTCTAAAAACTTAATCATCAAATATTCCTGTTTTAATGATTTGCTAATTTTTTAAATTCTTTGTAATCATGAACATAATCATCAGGTTTGTAATGCTCAGAAGCAAGAACCATGACTACGCAGTCATCTGAGAAATTTGTAAACTCTCTCCATATATTACTTGAAATATATAGTCCTCTATTTGGTTTATCCAGATGAATGGTTTCTTTATTTTTGCCATCATCCAAAATAAAATCACACTCGCCTTTAACGCATATTATTACCTGTTGCAGGTTCTTGTGTGCATGACGTCCCCTTATGGCATCATGCACTGTATCCCAAATATAATAGACTCGCTTAATTTCAAATGGAAAATCAGCATTTTTTTCTAAGGCTACCAATTTTCCTTCGTGATCTCCGTGAACTGGAAAATCTATAATTTTATATTCCATACACAAAACTTCTATAAGTTAACGTTTGCAATTACATCTAAATCATAGCTCTTAAATGAATTTTACTCTAAAGAATATGTTAACCTTAGCGAATCCATTCTACAATTTTCTTTCCTTCCAAAATATCAGCAATTCTTTCACAAGCGTGGCCGTCTCCATAAGGATTGCACGCTTTAGCCATTTTTTCATAACTAACTTGATTTTCTATGAGTTCAGCAACATTATTAAATATAGATACCTCATCTGTTCCCACTAATCTCAATGTTCCTGCAATTACTCCTTCCGGTCTTTCAGTGGTATTTCTCATAACCAAAACTGGTTTCCCATATGAAGGTACTTCTTCTTGAATTCCACCTGAATCCGTGAGACATAGATAGCATCTTGCTTCGAAGTTATGACATGTTAAAACATCTAACGGTTCAATAATATGTATTCTATCGCATGTACCTAATTCTTCTTGAGCTAACTTTCTAACAATTGGGTTCATATGTATAGGATAAATAGCCTTACATTCGGAGAAATTTTCAAGTATTTTTCTAATAGCTCTGAACATGTGTCGCATAGGTTCACCTAAATTTTCCCTTCTGTGGGCAGTTATAAAAATTAATTTACTACTTCCGACCCAATCGAGTTCAGAATGTTTAAATTGATTATTTACAGTATGTCTCATTGCATCAATTACTGTATTTCCTGTTACATATATAGATTTTTTATTCTTTCCTTCTTTAAGAAGATTTTCTGCAGATAGTTTTGTAGGAGCAAAGTTATATTTGGAGATAATTTCAACAGCCTGCCTATTAAATTCTTCAGGAAATGGTGAATAAATATTATATGTTCTCAGTCCAGCTTCTACATGTCCAACAGGAATATTAAGATAATAACAGGCTAAAGCAGTTGTAAATGTCGTAGTTGTATCGCCGTGAACTAATACTATGTCAGGATTGCATTTTATGAGTACGTTTTTAATTTTAAGCAGAATGCTAGAAGTTATGTCAAAAAGTGTCTGATTTTCTTTCATTATATTGAGATCAAAATCAGGCACAACATTGAATAAATTTAAGACCTGATCAAGCATTTGTCGGTGCTGTCCAGTAACACATACGATAGTTTCAAATGATTTTCTTGATTTTAACTCGTTAACTAGAGGACACATTTTTATGGCCTCAGGTCTTGTACCAAAGACAAGCATAATTTTTTTCATAATTCTTACGCCATGGAATATATTATTTGAGTATATTATCTACTATTTTATTAATGTCTATTGAAGAATAATACTGTTTTGCATTAAAAGATAATTGATTATAATTTTTGTCAATTAAATCCAAATAATTACAAATACTTGCCGTTGAATTGATATCGCAACAGTAGCCAAAATGATTCATTTCAACTGAATACTTTAATCCTGGAATATCATTGCACAGCACTGGTAAACCAAATTTTGTATATTCCCAAATTTTATTTGGAGCACAAAAAACAGGATTTATTGAACCAGAATCTGCTACATAAGTTAGTATACCGATGTCAGCTTTTTTTATTATTGATAAATGGCATGGCGGAGTGTAAAATCCTAAATATTTAACATTTTGATATTTATTGAGTAGTTCTTCTAAATATTCAGATTTTCTGCCAATTAAAAATAAAGTAAACCTGTCCTTCATTAAGTTAATTGCATCAATAAAAGGTTCAAGTTTTCTTTCTCTTAAAAAGATCCCTGAATACAGAACAATTCTTCTTCCTGCTGTTTTTTCTTTTTCAAAGATTTTTTCAATTATTGATTTTTTACTATCAGTAGTTTCTAATTCAAACTCATATGGTTTATTAGGCAATATAAATGGTAAATTCTGTAGTCCCAAACAAGCTTGAACTATAGAAGCTCGGCAGTAATCAGGTACGATAATTTTTTTACTTTTCTTTACTTTGTTTTTTAATTTTGAATTATCTTGAAATAGAAATTTGGGCAATTCGTACATTGTGAAGTAGTAAGGAATGTCAAGATTTTTTAAATATTCCAATGTAATTTCATGTTGAACCCATAATAAATCATCACTATTACAATTCGTTAATATAAATCGATTACTTCTTTTTAAATAAAATTTTCTTATTCTTCTGTACAATGCATTTTTTAATCTTGGCCAAAAGTTTATTATATTTAAATTGATTTTTGGTAAAACATTTATGAATCTTACTTTATCGTTAAATAATTTTTTATATACGTTATTATAATCATCTACTCCTAGATAAAGCACATCAAATTTATTGGACAAAACTTTTAACAAAGAGATAACAGGTGGAAGTTCATCTAAATGCATAAAAGAAATTATAATAATTTTCATTGTTATACCGAATTCAAAATTAACTAATTTTTGAGACTTCGTGTACATATGTGGGTAAAAACAGAAGTCTTTGAATAATATATTTTACTTTTTTTAAGATTTTTTTCTTTATCATAAAAGTTCTTTGAAAACCAAAATTAAAATGACCATTTCAAACCGTTATTTTATAAATAGGAAAAGAAATGGTCTCTTTGTGTACTTTATTAAAGGATTTACTTTCTGTCAAGCATTGCACGATTGAAACATACAATTCAGCCAACCATGGCGATTGACTGTCTCATAGGCTCCTTTTAAAAATTCAGGCTTTACCACGACCTTTGAGCTGATGGCAACATTTCTTGTCATGAATATCAACGAGGCTGTAGCAGCACAGTATCTTAGATACCACAGGAATGCAGACATGCGCTGCATCTAAAAGTGAAAGAAAGTTCCTTGAACTAGGTTATTGTACTGTAAAAGCAGAGCTTGACTCCTTCTTTTGGAGAGCTACTCACAGTAGAATTGAAGTTTTCAAAGAGCTTGGCCATAAAATTAGGCGCCATGAGGAGCATATCCTCAATACGATAGAAAGCAAACTCAGCAATGCCAGAGTTGAATCTATCAACAACAAAATTAAACTGTTTATTCGTAAAGCCTATGGCTTTAGAAACATCCTGAATATGCTCGATATGATCATGCTTGGATGTTCGAATATTCTTATACCACTTCCTAACAGAGGTGATACTGGACAGAAACTAGCTTAGAATAAGGCTATAGCCGTGCTCTACTTTCAATTTTACCCATAGTTACGTGCTAACAGAAAAATATTTTAATGTTTTTATATTCACTAAGATAATTAACAACACAATGATTATATTAAATAAATAAGTAACTTGAGAAATATCGTTATACGTTTGGAGTGTTAGTAATAAAAGCATCATAATAATTCTAAAACAACAGAAATCTATATTACTTATTTTTTTTGAGAAATGATAATTTAAACCGAATGTTACAAAAAAAGAAAGACAAGTGGCTAAAGCAGCGCCAAGTGGACTTCTAGTTATACTTATTAAAATCCAGTTTAAAGATACGTTCAATAGGGCCGTTATTATAGATATATTCAAAGAAATTTTTGTTTTTTTATAAACAGCTAAAAGAGTTGATAGAAAATTTGATGATGTGCTTAAAACGACTGAAATTAATAGAATTGGCACATATTTCCAGGCTTCATAAAATTCTTTTGAAAAAAGTAGATTTGATAAAAATTTATTAGTCATTATTAAAAACGAACATAAAAAGCAAAGTAAAAAGCTGTAACCATTAAAAACTTTTATTATATAAGCCTTTCCTTCTTTTGTTTTGTATGTGTCGTACAATGTGTTTAACCATGCAGCTCCAAAAATTGCATCTATAGTTACGATTATTAAAGGAATTTTAAAAGCAACCGAATATATACCGTTAGCACTGCTGCCACACATCCATGTTATAAAATATCTGTCAGAAGATGACGTAACCCACCACAAGATCCCTGAAAAAATTGTAGGAATGCTGAATTGAAGCATTTCCTTTCTAAGGATTTTTATGCCTTTAAGCTTGTTTACAGATAAAATCTTTTTTCTATATCCATATATAGAAATTCCAGAGACAAGGTAATTAAATGCATAACCTACAATAGATGATAGTAGAAAACCGTATAAACCAAGATTAAAAACTACTATAAATAGAACATTACAAAATGCAGTAAGAAAAGATGATCCAACTCCACAAACTGAAACAAGTTTCATTTTTTCCAGACTTCTCAGGTAGCTGATGTTTATATCTGATAATAATGAAAAACCTATTGTAAGAAAAAGATAAAAAAGATAGAGAAACTTAATTTGAAAAAGAAAATATACAGCACATAAAACAAGTATAAGAATTAGCACATTCTTAACAAAAATTGAAGTTGCAATGCGATATGGTCTGTAATCATCTTTATTCTCAATATTAAATCTGAATATAGCACCAGGCATACCAAGTGATACAAAAGGAGAAATAAGGCAAGATGTAGTTAATATAACATCAGCAATACCATACTCCTCTGTTGAAAGATAAGATGTATACACAGGAAGCAATAGAAAACCTAATGATTTAGGCAAAAAATAAACCCAAAACATCAGAAATATGTTTAGTGCCAGTTTTTTATTATTTGAATTCATTAAATTATTTTTTTAAGTTCAGTCGATTAAAAATTTTGCAAATGTTTTTTTATAAAAAGATAAATTAACGATTGAGATTTAAATATTTGAGCAAAGATATAGGCTTAATAACAATTTTCTTTTTACCTTACTGATTGTTATGATTTTTCATCTGCTCAGAAATATCATCATCAACAATCTGTTCACCTGACTTGAATTTTAGCTGTTCTTTGCTTGATTTACTTAATCCATCATTAACAATACAAGAAATTTCACATGTTGAACATTTATCAAGATTTTCTTTTGTTATCTTTCCAGATTCAAAATCTCTGCAGACTTTTAGCTCATACATACTGTAAGGCTGCTTAGTAAAAAAAGACTTTAACTTGTGAACAAGAACCCAGAATGCAGGTTTCCAAATGTATTTATGCATAGCAGGACTTACACTGCCTATCATCCAACAGTTACGCTTGCAGCTCCTTACTTTTTGTCTAACAATTTCAGCTTCAGCGCTGTTCCACAATTCATCCCATGTCTGTCTGTTAAGATTACCCATTACTTCTTTATCTTTAGTACCGTTACAAGGCATTACATTACTGTAAGGATCGATAAAAAAAGTGTCAAAACTCATATCGCATGGTAATAGTCTTTTCTGTCCATATATGTAGTTAATCAGACCATGGTTAAAATATGCCCTAAACCACTTTTTAGGGCTATTACTTTTTAACAGAAGATTAATCAGATTTTCAAAATTTTTTGCTACAAAAGGTCTGTTATGAATAATATTTTTTGATTCAACAAAATAAAAACTGTTATGAAGTGATGCTGTGGCAAATTCCATTCCAAGTTCATTACTGATATTATATAATGGCACAAGATCATACGCATTAAGATCCTGAACAGTCATACCAAAACCTATATCTTTTAATCCCATCTGTTTTAATTTTTTTAAGGTTTCGTATCCTTTTTTAAAACCATCCGGAAGACCTCTGATCATATCATTTGTTTTCTCAAGACCTTCTATAGATATCCTGATCCCAATGTTTGGAAATTCACTGCAAAGATCAATAATTCTATCTGTAAAAAAGCCGTTTGTTGAAATTACAATACGATCTGATTTTTTATATAGTTCTCTTACTATATCTTTAAGGTCTTTTCTGATAAATGGTTCACCACCTGTGATATTGGTAAAATACATCTCAGGAAGTCTTTTTATGGTCTCTATACCAATTTCCTCTTCAGCTCTAGATGGGGCTTTGTATCTGTTACACATTGAACAGCGCGCATTACATCTGTAAGTAACAATTACGGTACCGTTCAATTTTTTAGCTGCTTTCATAAAAGGACCTTTATATTCGATTACCGGTTTTGCAAGAATTTCTTTAGAGGAACTTTAATTATTTTTTATCCATACAAAAATGTGCATGCTAATAAAAACTCTTTGTATCTTTTAGACTATCATATCACCTTTATATATTTTTATTAACTTTTGGTAATATGAGTCTATTGACTCAAATGTCAATTTTTTACAATTTTCAGATAACTCATTACATTTGGTTTTGTCGTTCCACAAGAGATTTATTTTATTCTTCAGATCTGCCTTATCTCCACTTCTGAAAAGTAAACCAGAGAAGCCGTCTTTTATCAGTTCTGGAATTCCACCAATATCAGCACCTAAAACTGGAGTTTCATACATCTGAGATTCAATAACAGAAAAAGGACAATTTTCATACCATTCTGACGGACAGATTGAAAATCGTGCTTCACTGATTAGAGATTTTAAATTATCACCTGACTGAAAACCTCTGTTATCAATGTTATGTACAGAATTCACCTTTTCTTCAAGAGGACCGCTTCCTGCAAAAATAAAATTAATATCAGGTAACTCTCTGCAAGCTTCAATAAGAGTATTGACACCTTTTTCTTCAGAAAATCTTCCAAAATACAGAACATAGTCTTTTTTTTCAGAATTTATATCTGGAACTTGATCAACAAAATTATGAATTGTTACGGTTTTTGATGCAAACAGAGGATCCCGATCCATGTTTTTCTTTAAAAAGTCTGAACAGCAGATGATCCTGTCAATATGATTATATACATTCAATGATCTCCAAAGATATGCTTCTAATGCACCTATACAACTTTTAAGCATTGACCCATGTATGCATTTACCTTTTACGCAGTGAAAATATGATTTGCTAAGGCATTTTTTGCAGTTTAGATGAGTTTTAGGATCATTCATCATGTGATTAGGACACAGAAGCTGATAATCATGTGCGGTATAAATAATCCTGCAGTTCCTACCAGTTTTTCTTTTCCATTTAATAATTTCAAGAATAATAGAAGGTGTTAGCTGATAATTAAAATTATTCAAATGACAGACATCAGGTTGAAAATCTTCAAGGACTTTTCTGATTTGACGTCTTGCTTCAGTGCTGTAAATTGTTTTTATCGCATAGAAAAATTTTGAAAATATTCCCCTATTTTTATGAAAATCCATATATTGAGTGTAGGCATTTACCCTGTTACCCACACATCTGTCTGTATGATCCATGCCAAAATACTGAACACTGTGTCCTTGTTTTTTAAGATAATTTCCTAATCTGAAAACATAAGATTCACTGCCACCATTTTTGAAGAGAAATTTGTTAATCATTAAGACTTTCATGTCATTTTTCCTGATATAGTTGTATTGTTCTTTCTACAACGTGATCCCAATTATATTTACTGCAGATAAACTCGGATGCTTCATTTTTAAATTTATTAACCTCTTCTTCATGTGATAATGTATATTCAAGTTTCTTTCTCAAGTCATTTGTATCCGATTTTCTGAAGATTAAGGCATGGTTTTCGACAACCTCACTAGATTCAGGTATATCCGATATGATGCAACAGTTACCATAACTCATTGCTTCTAATAAACTTAGAGGCATACCTTCAAGATCTGACGGTAACACATAAACATAAGCGTTACTATATAGTTCTTCTAAAATCTCCCCCTGAATAAACCCCGTAAATATAATTCTTTTATCAGAATGTGCTTTATGTTTTATTTGATTGAAAAAGTTTTGAGAATCACTGTTTCCTCCTGCAATAACAAGAGTTTTATCAGTATTGATGTCCATAAATGCATCTATAAGATATTCAATTCCCTTCTCAGGTACAATCCTTCCTAAAAAAAGAAAATAAGAATTCCTTTTAAGCCCGTATAATTGCTCAATAAGTTTTGGTTTTCTCAATACAGGCTTGTTGACGCCGTTTGGTATGAAAACAGTATTTCTTCCGTAAACAGTCTTAAAATAGTTTTGAATATTGTGGCTTAATACAATGATTTTATCTGCATGTTTAACAGCCTGTTTTTCACCCTGAAGAATACATTTTCTGGCAAATCTGCCCCACTTTCCATTTCTCTGATGATCTAATCCATGACAGGTCACAATAATTTTTTTTCTGAATAATTTCAGAAAAAAACAAAAAAGAGCTGAACCTTCAGCATGAATATGAACAATTCTGTAATTACCAAAACAAGCCATTAGAGTTGAGAAAAAAGCTGATGTAATTGCAGAGAGTCCTTTTTTGTCAATCGATGGGACTGTTCTGATATGAATGCCTTTGAAATTTTTTTCTATCTTTCCGTCAAATTCAGCTCCACTCACATGATGTCCTCTACGATTAAAACAGGTTACATCATACCCTTGTTTTACAAGTCTTACTGACAATTCTTCGACAACAACCTCAACACCACCTTCTCTTGAAGGAATTCTTTTGTGACCAAAAAAACAGATTTTACAGGGGACGTTTTTCATATTTTTAATAAGACCTACTTATTAGTCTGAATTATCTTTAATTTAAAATTATGGAGAAATCTTTAAAATTGTGTTTTCTGATTAAAGTTCTATGTACATTTTTATCTACTGTGACATACGTAGCTTCAAGTCTTGCCTTTTCAATGTCTTTGACTACAATCTTACGCTGTCTGTAATATGCCCCTCTTCCTTTAAGGTCATACTGTAAGAAATTTGTGTTTCAGTATATACCTTAAATTCTCTGTTAACAGCGATGCTCATTACCACAGTTTAGTCTTCCTCGCAGCTGTCCGTGAAGAGCTTTTGAAAAATTTTCATCGCGATAACTTGGGCTGAATAAGTCGCCAATGCCTTGTCTTTCTTATCTATCTGGCGGTCTTTACTCTGACAGTCTTTCTCAAGCCTGCTTACCTTCTGTCTCAGCTCTTTTATCTCTGTTTTCTGCTACTTTAAATCAGCTCTGCTTACTGGCTCTTCTAAGGCATGTCTGCATTCAACTTTCCATCTCTCAAGATCGCTCTTGTAAATGCCATGCTTTCTGCAATACTCTCCTACCTGCTCGCCATTCATGGATGCTGTCTCAAGTACAACCGAGAACTTATCTTTAAGACTCATTCCTGAATCCTACTTGCCAAAGACTCCATTGATTTCATTAAAGCTGATACCTTGCTCTTTTCCTACTTAAATTTTGTACTATAGACAGGATAATAATTTGTCTAAATTGTCAGCATACTTATTTATTGACAGATTATGAGCTGTGTTTATTCCATTATTGCGAATTTTATCTAAAAATTCATCAGAGCTGCTGTTTGCAATAAAATCAAGCTTTTGAGCAATTGATTTTGAGTCACTCTGCTTGAGTACAAATCCATTATAGTTGTCCTGAATAATTTCAGGCAGTGCACCTTTTTCTGCAACTATACATATATTACCAGAGGCCATTGCTTCAACTACGGTTAATCCAAATCCTTCCTCGCAATCTGGAACATGAACAAAAACAGATGTGTTGGAAAGATAGCTGTAGACGTCTGACTGAAATCCATGAAAGGAAAACATACTCTCACAATCTTTGCATTGATTTTCCAGAGTACTTCGGTATGGACCATCTCCTATGATATCCAGATGGTAGAGTGGACCTAGCATTTTTACAGCATCAATAATTTTCTGTACTCCCTTGTCTTCTATAAGTCTGCCTACATAAATAATTTTATGTAAATCCTTTTTTCTGGAACTTAATAAGTTGTTAGGCAGAGTAACTCCATTGTACAAGACAGTGATTTTTCTATCAGGCACAGAAAATTGCTGAATGAGGCTTAATTTTACATTATTAGAAATTGCTACAACCAGATCTGCAGATTTCATTGATAATGAAAGGATCAATTTTCTTATAAAAAGGCCTTTTTTTTCTTGACTGCGACACATAAATGATGCATTGCAGTGAGCATACACGACTTTTTTTAAGTTATTTTTTTTGAACATCCATAAAAAAACATGGCTTAGAATTGCTTCATGTTCAGCAATCAGAACATCAATTTTATTATCTGAACAGAATTTTTTAATTTTTAAGTACCCTGATATTAGGTCTGTATGCTTAAGGTTAAGATATACGACTTTAATACCGTTCTCCCTAATTTCCTTGAGAACAGGTCCATCTCCCCATAAAACTAGAATATAGTGTTCATGAATCGATATTTTTGTGTATTCACGACACATACATTCTATTCCTCCAATATTTCCTCCAGTAAAAAGATGTGCGATTTTCATGTTAGTTGCCTTTACCTGATAAAATTGAGCATTCAGTTATAATAATTATGATTGTCATAATTATTGGTTATCTTACTTAACCTTTAAGAATGAATTAACCGTGTTATCAATTTGCTGCATGACTAAATTAACATGGAAGAGCTTAATTATCTTGTCTAAAACCTTATCAGCCAAAATACATAACACTAAGACGCATAAAGTTAGTATTCCTGTTAAAATTATAAAAGCAGCAACAGATATATCAGTTGCAATATGATATAAACAGTTTATTTTCCATATAGAAAATAATAGCATAGGGTGAGATGAAATAAGATATCCTGCCAATACATTTTTAGAAAGATAATTGATTGATCTGTACTTTAGGTTGAGTCTAGAAATTTTTACAAAAAAACAAAATAAACTGATACTTTGAACTAGAACTGTAATCGAATTGTAGGCATAGAAGTTTGCTCTCGAAACAACTCCTCCTGCGATGTTAAATCTGACTATTAAATAACCTGATAAAAATATTAGCAAACTTACTGTTAAATACAGTCCAATGTAACCTGTCTTGGGAATTGCACAAATTAGTGAACTGTTTTTTCGTATCCAGAAACCAATTATGTAGTACATCATTCCACTCATAAATCCATACCCCTGAGTCTGATCAAGAGTGAATTTAACTTTCATAAATGTCTCATGACACGAAAAGAATATGACCAAAACAATAACTAAAAAAGTAAGTTTACCGTTACTTAACTTTTCAATACCTGACAGAATAAAAGGCATTGTTAATGCGAGTGCAATGTAGGTCTGAATAAACCAGTATTTTTTGGTAAATACTGGAAAACAATATGATAAAAGTTCTTCACAGCTGAAATTAAAAAATAATAATGAAACTATAAGATACAAAAAAACTGAATAAAATACTGTTTTGAACCAGATTATAAGAACTCTATTCAGATTCAGAGAAGAGCTTTTAAAGAAATATCCTGAAATTAAAAAAAAACAGTTTACTGCACAAGAGGTTAATGCCATTACTCCCATTCTACTTAAGTCAAGAGTACTCATTATATTCTGATCATTCACTGCTGTAGATAGCATACAATGTCCCAAAATAATGAAGAACATAGCAAGTAGACGTAAAAATTCAAATGAGCTGTCACGCATAGAGGAACATACCTCAAGTGTTTTGTTACTAAAATATTTTTGGGAAGAGATTATATTCTTACCAACCAAAAACAAATTTATTATTTGCGAATAAAAATTTACAAATTAAATTCATTTTTTGATAACTCAAGAGCAGATTCGATTGTTTTATCCATATCGTAATACCTGTATTCTCCTAAACGACCTCCAAATATAATATTTTTTTCTTTGTTTGAAAGTTGTTTATACTGATCATATAAATCTAGATTTTTTTGATCGTTTACAGGATAATACGGCTCATCCCCTTTTACCCATTCGGATGGGTATTCCTTACTTATTACTGTATTAGCAACTTCTTTACCAGATTCATCTTTACCAAACTGAAACCACTTGTGCTCAATTATTCTTGTAAATGGGGTTTCGCTATCAGTGTAATTCACAACTGCATTACCCTGAAAATTACTAATACCAAGAATTTCTGTTTTAAATTTAACGGTTCGGTATTCAAGAGTCCCCAAGCTATAATCGAAGAACGAATCTATAGGACCTGTAAAAATAATTTTTTTTGCCAATTTTGCATATTCAGCTTTATTCTTCAAATAATCAGTTTCAAGCAAGATATCTGTGCCTTTAAGCAGAGATTTAATGATTTTTGTATAACCGCCTACAGGTATCCCTTGATAAAGTGCATCAAAATAGTTGTTATCGTATGTAAAACGAACAGGGAGTCTCTTGATAATGAAACTAGGAAGCTCTTTACAGTCTCTGCCCCACTGCTTTTCTGTATAACATTTTATCAGTTTTATATATATATCACTACCAACAAGTGAGATTGCCTGTTCTTCAAGGTTTTTTGGAGTACCATTAACAGTCAGACGCTGTTTTGAAATTATGTCAAAGGCTTCTTTAGGAGTTTTTACTCCCCACATTTGGTTAAATGTCAACATATTGAAAGGAAGTGAAAAAATCTGCCCTTTGTAATTTGCCAGAGGTGAATTAGTAAAACGGTTAAAAACAGCAAACTGGTTAACATAATCCCATACAAATTTATTGTTTGTATGAAAAATATGAGCTCCATATCTGTGAACATTTATTCCGTTTACATCTTCTGTATAAATGTTTCCTCCAATATGGCTCCTTTTTTCAATGACTAAGACTGATTTACCATGTTTGATTGCTTCATGAGAAAAAACAGCACCAAACAGACCCGACCCAACAACACAGTAATCGTACATATAACACTCATAAAAAAAGACTATTACAACCAGACAACAGTCATCAACATCAAAAAAATAAAAAATGTAATCTAAATCGTAAACTCGATTATTTATCAATAAGCAGCTGTTATCATTATTAGCAATTTTTATGATAAGAAAGAGATTTTGATTTAAAAATTACAAACTTGCTTGCCAGATAATTTAGAACTATGACCAGCAGATCTGTTAAAAACTTTATCGCAACACCATTAAGATTTAATTTTTCCACAAAAAGCCACATGCAGAAAAAATCTATCCCTCCTGTAGAAATTCTGCATATAAAAAAGAGTACAATTTCTCTTAATACAAGAACAAGTCTCTTGATATTACTCTTAAAAACCCATTTTCGATTAGTAAAATAAGCAAAAAGAACTGCAAGAGTCCATGCAATAACGGTCGACTGCATTACAGAGAATTTCAGAATATCTGCAAACAACCAATATGAAACTACATTGACAGCTGTAGTGCATACACCGAAAAAAGCGTATGGAAAGATATCCTTATACTTATTCCACAAAGCTAAAAGTTCCATGTTCTTTTTTATATCATTCCTTTTCTGAATCTATAAAAATCACCTAATGCCTTTAGTCCTATTTTAACAATCTTTATGATGTTGATTGAGTTTTTACCTGCAGTTCTAGGTTTAAAGGAAATTGGTTTAAAGATGATCTCTTCTTTATAAAAGGCAAAGTATGTTGTCAGCATGATGTTAGGCAGGTTGTAGTCACTCTGCATTTTATCAATATATTTGATAACAGCTCTTGTGTTCATTAACCTAAAAGGTGCATTTGCATCAGGTACTTTAACATTGAAAAAAAGCTTTAACAGGAAACATACCACTTTTTCTACAAACGCTCTATCTTTTCCATCTCCTCGTTCTGTACGGTTTCCAAATACCCCCCCCTTATAAACATTTCTCAGTGACCAAAAGGATTCAAATTCTTTTGGATTTGTCTGACCATCAGAGTCAGTCTGAAAAATATAATCAGCATGATTTGAAATGGCAAATTTATAAAGGGCTATCAGTTTTGGACCATGAAAACAATTATCAGTATCAAGGATCTCTAATTTTGGATAATCTGAATTTTTCATGGCAAGAAGAATATCATGAGTTTTATCAGTACTGCCAGAGTCAGCAACAACCAGTCGTGAATCTTCTGACTTTTCAGAAAGAACGGCATACCATTCTCTAACAGTCTTTTCAATATTAGCTTCTTCGTTAAAAGCTGGCATTACTATGTATAATATGTCCATAACTATCTTTTAGGCTTAAGGATCCAGCCTGCTCTCCCTTTTTTTAAGTCAAAATTGAAAAATATAGATAACTCTTTTGCCATCTGCTGATTATTGATGTTACTAAAACCGACGTAAATAATATCAGGAATTTTTTCTTTATGAATTTTGTAGTAGTTGTATAAAATATCTCTACTTTTTGAAATAGAGTAGTTTAAAGGCGAATAACTGGCACACCTCAGAGGTAATTCCATCCATAACACTTTGTCATCAATAATTAATGCATTTGCTGACTCAGGATCATTTTTAATATTATTTGCATCGTCAAGGATCTCATTATATTTTTTTAATCTGTTTTCAGTAACTAAAAGACCTTTTGCAACCCCTTTATCTATCTGTTTTGTAAATTGATTTAATCCTACCCCTTCCCAAAACACAATAATCATTCTGTAATAAAAAGTAGAAACAATCAATATAACGTAAAAGATAGTAATTATGTACTTAAAATATTTAAAGTCATTTTTTATAGAATCATAAGAAAACAGAATTATTAACAAACTGCCTATTGATGCAACACAAGAAAAACCTGATATGCCAGAAATTCCAGTATTTGAGGCTATGTATTCAAAGTATGTCAGTATCATTCCTGGAATATAATAAATAAAAAACATCCTCTGTATTCTTTCATCAAAGTAGTTATAAAAAACAACTGTTAGTGCTACAACGTTCGGTATAAAAATAAGATTGTTAAGATGTACATCTGGGGCAAAAAACTTAATGTAAAAAATAATTAAAACAATACCGAAACCGATTGAAGTTAATGTAAATAGGCTGGAGATTTTTTTTACATCCGATGTTTTTCTTCGAATAAAATAATATGTTATGAATAGTAAAAAGTAAACTGTATATATTAAAATGCTTGTGAGCTTTACGTAAATCTGTGTAGACTCATTGTCAAACATGACCATGCCACCATGACCCAGCAGAATTGCTGAAAAATATCCAATCGTATACTTGTATAATGTATTTACAGGATGATCAGGATCTCCCATAAGTATATGAGGTAATGTATTTATTAGTTGAGATAATGAAATATGACTGAATACAAAAATTATAAAAAAAGTAAGGGAAACGAAAATTCCAACCGTTACCCCAAGTAAAGCTTTATAGGAATAAAATAATTTCACTTCATGGGGTAATGCTAGATTTTTGTTTGATACTACTATAACACCTAAGCAATACAGTAAGAATAATCCTGCTAGATATGGTATTCCTAAACATGCTACTGAAAGACAAACTCCACCAATAATATATCTAATAAATCTATATTTTGATTTTGGAGCACAAAATAAGCAGATTATCCAGAGAAGGATACCAAATATGGCTATGGAGTTGTAAGAAATTACCATTAAACCATAACAGCAATAAATTAAAAAAATCAAAGATACAACATATGCCTTAAACTCTCCAAAACGTCGAAGATTAAAAAAAAGCAGAAATGTAATTATGATTTTTATAACAGTATAAGTATACCTAAAATATAGATATACTCCAGAGTAATCATGGTGAAATAAATAGTAAATCTTAAGAAAAGGCATGATAACCAAAGCAGACAGTTGAGTATTATTCCACTCATCAAATAAAACTCTGTCTCCTTGTAAGAATCGTTTAGCGATAGTTGGGTAGAATGCCTCATCTAATGTCGCATAGCCATATTTACATTTATAAAAAAGCGAAAATATAACGATCAAAGTTACTGATAAATAAAAGCTACGCAGAATACTTTGTTTACTAAAACACATAAAATACAACACCTAACCATACCAATTACAAAAATTCAATCCAAGTTATGTTTAATTGATTCAAAACCAATAACATAATAAATTAAGTTCATGGCTATGTTTTTATTTACTTCGTTCTGTCCAATCGTATACTTTTCTGTGCTGTTTCATAAAAGTAAAATTCCACTTATATCGACAATATAGGTTATGACATATAAGAGAAGCAAATTATAGTTAATAAAAAGCCTAAAGTAAGGCTTACATATTTTCCATAAGTATTGTAAAAAATTTGGGTCAGTACAGAAAGGTGTGGGATTAGCAAAATATCCTATATCTATCGGAAAAGTAGCGATGATCCTTTATAAGATGGAAGAGTTATGGTCTGCCAGCACATTTATTTCTTAAACTGTTTTATTCCTCATGGCAATGGTGGAGATCTTTGGAAGATGGACTGAGTCCAAGATCCCGCAAATTTAAGAACAGAACCATTATTTATCCAGAACTCATGTAATGTTTAAGTTGTAAAAACATTACATACTGAGCCCTTATAATTTTCTTGACTTCTACCAAATCACTCACTTTTCTGTAATACACCATAATCTTTCAAAAAAAAATTAATTTGTAAAGCTTATCGTGAACTCTTTATTTCATCAAAAGTTTTCTCAATCATATTAAAAATAAAAGTAGATGCGTATTTTGAGCCTTCAATATTTAAATGATGATTGTCGAAAAACAAAATATTGTCACCAATTTTGGCAGTACATTCTTTATAATTGCAAAACACCTCAGATAAATCAAATAATTTAACATTGCTGTAATTTTTTGCAACATTTTTTATAGCATTGTTAATTAACTCTCTGTTTTTAAAAATAGGAGAAGTCTTCGGCGAGAATTTGCAGTTATTATTCTGCATTTTAAATGATATGCGTCTTTCATAACAAGATGAAACTTCAAAAGGCAACCTGTATAAATCCAAGATTATAATTACTTTTTTATCTTTTAAAAGATCAAGAGATTTTTTTACAGCAATTTCATAAATTGATGCAGGATCTTTTATTTCTGGATGATTAACAAGCTTGTAAAAATCAACTGACTCTGTAACCACATCCGCCAGTAGCACAACTTTAATATTGTCTTGTTTCTGAACGTATGAGTAAGCTTCTGAAATCCTTATGTAATAGGAACTAAAAGAACCAGGGGTATACAAATCATAAAAACAACTTTGAGATACTTCACTTAGCAGTGCAATCGAATGATTTTTCCTCTTTGCTAAATCCTGTAAACCATAAAAAAGATGTCCTGCATGTGAACTTCCAATTAAAGCAATATCATTCATTCCTGCTTTACTTTGAAAACCACAGGTGTTGTTAGGCCAACCAGACAATGTCTCTTTACAGTTGTCTACATATTGGTCATATATATTCCAACTGTCACGCATTTTATATTTCACTGTTTTATAAATTAACTCACTTTCTTTAGAATTAAGGGTATATTTTAGACCGTCTGTAAAAAAAACAGTAAGACCTATTCCTCCAGTCACGAATAATGTAAAAAAAAGAACTGTAGCCTTAACTTTGGGATATTTTCCATATCTTAATGGAGGTTCAATATAAAAGTAAGTTAAGACGGACAGAAAAACCGCTGTTAACACTGCACAGATTTTTATCCATGCTTCAGGCTGTTGACCTGCACAGATATATGCCATTGAAAGCAGTGGCCAGTGCCACAGATAAAGAGGATAGCTTATTAGTCCCAGAAATATCATTACAGGATGAGACAGAACTTTTCTGTTAATAAAAGCTTTTTTGCCTGGACCAATAATTAATATTGCTCCTGATACTGGAATAAGAGCAAGCGATCCTGGAAAGTTCTGACCATTCTTAATTGAAGTAATTCCTAGAATAATTAAGAAAAAACCGGTAAAAGATATAAGATTTTCAAACAGGGTACTCAGGGTACGGATTTTTATACTGTTTCTGAAGATTTCAGCATAAATAAAGTTTTTAATTTTTGGTAAAATGCTATTCCAAAAGTCTTTATTGTAGTCTACAAGATAGGCTAAGATTGCACCAGAACTTAGCTCCCAGAATCTGCACCATGGTAAATAGAATGAAGCAGTCTGGTGATTGTTATATATGCCGTTGAGGTTAAGACAGAATGAAATTACAGTAAAGACAGTGAGACTTAGAACAAAGTTTAAATTCAGTCTGTATATAACATACAGAAAAACAGGAAAAATGAGGTAAAACTGTTCCTCAACACCAAGTGACCATAGATGAAGCAGTGGCTTTGCATTGGAAGCAACATTAAAATACTCCCCACTCTCTCTGTACAGCATAATGTTATTTATGTAAACAGAACCGCCAACTACATGTTTGCCAAGAAGCTTATATTCGTCAGGCAAGAGAACAAACCATCCTAAGATTAGTGTTGTTAAAATTACCGCAATCAGTGCTGGAAAAATACGTCTTACACGTCTTATATAGAAATCAATGATATTCACTCTACCAGGTGAATCTAGATTAAAGAGATTTCGGTAAAGAATTGAGGAGATAAGATATCCTGAAATTACAAAAAAAATATCAACACCAATGAAACCGCCATTTAGTAATTCGGGAAAGGCATGGAATAGAACCACACTGATGCAGGCAATCGCTCTAAGACCGTCAATGTCAGCTCTATAGGAGTTGGTTTTACCCCCCTAATTTAATATCATTTATACTATACATTATTATAATTTCCATTAAATGAAAAGATATGCTTTTTGAAGAATTACAAACCTTGATTATCGTACCATAGTTCTGACATTGAGCAGTAAATTTTAGGATTATTCTTCCCCAATCTTTACTGCCATAAATTTTAAACCTCAGTGCAGATAAAAGCTTTGTAAGTCAAACTTACACAATATCTGCACCATTCCTCCCCTTAGACAGCAAAATCTTTTGCATGTTTTTGGGCACTCCAGTTAATTTTACAAACTCACTACCAGGTATGTACGTCAGACAAATGCTAGAGTTACTAAGGTACTGGTAAACTCTCATCATACTAGGTCTCGTAAGTTCAGTCCTGAGGTCAGGAGATGGAATTGAAAGTTTGTTCTCAGCCATCTTTTTACGCATCAAATATTCTGTTGCAGAAAAGATAAGCAGAGCAAGTGTCATTAGCCAGATCAGCGCATTGATTGTAACATGTCGGAATAAAGCGTTATTGAACCCCAAAAGCAAATAAATAAGATCTAGCCATAACATAAACACAGATTATTGGAGTTTTTATGTGACAGCAGAAATATCCTTTGGACTTTTATAAAGCATTTATATTACTTGAGACGTCTAACCTAACCGAAAAAGAAATTAAAGAAGAGCTCGATTTAAAATTCCCGTTTTTTAAGAGTCGCTCTGACTACAATACAATGTTTGAGTATTGGAAAGCTAAGTACTGCCCTTATTTATTGACAAAAGAGCAACAGGAACACTATGTGCAAATTTGTACAGAGCATATCAAATCAGGACTTAAATTAAGTGATTTTCAGAAACAAAATTCTTATTCTACAAAAGATTGTTACAAGGCACGTCTATTTTGTTTTTATCGACCTAAAAAATGGTTAACAGACTTTGAAAATGAACACAGCATAGTACGTACACCTCTAAAAGTTACTTTACATTCTATCATAGCTCAAACTTTCAAAACTCAACCAGAAGAGCATAGTAATGCTGTTAGGTGTGAGGTTGATGTTACTACTGTAGACAAACTTGTCACAGCAAAATCAAAACCAGGGCCATCATTAAAAGAGAATGCTAGTTATGAAAAGATTACTGTAAAAATTGGAGAGCTCGAGCTCTCATGGTATAGCAAAAATACAGACAGCTCAGCTTTAAAGTTAATAAGTGCCATCACAGAGGAGCTTTTATAGATGATTAACCTGAAGCAACGCATAGATGCAAAATCCGAGAGGGGGATGCGGACAAAATCCTGGACACCTAAACGAGGTGATCTATGGCATATACAGTCCAACAAATTATTGCAGCATTAAAACTGTATGACAAAATTAAAAAGGTTGTTCCTACAGTCAGGCAGTTAGGTTATCCAGCTGCGCATACCCTGTATGAATGGATAAACCAAAGAAAGGCAACAAATGGTAAGTTTCCAAATCTTATGCCCAGTGGAGTCAAGAGTATAAATCTTAAGGTTAAGATGGATCATGATGGCTATTCAGCAGAGCGTAAGCTTCAGATCCTAAAAGATGTTTTGAAGGAACAGAAAACATTCGTGATGTTGCAATTGAAGAAGGCATTTCTCGCAATATAATATATATATGGAGAAAAAAGTATCTTAAATACGGAGTATTTGGCTTGCAACAGAAGAAAAAGAAAATCAAAAGGACCGATTCGCTTGAAACTCAAGTAGCAGATGAGAAAAATGAGCTAAAAGGTCAATCTCCTAAAACCTCTAAAGCAAGTTCTGATGACATAGCTCTGCTTAAAAAGCAGGTAAAAGAGCTGCAGATGAAAGTTGACGTGATGACAGAGGTCTTTGAAATATTAAAAAAAGGGAAAGGCACTGATATAAAAGCTTTAAAAAACAAAGAGAAGTATCAAATTATCAGTGCCTTAAAAAACAAGTATTCGATTCTCTCTCTGCTTAAATCTCTATCGATGTCAAAAAGCAGCTACTATTATGTTGAACAGTCTCGGCTCAAAGATGATAAATATCAGTCTAGCAGAGCGTTGCTAAAAGAAACATTTATAAAAAACTATGAATGCTACGGCTATAGAAGACTCTATACTGCATTAAAGAACGCAGGCCACAAGCTTTCAGAAAAAGTCATAAGAAGGCTTATGAAAAAAGAAGGAATAAAGATTGTCAAACGTAAAAAGAAACGCTTCTCTTCTTACCTTGGAGAACTTTCTCCTGCAGTACCTAATATAGTGAATCGGGATTTTTCTGCATCAGCCCCAAATGAAAAATGGCTGACTGATATATCAGAATTTGCATGCAGTAAGGGAAAACTCTATTTGTCAATTATAAGAGACTGCTTCAACGATGAAATTGTTTCTTATAAGATAGGAGATAAACCTACAGCAACTCTGGCAAATGATACTTTAACTGAAGCCATAAAAAAACTTAAAAGGACAGACAGCAGACCAATAATCCATTCTGACAGAGGCTGTCATTACAGATGGCCAGGATGGATATCATTAACTAATGACAACAAACTTATACGATCAATGTCTAAAAAAGGTTGCAGTCCTGATAATGCCGCCTGTGAGGGATTCTTTGGAAGAATGAAGACAGAATGCTTTTATAATCATTCAATTGAAGAGCTTTCTTTAGATGAATTAAAAACATACCTGAGTAATTATATCCAATGGTACAATAACGACAGAATCAAAAATACATTAGGAGGATTGAGCCCGGTACAATACAGGCTCAGATTTGGTTAGTATTAGCAAAGGTGTCCAGGATTTTGTCCGCATCCCCCTCTCATGTTTGAAGCAGCTCGAAAGAACAATATCAACGATCCTGTAAATAAATGGTTGCG
>ENA-OUQF01000699-OUQF01000699.1-human-gut-metagenome-genome-assembly--contig:-NODE-699-length-23707-cov-9.291054_pt1 | contig 23707 bp, 18 predicted proteins | sample MGYA00237947_ERZ548826 | MGnify/ENA primary metagenome ERZ548826 (study PRJEB26490, sample SAMN05194701) | human gut metagenome | biome: terrestrial biome; feature: human-associated habitat; material... | reverse complement strand
CATAGATCTCGTCGAAGGACTTGTTCTGCATGATGGTCTTGCGGTAGATGCCGTAAATGCTCTTGACGCGGCGCTTGATGGTGGCCCCTTCGATGCCGCTTTCCTCCAAGCGGCGCTCAATGACGCCCGACACCCCGGCAAGGAACTCCTCGCCCGCCCGCTCGCTCAGCATCTTGCTGATCTCGTTGTAGCCCACGGGGTCGAGGTAATGGAGGCTGCGGTCTTCCAGCTCCTCCTTCACGTTCAGGATGCCCAAGCGGTTGGCGATGGGAGCGTAGACCTCCATGGTCTCGCGGGCCTTATCCCGGCGCTTCTGCTCCGGCCAAGCGTCGCCGGTGCGCATATTGTGCAGCCGGTCGCAGAGTTTGATGATCATGACCCGGACATCCCGGCTCATGGCCAGCAGCATCTTGCGCAGGTTCTCGGCCTGTAACTCCTCGATGTTGGAGAATTGGATCTTGGTCAGTTTGGTAACACCGTCCACCAGCAGGGCCACTTCCTCGCCGAAGGCGGCTTTCAGGTCGTCCAGCGTGGTGGGGGTATCCTCCACCACATCGTGCAGCAGAGCCGCCGCGATGCTCTCGGTATCCATGCCGAGGTCCAGCACCAAGCGGGCCACCGCAAGCGGATGGCAGATATAAGGCTCGCCGCTGCGGCGGCAGACGCCCTTGTGGGCCTCGTTGGCAAGGTCATATGCCTTTTCGATCATCTCCATGTTGTAGGCTTTGCCGCTGGCATGGATCGCCTCCACCAGCTTTTCCCATGTGATGATCTCCGGGCGCACCTCACTGGGCAGGGCAGCCTCCGGCGCGTCGGCGGGCAGCGCCGTGGCCGCTACCGTGGCCATTTCCGGCACCGGCTGGTGCAGATGGGTCTTTGCAGAATAGGAATCCTCCGGCTTGACCGGGTCCAGCATACTTTTTCCCTCTGGCATCTTATCGTTCCTCCAGACATTTCAAGATGGGCGCATCGGCAAGGTTCTTCTTGCCCTCGGCGGGCACCAGCTCCCAGAACTTTGCCCCGCCGCGCTCGCGGACCGCGATGAGCCCCACCTGTTCGAGGGCCGTGATCGCGACTAGAATTTTACCGGTGTTTTCCTCTCCCAGTTTTGCGAACAGGGGCTGCAGGTCCTCAGCGTGCCAGCGCCGGGCCTGTAATTCGCGATACACCGTGATGATATCGCTCCGTTCCGGGGCGATCCTTGCTTTTTGTTCTGCCGAAAGCGGGGTGCCGCGGCGCAGCGCTTGGACCAGCGCCGTCTGCTCGGCGGCAGCGTTGCCGAAACCCGCCGGGTGCAGCTCCAAGATCCGGCCCGAAAGCTGGGCCCCACGGAGCGATTCGTAGACCGAGAGGTTCACTGCCGCATCCACCACATCGCCCATGGTGTAGGGCAGCTGCTCCGGGGGCATCCCGAACCAGACCGCGTAGATGCTGGCGTTCCCCTGCCGCAGACGGAGGCGGCAGTGCTTGCCCTCGGAGACGGAGAAAATGCCGTCGATGACGGCCTTTTCCAGCACGAAGACCGGGGTCGGGTTCTCCGCCCCATAGGGGGCCAGCTGCTCCAGCCGGCGCACCGACTCCACCGTGATGCGGTCGAGGTGGATGGACAGGTCACATTCCAGCGGCGGCGTGAAGAGCACCGCGCATTCCCGCGCGGCCCACTCGTTCAGGCGGCGGCGCAGTTCGGGCAGATTTTCCTCCCGCACCGAAAGGCCCGCCGCCATGGCGTGCCCGCCGAAGCGGAGCAGGATGTCCTCACAGGAGGCGATGCACTCGTGGAGGTTGAAGCCCTGCACGCTGCGGCCGCTGCCCTTGCCCTCGCCGTGTTCGTCCACGGACACCACGATGACGGGGCGGCCGGTCTTTTCCACCAAGCGCGAAGCCACGATGCCGATGACGCCGGGGTGCCAGTCCCGCCCCCAGATGAGGATGACCCGGTCTTCGAGGATGGCGGGCTCAGCGTCCAGTTGCTCCTGCGCCGCCTTGACGATCTCCTGCTCGGTCTCCTGCCGGGCGACATTGATCTCGTTCAGCTTATGTGCCAGCTCCTCGGCGCGTTCCTCGTCCTCACAGAGTACGAGCTGCAATGCCGTCACAGCGTTGTCCATCCGGCCCGCCGCGTTGATGCGGGGGGCGATGGCATAGCTGACATTTTCGGCCGTGATGGGCTTGCCCTCAAGGCCGACTTCCTCCAGCAGGGCCGAGATGCCCGGCCGGTCGGTCTGCTGCAGCAATTTCAGGCCCGCCTTGACGAGGGTGCGGTTCTCGCCCGTCAGGGGCATCACATCCGCGACGGTGCCCACAGCGGCAAGGTCGCCGCAGTAATCCAGCATCTCCTCCGGCGGGCAGCCGTCCAGCGCCGCGCAGAGCTTGAAGGCCACCCCGGCACCGCACAAACCCTTGAAGGGGCTGTGGTCGTCGGCGCGGCGGGGGTCCACCACGGCCACCGCCTTGGGCAGGGCGTCGTGGGGCAGATGGTGGTCCGTCACGATCAGGTCCACGCCCAGCGAAGCCGCAAACTCGGCCTCTTCCAGCGCAGAGATGCCGTTGTCCACGGTCACGATGAGCTGGCAGCCCTTGTCGTGGATGGACTGGATGGCGTTTTTTGAAAGGCCGTAGCCGTCGCCCTCCCGGCTGGGCAGCATACATTTGACGCTGGCACCCATCCCCTTGAGGTGCTGGTAGAGCAAGGCAGTGGCGGTCACGCCGTCCACGTCGTAGTCGCCGTAAACAACGATGGTCTGTTCCTTGTCGATGGCTTCGAGGATGCGGGCACATGCTTTGTCCATGTCGGTCAGAAGCATGGGGTCGCTGAGTTCTTCCTCCCCCGCCAGCAGGGTCAGCGCCTCGGTGGGGTCGGTGATGCCGCGGGCGGCAAGGATGCCCGCCAGCAAGCCCACTTCCTTTTGCTGGGCGGCCAGCGTGGCGGCGTACTTCTGCTCGCTCCACGGTTCGTCGTCCATGGCGTTCATTTCCAGCTCTTCGGTGTTCTGCTCCGCGATGGCGGCGGTCAGATCCTTGAGAGCGGCGCGGTCAAATTGTTTTAAGGTCCATGCCCGGTAGGTCATTGCAGTCCCTCCCCGGTCAGGCCGTCGTTGGCCAGCATTCCCTGCAATGCCGCGATCTCGCTGGAAACATCCAGCGCCACATCGGACAGCAGGTTGTCATAGAGGTTGCTGTACGCCTGATTCAGCGTGTGCAGGATGCCCGCGATATCCCGGCGGATGCTCTCGGCGTTGTCCCCCTTCTGGCCCTGCACATCGTTGTAGGTGTGGAGCAGCTTCAGGGTGGTAGGGATATAATATTCCGCGAACCGCCGCGCTTTCGGGAGGCTTTCCGGGTGGGTCTCCAGCCAGTCGCAGATAGCCTCGGTGGTCTTCTGCATATGGGCCAGCTCCTCTGCGCCCTGTGCGTCCTGCATGAGCTGCTGCTCCTGCTCCAGCACCTTGGCAAAGCGGCGGGCCGTTTCGAGGTTGAGGGGCGTTTCCGGCGCGGCCTCCTGCTCCGGCTGCGGGGCCGGGCGGGCGCGCTGGGCGGCGAGGGCCTCCTGTGCCGCGCGGTAATCCTCGGCGGTCAGGTAGAGTGTATCCGTTTTGTCGTCCAGCCATGCGTTCAGCCAGCCTTTGCGGATGTATTTTTGCAGCCGCTTGTGCACTTTTTTCGGTTTCTGGTAGGTCAGGTCGGCCAGCATCGAAACAGGCAGGCCCTTATGGTAGTCCACGCTGTCGGCGTAGTCGGCAAACTGGCCCATCTGTCTGCCCGCCTTCATCCGGGCTGCACCACAGGCCGTCATCCAGCCAAAGCCCGCCGTGGCAAGGCCCAGCACGCCGCCGACGATGCCCAGCACATTGTAGGCGGTGTTCATAACGTAGTCCGTGCCCGTCATCAGGATGCCGCCGCCCTCAGCAGCCGACACCACAACGTCGCCCAAAGCAGCCGGCGAAATAGTGCCCAGCCCGATGAGGCAGCCCAGCGTCCCCAGCCCAAAGATCACGGTGAACGTGATGCCCACCACCAGCAGGGCCACCCCGGCGTCGGAGCGCTTTTTGCCGTCGGCACGCAGAAGCTCCACCGGGGTCTGTTCGTTTTTCAGGCCAAAGATATGCTTTGCCGCATGGACTGCGGCCTTTCCTACGCCCCATGCCCGGTCACCGATCTCCATGCCCCGGCCCTCAAAGCCGTGGGCGAAGGCGTCCGACACGGTATCGCCGAAGGCACGCATCTGGTTTTCCAGCTCCTGCTGGACCTGCCGGCCCTCTGTTTCCCTCATTTTATCGTTTTCACGATCGTTCATCAAATTTTTCTCACCCTTCTGCCGGACGATACCGGCCGATGATCGCACGGGCGACCCGTAGGCCGTCCACGGCGGCGCTCATGATGCCGCCCGCATAACCCGCGCCTTCTCCGCAGGGATACAACCCCGCAAGCTGGGCAGATTCAAAATTTTCTTCCCGTTTCAGCCGCACGGGGCTGCTGGTGCGGGTCTCAAGGCCGGTGAGGACCGCTTCCGGGGCGGTGTAACCGGCAATTTTCCGTTCATACGCCCGCAGACCGGCCCGCAGGGTATCGGCCAGCTCTCCGGGCAGCAAGGCCCCCAAGTCCGCCGCGACCACGCCGCGGTCGTAGGTGGGCTCCACCCGGCCGATGGTCAGTTGACCCCGGCCCTCAAGGAAGCTCTGGACATTTTCCGCCGGGGCGGCGTATTCTCCGCCCGCCCGTCCGGCGGCGTAGGCCTTGGCTTCCAGCTCCCGCTGGAATGCGATGGCCCGGCGCGGGTCGGCCCCGAAATCCTCGGCCCCCACGCTGACCACCACCGCCGCGTTGGCGTTCCTGCCATTGCGGGCGTGATAGCTCATGCCGTTGGTCACGACCCGGCCCTTCTCGCTGGCCGACGCCACGACCTGACCGCCGGGGCACATGCAGAAGGTGTAAACGCACCGTCCGCCCACATGCTGCGAGAGCTGGTATTCGCCCCGCGGCAGGGCCGGGTGGCCCGCCGCCTCGTGGTAAAGGCTTTTTTCGATCTCACTTTGCAGGTGCTCGGCTCGGAAACCGACACTGAAGGGCTTGCACTCCAGCACAAGGCCACTGTCCATCAGCATCCCGAAGGTGTCCCGCGCCGAGTGCCCTACCGCGAAGACCAGCGCCTCGCAGGGGAAGCTGCCCTGTGTGGTCTGGATGCCGGTCAGCTTGCCGTCCCGCCGCTCAAAGCCAGTGAGGGCCGTGTTGAAGTGCACCTCGCCCCCCAGCGATTCGATCTCCCGGCGGATGGAGGTGATGACGCCCCGCAGCAGGTCGGTGCCGACGTGGGGCTTCTGCTTCCATGCGATCTCCGCCGGGGCACCATGCTCCAAAAACACCTCAGTGACGAAGCCGCAGAGCGCGTCGCCGATGCGGGTGGTCAGCTTGCCGTCCGAAAAGGTGCCCGCGCCGCCCTCGCCAAACTGGATGTTGGCGTTTTCGTCCAACTCACCGCTGGCGGAGAAATGCTCCACCGCCTTCACCCGCTCGTCCAGCGCGGGGCCGCGCTCCAGCACGATGGGCCGGTAGCCCTGCCGGGCCAGCAGCAGCGCCGCGAACAGCCCCGCCGGGCCGAGGCCGCAGACAATGGGCCGGTGGGCCAAGGGCTCCGCGCCGTTCTCGACGGAAAAATCGGTCTTGCCGCGGATAGCAACGCAGGGCGAGGCCCCTGCAAATGCAGATTCCTCACCCTCGTCTCTGAGCGTTACAGCGACCGTATAAACCAGCTTCGGCTGCCCGTGGCGGGCATCCACCGACAGTTTCGACACGCCGAAGCGGCCGACTTTTGCACGGGGGATGCGCGCCAGATGCAGCGCTTTTTCAAAGGCCTGCTCCTCCCCGGCGGAGAGGGGCAGGCGGATATCACGAACTAAGATCATATCATTTGCTTTCTTTAGTTACTCTCGATCTTGCACTGGATGACATAGCTGCCCAGCGCGAAGATCTTGCCGTTGGAGGGCACATACAGCCGACACGCGATGTTCTGCTGGCCGATGGCCACCGAGAAATCGTCGGCGTCGATCTCAATGACGACCTGTTCCGGCGTCAGCGCATCCAGCGCACCGGCCGGGCCGCAGAGGGTCACGTTCATCAGCCGCTCGGTCTCCACCGTCAGGGTGTAGGTAGACGGCAGGTTCACCACCTGCACGCATTCGGAGGGCAGATTCATCGTCTTCGTTTCCAGCTTGGAGGAGTCGAAGCTGACGGTGATGCTCGTAATGTTGTCCAGCAGACGGATATCGCTGGGCAGCTCAATGGGCATCTCGTACACCTTGTTCAGCGAGAAGGTAGACAGGTCGATGGTGCCCACCGACAGGGTGGAAAGCTTGTCGATCCGGGAAGCCGGACCCGCTACGTTCAGGGTCTGCTTGCTCAGCGAGTAGGTCAGCACAGAGGAGTCGAAGTCCCGCGGGGCGTTGATGAAGCTGACCTCCACGGGCAGCGTCGCCATCTTGTAGACCTGCAGCGTCACCTCCACGCTCTCCTCTTCCTTCGTGGTGTACTCGAACTTCACCTCGCTGCCGCTGTTGGTGTAAAACCGCAGGGCCGTATCCAGCGTGACGGATTCGGTCAGTTCGCCGTTGTGGGTAACTTCGGCGGTGCAGGTGGTGACCTTATCGATCTCGGTGCTGGGGCCGGAGAGGGTGACCGTCTCCTTCGAAAGCTCGGTGCCGTACAGGATATACCCGTCCGCGATGGTCAGGTAGTTGGTGGTCACGGTGATGGGGACGGTCTTTTCCTCCACCACGTCGAAGACGACATCCACGCTGTTGTCCCCGCCCTCGATGGAGACGGTGACGCCGTTCAGCAGCCCGTTGACCCCCCGCACTTGCAGGTGCAGGGTCTTCGCGCCGCTGTCGCGGACGCTGGACCAATCCGGGTAGACCACGAAATCGGAGGCCGAGAGACTGCCGATGGTGTAGCCGTCGCCGGAAACTTTCAGGTTGACGTATTTTTCCGGGGCGCTGACGATGCTGAGGCCCCGCGAAGTATAGGCGGCGGAATCGTAAGTGAAATCCACCGGCACATTGGCGATGGTCTTGGTGGTGCCGGGCTGCACCACGATGGTGACGACCATCCATGCCACGATGGCACCCACGATGGCCAGCAGAAGGCGGATGCGGCGGTCATCCAACAGACTCTTGGTGTGCTGGATGGCGGGCTTTGTGCCGTTCGTGTTCAGCTCCTTGCTCATGGCTGCTCCTCCTCTTTCTGGTTGACCCAGCTCAGCAGACGCTGGACACGGCCCTTCCAGCTGTTGTCCGTCTTCTCGCTGGCGGTCTCCTTGGGGATCATCTCATCCACGAGCCGGGTGTACAGGGTCTGGCGGTCAAAGTGGCGGATGAGGACGCCGTTCTTCGCCATGGAGATGATGCCCGTCTCCTCGCTGACGACGATGGCGATGGCGTCGGAGTTTTCGGCAATGCCGAGGCACGCGCGGTGGCGGGTGCCCATATCTTTGCCGAGGTCAAGGTTATTGGAAAGCGGCAGCACGCAGCCCGCCGCCTTGATGCGGCCATTCTCGATGATGGCAGCGCCGTCGTGCAGGGGGGTGCCCTCGTAGAAGATGGTGCCCAGCACTTCCAGATTGACCGCGCTGTTCACCGGCGTGCCGGTGCGGACGATCTCGGAAAGGTTGGTGCTGCGCTCCAGCACGATGAGCGCGCCGGTCTTGGTCTCGGAAAAGCGTTCAGCGGCGTCGCAGATGGCGATGATGGCACTGCGCCATGCGCCCTTGAAGCTGGGGTCATTGTAGCGGCCCTTGACGTTAAACAGCTTCGAGGCCCATTGGTCGGTCTGGCCCATCCGCTCCAAGGCGCGCCGGATCTCCGGCTGGAACAGGACGACCAGCGTCAGCAAGCCGACCTGCAATAGGGAGTTCAGCAGCCACGTCACCGTGCGCATGTTCAGCACGTTTGCCACCAAGTAGATCGCCAGCACCAGCAGCGCGCCCTTGGCCAGCTGCCCGGCGCGGGTGCGGTTGATGATGCCCAGCAGTTGATAGATCAGGAACGCGATGATGATGATATCCAGCAGATCCGCCAGCTTGAAGGTCTGGAAGTTTGCTATGATCGAGTTCAGAGTCATCGATGTTTTCTCCCGCTTACAGCTTTTCGATCAGGGCCACCGCGTGCGCCGCGATGCCCAGCCCCTCGCCGGTGAAGCCCAGATGCTCCTCGGTGGTGGCCTTGACGCTCACAGCGTCCACAGGCAGCCCGAAGGCCTCGGCCAGCTTTTCGCGCATGGCGGGGATGTAGGCCGCCAGCTTGGGCCGCTGGCAGAGGATGGTGGAGTCGATGTTCTCGATCTTCCAGCCATTCTCGTGCAGGATCTCGGCCACGCGGCGGGCCAGCTTGAGGCTGTCGGCGCCGGAATACTCCGGGTCGGTGTCCGGGAAGTGCTTGCCGATATCCCCCAGCGCCGCCGCGCCCAGCACGGCGTCCATAACAGCGTGGGCCAGCACATCGGCGTCCGAATGGCCCAGCAGACCCTTTTCGAAGGGCACTTCCACGCCGCCGAGGATCAGCTTGCGGCCCTCCACAAGGCGGTGTACATCGTAACCATGACCAATGCGCATATTTGTTCCTTCTTTCTGTTCCGGGCGGGGCAGATCCTCCCGCGTGGTGATCTTCAGGTTGGCGTAGTCGCCCTGCGTCAGCTGCACCGGGCGGCCGGTCAGCTCAAACAGGCTGCAATCGTCGGTGACGAGGCGGGCCTTTTCTTCGTCCAGCTCGTCCAGCGCGGCGAGGTAAGCGGCCCGGCCGAAGCACTGGGGCGTCTGCACCGCATACAGGGTGCTGCGGTCGGGCGTTTCGGTGACGCTGCAGCCTTCCGGCACGGTCTTGCCGTCGCCCCGCTTTGCCGTTTTGACGGTGTCCTTCACCGGCACCGCCGGGGCCGCGGCCCCGCACAGGGCGGCGGCGTTCAGCGCGGCTTCAATGACCGCCTCGCTCACAAAGGGGCGGGCCGCATCGTGGACGGCCACGATCTCGCCGCTCGCTGCCAGCACACCGTTCTTCGCGCTCTCGGCGCGGGTCGCCCCGCCGGGCACGACCTGCACCGGCTTTTGGCACGCAGCCGCCTGCTGCTCCAAAAACTCCCGGTTTTTGCCCGCCACCAGCACGATCTCGTCCACGAGGGGGCATTCGGCAAAGGCGCGGATGCTCCGCTGCACCACCGTCTCCCCGCCCAGATCAAAGCTGAGCTTGTCGAACCCCATCCGGGTGGAGGAACCTGCGGCCACCAGAACCGCCGTCACACGTTTTTCCACTTCTGACACCTACCTGTCTTCCGTTTTTCTGCGCCCATTGCAAAGCGCAGACTGATACATTGAATATTATAACGTATTGCGCCACAAACTGCAACCACGCAGAGCAATAAAAATGGAGCTGCCGAACCACTCCCCCGTCACAGCGCTGCTGTGCCAGCCCCCTCTGGGAGGGAGCCTCGCGCAGGCGATGTGGGAAGGAGTCATTCAACAGCTCCTCTTGATGGATTTCGTTTACTTCAGGATGGGCTCAATGGCAGCAGCCAGTGCATCCTTCTGGGCCTGTGCTTCGGCCAGATCCTTGCCCAGCGTGGTGAAGTAGGTCTTGATCTTCGGCTCGGTGCCGGAGGGGCGGACCACGACGGTGGCACCGTTCTCCAGCGTGTAGATCAGGACGTTGGCCGCGGGCAGACCGGTCTCTTCGGGCTTCTTGTAGTCGGTGACCTTGACGACCTTGTGGCCAGCCAGTTCGGTCAGCGGCTCGTCACGCAGCTTCTGCATGATGGCAGCCATCTTCTCCATGCCGGTCAGGCCGGGGAACTCGAAGCTGTCCACCTTGTTCAGGTAGCGGCCGTACTGAGCATAGATCTCTTCCAGACGCTGCTTGATGGAGGAACCGATGCTGCGGTAGTAAGCGGCCATCTCGCAGATCAGCATGGAGCCGATGACGGCGTCCTTATCGCGGACATAGGGGCCGGCCAGATAGCCGTAGCTCTCCTCGAAGCCGAAGATGAAGCGGTCCACTTCTCCTGCTGCTTCCAGATTGGCGATCTGGTCGCCGATCCACTTGAAGCCGGTCAGCACGTTGCGCATCTCCACGCCGTAGTGCTTGGCCACAGCGTCGGCCAGCGGGGTGGAAACGATGGACTTGACGGCCACGGGATTCTTCGGCATGGTACCCTTCTCGATGCGGCCCGCGCAGATGTAATCCAGCAGCAGAACGCCCATCTCGTTGCCGGAGACCAGCTCATAGCTGCCGTCCGGGCACTTCATGGCGATGCCCACACGGTCGGCGTCGGGGTCGGTGGCCAGCATCAGGTCGGCACCGGTCTCGGTGGCGAGGTCGAGGCCCAGCTTCAGGGCGGCGAAGATTTCAGGGTTCGGGTAGGAACAGGTGGTGAAGTAGCCGTTGGGGTACTCCTGCTCCGGCACGATGGTGATATCGGTGATGCCCATGTCGTTCAGCACATGGGTGACGGGCACGAGGCCGGAGCCGTTCAGCGGGCTGTAGACCAGCTTCAGGCCAGCGGTCTTGCACAGGCCGGGCCGCACCTGACGGGCCTCGATGGCGTCGTACAGGGCCTTCTTGCAGTCGTCGCCCACAAAGCGGATCAGGCCGTTCTCCACGCCCTCGGCGAAGGAGATGTACTTGGCACCGGTCAGCACATCGGTCTTCTGGATCTCGTCGTAGACGATGGCGGCGGCGTCATCGGTCATCTGGCAGCCGTCCGGGCCGTAGGCCTTGTAGCCGTTGTACTTGGCAGGGTTGTGGGAAGCCGTGACCATGATGCCGGCGTTGCACTCGTAGTAACGGGTGGCAAAGCTCAGGGCGGGCACGGGCATCAGGGCGTCATAGATGCGGACCTTGATGCCGTTGGCGGCCAGAACACCGGCGGCGGTCTTTGCGAAGATGTCGCTCTTCAAGCGGCTGTCGTAGCTGATGGCGACGGTCTGGCTGCCGCCCTGTGTCTTGACCCAGTTTGCCAGACCCTGCGTTGCCTGACGGACAACGTAAATGTTCATCCGGTTGGTGCCGGCGCCCAGAACGCCGCGCAGACCAGCGGTGCCAAACTTCAGCGCCACTGCAAAGCGGTCCTTGATCTCCTCATCATTTCCCTCGATCTTCGCCAGTTCGGGCTTCAGGTCAGCGTCCTCAAGATCCGCTGCCAGCCAGCGCTTATATTCATCCAGATACATATTGCACACCTTACCTTTATTGATTTTGCCAAAGGCTAGTTTTTCCAAACCTACTTATACTATAAACTCTTGTCCGGGCTGTGTCAATTCCATATTATGTAAGAAGTTTTGCCGCATAAATCATACAAATGCCACAAATCGGCGGCCCGGTTCCGCAATTTGGGCCGTCTGGGTCGTTTTCAATGTGGGCAGTTTGACGAACTGCTGGCCGTAGTCGCTCAGCACATCGAGCCACTGCTCCGCCCCGACGCCGTTTTCATACAGGTATTTCATCAGCCGCATGGCCCGTGGGAAATTTTCCGAGGGGCACAGCGCCCTGTGAGCCGAGCGCACGCCGCCCTCTTCCAGTGCCAATTCCAGCACGATGCCCGTTTCGGTGCGGCGGGCAGAATAGCACAGGGTATGGGCCCGCTGCAGCCCTTCCAGCTCTGAGTAAGAGCGGACATACCGACAGGATTCCTTCACGATCATACTTCTTCCCTCCTTATTGATTTCACACATTGACTTTATCAATACCCCAAACTATAATGAAAAGCAAGATGGAAATCTGTCGAAATGCAGTTTTTTCCAGAATCTTAGCCGTTTCTTAGCCGCAAAAAACGAAAATGCCTCCAATAGGGAGTGCTGCAAGGAGATTTTATGTACTCTGTCCTGAAAAGCTACGGTCTGAACGGCCTGAACGGCTTTGCTGTTGCGGTCGAGGCGGATGTATCCGGCGGGCTGCCCGCCTTTTCGCTGGTGGGTCTGCCGGACTCCGCCGTGCGGGAAAGCGGCGACCGCGTCCGTGCCGCCGTCAAAAATCTGGGCTTCAAGTGGCCGGACCGCCACATCACGGTCAATCTGGCCCCCGCTGATGTCCGCAAGACCGGCCCGGTTTACGACCTGCCCCTGCTGCTGGCCGTGCTGGCTTCCTCCGGCCAGTTGGAGGAGCTGCCCGCCGACACCGCCTTCCTCGGCGAACTGGCGCTGGATGGGGCCCTGCGGCCAGTGTCCGGTGTGCTGCCTATGGCGCTGGCCGCGGCGGCAGACGGCATCAAAGCCCTCTACGTCCCCGCCGAAAACGCCGCCGAAGCCGCCGAGGCGGGCGGCACTGCCATGAAGGTCTACCCGGCCCGCACCGCGCGGGAGGTGGTGGACGCACTGCGCGGAGTCACGCCCATCGTTCCGACGGTTCCCCTCCCCTTCGACCCCGCCGACAGTTGGAACAGCGCCCCCGATTTCGCAGACGTCATGGGGCAGCCCCTCGCCCGCCGGGCCATGGTCATCGCAGCGGCAGGCGGCCACAATGTGCTGTTGATCGGCGCACCCGGCACCGGCAAATCCATGCTGGCCAAGCGTCTGCCCGGCATCCTGCCGCCGCTGAGCCGGGACGAGGCCGTGGAGACGACGAAGATCTATTCCATCGCCGGGCAGCTGCCCAAGGGGCGCGGGCTTATCACGAGCCGCCCCTTCCGCAGCCCCCATCACTCCGCCAGCGCCGTTTCGCTGGCGGGCGGCGGGGCCACCTTCCGCCCCGGCGAGTGCAGCCTTGCCGACTGCGGCGTTCTGTTTTTGGACGAACTGCCGGAATTTTCCCGCGAAAGTCTCGAAGTGCTGCGGCAGCCGCTGGAGGACGGCCAGATCACGGTCAGCCGCGCGGCGGGCAGCGCCACCTACCCCAGCCGGTTCCAATTGGTCGCGGCCATGAACCCCTGCAAATGCGGCTATTACGGCCACCCGACCCATCCCTGCACCTGCTCGCCCAGCGCCGTGCGGCAGTACCGCAGCCGGGTTTCCGGCCCGCTGCTGGACCGCATCGACCTCTGCGTCGAGATGGACCCCATCGCCTTTGACGAACTCCACGCGGCTTCCCCCTCCGAGAGCAGCGCCGCACTGCGCCAGCAGGTGCTGCGCGCCCGCCAAGTTCAGGCCAAGCGCTACGCCGCCCCCGGCTACGAAGGTGTCCGCTGCAACGCCCAGCTCACCGCCGGGCAGGTGCGCCGCGTCTGCCGGATGACCCCCGGTGCCGAGCAGCTCCTCCGCGCCTCCTACGACACGCTGGGCCTTTCCGCCCGCGCCCACGACCGCATCCTCCGGGTGGCCCGCACCGTCGCCGACCTCGCCGGTAAATCCCTCCTCGACGAGGACGCCCTGCTGGAAGCTCTGCAATACCGCGCACAGGAAAAGGCCGAACTGACGTTCTGAAAAAACCGGAGGTTTTCGTGAACCTCACCGAAGGACTCTTCTTCGGAAGGACATCATAGAATAATTTTGCAACAAAAAGGACTGCCGCTCAAAACGAACGACAGTCCTTTTTGTTGCATCTTGCTCAGAACCTCCGCCATGTATCGGGCAGGAACAAAACGAGCATGGGGAAAATTTCCAAGCGGCCCGCGAGCATGTCGAAGATCATGACGAGCTTGGCGGGGTTCGAGTAGCCGCCGAAGTTCATCATGGGGCCCACCTGATTCAGGCCGGGGCCGATGTTGTTCAGCGTTGCGGCAATGGCGGTGAAGTTCGTCACCATATCGAAGCCGTCAAGGCTGATGAGGAAGAACGACGCCGCAAAAATGAAGATGTAGGCCGCCACATAGACATTCGTTGCACGGATGGTCTCGTGGTTGACCAGCTTGCCGTCCATCCGGACCGGGGCCACCACCTGCGGGTGGAGCGCCTGTTTCAGCTCCTTTTTCAGGCTCTTGCCCAGCAGCAGAAAGCGGCTGACCTTTATGCCGCCGCCCGTGCTGCCCGCACAGGCACCCACAAACATCAGCATCACGAGGATCTCCTTGGAAAGGGTCGGCCAGAGGTCAAAATCACAGCTGGAAAAGCCGGTGGTCGTGATGATGGAACCCACTTGGAAGGCCGCATGGCGCAGCGCCTCGCCGAGGCCGTTGTACATGCTGTAGATGTTGCAGGTGATGATGCCCACCGCCACCGCGATGATGAGGAAGTAGGCCCGCACTTCCTCGCTGGCTGCGGCGCGGCGGAACCGGCGCATCAACAGCAGGAAGTAGGCGTTGAAGTTGACGCCGAAGAGGATCATGAAAATGGTCACGACCCACTGGATGTAGGGCGAAAAGCTGGCGAAGCTGTCATTGAGGAAGCCGAAGCCGCCGGTGCCCGCCGTGCCGAAAGCCGTAAGCATGGCATCGAAGACCGACATCCGGCCAAACAGCAGGAAGATGAGCTCGATCACGGTCAGGGCAAGATAGATGCCGTACAAAATCTTGGCGGTGGACTGAACCTTGGGCACCAGCTTATCCACCTGCGGGCCGGGGCTTTCCGCCTTCATCAGGTTGACGTGGGAGCCGCCGGTCAGGGGCAGCAGGGACAGCAGAAACACCAAAACGCCCATGCCGCCGACCCAGTGGGTGAAGCTGCGCCAGAACAGAATGCCCTTGGGCAGGTCCGCCACAGCGGGCAGGATGGACGCGCCGGTGGTGGTAAAGCCGGAAACGGTCTCAAACAGCGCATCCACCGGGTTCGGGATGCAGCCGGTCAGCACAAAGGGCACGGCACCCACCACACTGATGAGCAGCCAGCACAGCGCCGTGGTCACAAAGCCTTCCCGCATGTAGAAGATCTGGCTCTTGGCCTTGACGCGGTGGAACAGCGCCCCCGCCAGCGCGCTGAGGGCCGCCGTGAACAGGAACACGCCCATCACGAACCACTCGCCGTAGCACAGGCTGGCGACGGCGGGCAACAGCAGCAGAGCGCCCTCCGTCAGCAGGATGTAGCTCAGCAGCCGTAAAACGATCGCATAATTCATGCTGCGCCTCCGTCACTCTTCCACGATGTCCCGCAGATCGTGCAGACCATGCTCCAGCGTGACGACGATGACGCTGTCGCCCACTTGGATCTGGTCGCCGCCGCGGGGGATTTTGATCTCATTGCCGCGGGTGATGCAGCACAGCAGGGTATTCTTTTTCAGGTGCAGACGGCTCAGCGGTACGCCGGTGGCCCGGCTCTCCTCGTGGACCGTGAATTCCAGCGCTTCCACACGGTCGTCCAGAATGCGGTACAGGGTCTTGATGTTGCTGCCCGCTTCATTCTGTAAGGCACGGACATACTGCACGATGTAATCGCAGGTCATGTACTTAGGGTAGACGATGCTGCCCAGATCCAGCCCGGCCAGAATATCGTCGAACTCCAGCCGGTTGACCTTGGTGACCAGCTTGCCGTGGGAGTGCTTTTTGGCAAACAGGGTCAGCAGAACGTTCTCCTCGTCGATGTTGGTCAGAGCCACGAAGGCTTCGGTGGACTCCAACCCCTCAGAGAGCAGAAACTCGCGGTTCGAGCCATCCTCGCACAGGATCTGCGCTTCCGGCAGGGACTCGGCCAGCACATTGCAGCGCTCCGGGTCCCGCTCCACGATGCGGACGCGGACATGGTTTTCCAGCAGCTCCTGACTGAGGTAGAAGCCGATGGCACCGCCGCCCACGATCAGCGCATTGCGCACCGGGCGGACCGCCAGATGGATGCGCTGGAAGAACTCGTGGGCCTTTTCCTGCGTGGCAAGGAAGGTGACCTGATCGCCGCTGCGCAGCACGAAGTTGCCGTTGGGGATGATGACGTCCCCCGCCCGCTCGACGGCGCAGACGAGGATATCGCTCTTGAGCCGGGTGGGGATCTCGTGGATGGCCGTGCCGTCCAGCTCCTGCTGGTCGGTCAGGGTGAACTTGATCAGCCGGACGCGGCCCCCCGCAAAGGTATCGATCTTGCTTGCGCCGGGGAACCGCAGCAGGTGGGAAATTTCCCGCGCCGCCGCCATCTCCGGGTTGATGATGGCCGAGATGCCGATCTGCTTTTTGATGAAGTCCAGCTCATGACTGTAGGACGGGTTGCGCACGCGGGCGATGGCATGGCAGTGGCCCGCCTTCTTCGCGAACATGCAGCACAGCAGGTTCAGCTCGTCGGAGCCGGTGACCGCGATGAACACGTCGGCTTCTTCGATTCCGGCTTCGGACAGGGTAGTGATGGACGAACCGTTGCCTACGATGCCCATCACGTCATACGACTCGCTCAGGTGCTCCACGCGGGCCTTGTTCGTGTCGATGACCGTTACGCTGTGGTCTTCCTCGCTGAGCTGCCGCGCCAGCGCTGTGCCGACCTTGCCGCCGCCCACCAGAATGATCCTCATAGAAAAAAATCCTTTCTTTTTCTTCCTGTGCAGGAAGAGTCATATCAAGGGAAAACACAGGTTCAGTATAGCATATTTCACCCCATAATTCCACTGTTTGCGGCAGTTCTCCGACAAACATGGGATGCTTGTCGGAGAACATAGAAAGACTTCCGGAACCAACCGGCTCCGGAAGTCTGAAACGCGATACGATCAGTACCTCTCTACCCCCTCCTTGGTGACGAGGGCGTAGACCAGCGGGGCTTCTTCGGGCTTTTCGGGGCCGTAGACGAGGCCGCTGCGGTACTCTTCGGCGGCGGCGGCGAACTTCTCCTCTGCGCCGCAGAAGGTGGCGAGGCTTTCGCCCTTGTGTACGTAGTCGCCGCGCTTTTTGTGCAGGACGATGCCGGCGGCAAAGTCCAGCGGGTCGCCCTTCTTCTGGCGGCCGGCACCCAGCAGGACGCTGGCGGAGCCGATCTTCTCGGCGTCATTGGCGACGATGTAGCCGTCCTGCTCGGCCAGCAGCTCATAGCTGGCAGCGGGCTTTTCGAAGAGGCTGTAGTCGTCCAGCACGCGGGTATCGCCGCCCTGCGCCGCGAACATCTCCTTGCACTTGGCGAAGGCGGAACCGTCTGCGATGACGGCCTCGGCCATGGCGCGGCACGCGGCGGGGGTGCCCTTATCGGCCAGCACCAGCATATTCGTCGCCAGTTGGAGGCAGACCTCGGTCAGGTCGGCGGGGCCTTTGCCCTTGAGCACCTCCATGCTCTCCATCACCTCAAGGCTGTTGCCGATGTTGCGGCCCAGCGGGGTATCCATATCGGTGATCATGGCGGCCACCCGGCGGCCGTGGTGGGTGCCGATGGAGACCATGAGCTTGGCCAGCTCAATGCTCTGATCCACGGTCTTCATGAAGGCACCGGTGCCGGTGGTGACATCCAGCAGGATGGCGTCCGAGCCGGAGGCCAGCTTCTTGGACATAATGGACGACGCGATGAGCGGGATGCAGCTGACGGTGGCCGTCACATCCCGCAGGGCGTACATCTTTTTATCCGCCACGGCGATGCCCTCGCTCTGGCCGATGACCGACAGGCCGATCTTGTTCACCTGCGCGAAGAAATCCTCCTGCGAGAGGGCGGTCCGGGTGCCGGGCACGCTCTCCATCTTGTCGATGGTGCCGCCGGTGTGGCCGAGGCCGCGGCCGCTCATCTTGGCGATCTTCACGCCGCACGCCGCCACCACGGGCGCGATGACGAGGGTGGTCTTGTCGCCGACGCCGCCGGTGGAGTGCTTGTCCACCTTGATGCCGGGGATGGGCGAAAGATCCACCATGACGCCGCTGTGGGCCATCACGTCGGTCAGCTCGGCGGTCTCCGCGTCGGTCATGCCGCGCAGGTAGACGGCCATCATCCAAGCGGCCATCTGGTAATCGGCCACTTCCCCGCTGACGAACCCGTTGACGATGGCTTCCAGCTCCTCACGGGTGTGGGTGCCGCCGTCCCGCTTTTTCGCGATCAGGTCATAAATACGCATAAAGTCACGCTCCTGTTTTCCTAGTTTCTGGTTCCAGTATATCAAATTTTGGCACAAAATCAAGGCACATTTTAGACGTTTTACACGAAAAAGGGCGCAGCCGCCCGAAAGCAGCTGCGCCCGGTAAACCTTGCGTCCGAATCAGCGGGAGCCCTTGTCGTAAGGGATGCCCTCGGCCTTGGGGGCCATGCTGTTCTTGGAGGTGAAGGCCAGAATGATCATCGAAGCGATGAACGGCATCATGTTATAGATGTTGCTGGACCAATGGAACTGCGCAAGGAAGGTGGAGTCGGCGATGTTGGCCAGACTCTTGAAAACGGCGAAGAACATTGCCGCCGCGCAGATGTTGAAGGGTTTCCACTGGCCGAAGATCATAACGGCCATGGCGAGGAAGCCCGCACCGGCCACGCCGACTTCGAAGTTCCACGTCTGGACCGGAGGCACGATGTAGGCCATGCCGCCGATGGCACCCAGCGCACCGGAGATCAGCACGCCCGCATAGCGCATCTTGTAGACGTTGATGCCCACGGAGTCCGCTGCCTGCGGGTGCTCGCCGCAGGCACGCAGCCGCAGACCGAAGCGGGTCTTATACAGCACGATATAGCTGATGATGAGCAGGACGATGCCCAGCGGGACAAAGACGCTCAGCTCCAAACCGCCGATGCTGAACAGGAACGCCTTATTGGAATAGTTCAGCTTGGCGCTGCCGCTGTCGCTGAAATATTTGGCGATGACGACTGCAATGGCGGTCGCCAGCAGGTTCAGTGCCGTGCCGCCGATGGTCTGGTCTGCCTTCAGGTTGATGGAGGCGAAGGCCAGCAGCAAGCTGTAGACCACACCGGCCAGCGCCGCCACAAGGATGGAGATGAGGACTACCAGCGCCGGGGACATACTGGAGGGAAGCACGGTCAGGGTGAGGACACCCGCCACGCCGCCGATGACCATGATGCCTTCCAGCGCGATATTGATGATGCCGGAGTGCTCACTGAACATACCGCCCAGTGCCACCAGCATCAGGACGATGCCATACAGCAGGGTATATTTGATCAAAAGCAGCATCTTACTTGCCCTCCTTCTTTGCGTTGGCCTTTTCCGCCGGGGCAGGCTCTGCATTTACGTTGGTCTTGTCCGCGTTCTTGAACAGCATCTTCTGGATCTTGCCGCGGAAGAGCATCGAGAATGCGCACAGATAGATGATGATACCGCTGATGAGGTCGGCGATCTCCGTGGGGTAATACTTGGTGGAAAGGAAGGTGCCGCCCACCGAGATATGGGAGATGAAGATGGCCGAGAAGATGGTGCCGATGGGGTTGGAGCTTGCCAGCAGGGCAACGGAGATGCCGTTGAAGCCCATGGCCGGGAGGCTGGTGGAGTTCAGCGGGTTCCACTGGCCCACGTTGGACAGGTAGAACAGGCCCGCGCCGAAGCCGGACAGCGCACCGGCGATGGCCATGGAGAGGATGATGTTCTTCTTCTCGTTGATGCCGGCGTAGCGGGCTGCGCTCTTGTTCAGACCGACGGCCTTCAGCTCATAGCCGAAGGTGGTCTTGTTCAGCACGACCCAGATCAAGACGGCCACGATGGCCGCCAAGAAGATGGCTATGGTAGTGCTGTTGGTCTGGAACAGCTTGTTCAGGCCGAAGTCCGGGATGATGGACTGGGCGTAGTCTGTGCTCTTGCCCAGATTCAGGGTGCGGGTGTTGCGCACGTCGTACATGGGGCCGGTGCCGTTCTGGTAGACCAGCTCATTGACGAGGTACAGGCCGATCCAGTTGAACATGATGGAGGTGATGACCTCGTTGATGTTGAAGTAGGCCTTGAAGAAGCCGGGGATCGCGCCCCAGATGCCGCCCAGAATGGCCGCCACCAACAGGCAGACGAACCAAGGCAGCTTGAGCATGATAGCGCAGTAGAGGGCACCGTAAGCGCCCAGCGTATACTGGCCGGCCGCACCGATGTTGAACAGGCCGGTCTTGAAGGCAAAGCCCACGGAAAGGCCGGTCATGATGAGCGGCGCGGCATTGGCCAGCATCTTGCCGACGCCGTAGGGGGCATCATAGAAGCCGCCCTTGAGGATGCGGATAAAGCCGTCGCCCCATGCGTGGGCCGGGTTGATGGCCAGCAGCACAAGGAAGCCGACGGCCATGCCGATCACGATACACAGCAGTGCCGCCAGAACGCTGGTGATGGAGCTCTGGAGGACTCTGTGGGAAAGTTTGTTGTTCTTCATTCCTGCTTACTCCCCTTTTCCCTGTTTGCGGGCGCCGGCCATGTAGAGGCCCAGCTCCTGCACCGTGGTGGTCTTGGGATCAAATTCGCCCACGATCTCACCCTCATACATGACAAGGATGCGGTCGGACAGGTTCATGACTTCGTCCAGCTCCAAGCTGACCAGAAGGACAGCCTTGCCCTTGTCGCGCTCCGCCACGATCTGACGGTGGATGTATTCGATTGCACCCACATCCAAGCCGCGGGTGGGCTGGACAGCGACCAAGAGCGTGGGATCCTTATCGATCTCACGGGCGATGATGGCCTTCTGCTGGTTGCCGCCGGACATGCTGCGCACGATGGTGGAGCTGCCCTGACCGCTGCGCACGTCGTACTGCTGGATCAGCCGATCGGAATACTCGCGCACCTTATCGCTGCGGATGAAGCCGTTCTTCTGGAACTCCGGCTGCCAGTAGCGCTGGAGCACGATGTTGTTCTCAAGGCTGTAATCCAGCACCAGACCGTGCTTGTGGCGGTCTTCGGGGATATGGCTCATGCCGTCCTTGGAGCGCTGGCGGATGCTCTCACTGGTGATGTCCTTGCCGTCCAGCATGATCTTGCCGCCGTTGATCTTTTCGAGGCCGGTCAGGCCATAGATGAACTCGGTCTGGCCGTTGCCCTCGATACCGGCCAAGCAGACGATCTCCCCGGCGTGGACTTGGAACGAGACGTTCCTGACGGCATCCTTCTTGTGCTGGGGACTATGCATGGTGACGTTCTCCACGTCCAGCACCACCTTGCCCGGCTTTGCGGGCTTTTTATCGACCTGAAGCTGGACATCACGGCCGACCATCATGCGGGAGAGCTCCTCCTTGGTGGTGTCCTTGATATCCACGGTTCCCATATACTTGCCCTTGCGCAGGACGGTGCAGCGGTCGGCGACCGCCATGATCTCGTTGAGCTTGTGGGTGATGAAGAGGATGGACTTGCCCTCCTTCTTGAACCCGCGCATGATCTCCATCAGCTCGTCGATCTCCTGCGGGGTCAGGACGGCGGTGGGCTCGTCGAAAATCAGGATCTCGTTGTCGCGGTAGAGCATCTTCAGGATCTCAACGCGCTGCTGCATACCGACCGAGATATCGCTGATGAGCGCATCCGGGTCCACACGGAGGCCGTACTTCTCGCTCAGCGCCATGACCTTCTTGCGGGCCTCGGCCTTCTGCAAAAAGCCCAGCTTATTGGGTTCCACGCCCAGAATGATGTTGTCCAGAACGCTGAAGCACTCCACCAGCTTGAAGTGCTGGTGCACCATGCCGATGCCCAGTGCGTTTGCGTCGTTGGGGTTGCGGATGGCGACCTCCTTGCCGTTTTTGAGGATCTTGCCCTCCTCCGGCTGATACAGGCCAAACAGAACGCTCATCAGCGTACTTTTGCCCGCGCCGTTTTCGCCCAACAGGGCGTGTACCTCGCCTTTGCGCAGCTGCAGGGTGATATCATCGTTTGCCTTGATACCGGGGAATTCCTTGGTAATGTGGAGCATCTCGATCACAAAATCCTCTGCCAATCTGCTCACTCTCCTTTCGTGCCGGTTCGACACCTATACTATTCTGTCTCCCATTATACCGTATTTTTGCCGTTTTGCACACTTCTTTTTAAATTTTTAAGGAATCACCATATCAAAAGTATGACTTTTGTGCAACTTCTCCAGTTTTTCCCGAAGTCATCTTTCCATCAAGGGCTGCAAAAAAGGAGGGGCACCCATGCGGGGTGCCCCTCCTTTGGGGTTCTACAGGAGCAATTACTGGATGTAGTTGACGGTGGTGAACTCGCTGACGGTGGGCTTGGTAGCGTCGTCGGAGCTGTTGTCAACAGTGATCTCGCCGGAAGCGATCTTCTCCTTGATGGACTCATAGTCCTCCACGGTGAAGGTGTCGAAGTTCCAGCTGTCCTCATCGGTGGGCAGACCAATGTAGTCACCGTCTTCCAGACCGAAGTTGCCGTTGGAACCGGAGATCTCGCCCCACTCGCCAGCCTCGATGTCGGACAGAGCGGTCTCGACAGCAGCGGACAGGCCCTTCATAGCAGAGGTGATGAACGGGTTGTAAGCGTAGGAACCATCCGCCACGCCGTTGACGCCGATGTAGTTCTGGTCAACGTCAACACCGATGACGTAGCCGTTGTTCTTCAGAGCAGCCTCGACAGCGGAGGTGTAGATGCCGCCGCCGCAAGCGAAGACGACCTGCGTGCCGTTGGAGTACCAGCCCTCCATACGGGAGGTGATGTTTGCGTCGCCGTAGAACTGGCCGCCGTAGAAGTAGTTGATCTCGATGTTCTGGCCCAGCTCCTGAGCAGCAGCGTCAGCGCCCTGCACGAAGCCATAGCCGTAACGGATAACTGCGGGAACAGCCATGCCGCCGAGGAAGCCCAGCTTGGTCTTGCCGTCCTTCGTAATGGCGTAACCAGCCATATAACCTGCCTGCTCCTCCTTGAAGGTGATGCAGTAGCAGTTTGCGGGGATACTGTCGGTGCCGATATCGCCCTGCGTCACGTCGATGGCGATGAACTTGACATCGGGATACTGCTCAGCAGCCCATGCCAGAGAAGCGCCGTACAGGTAGCCGACGCAGACGATGACCTCAGCGCCGTCGTTAACAGCCTGACGGATCATGGTCTCGCGGTCCTCATCGGAAGCGTCTGCTTCGGGGATGTAGTACTGGCAGTCATCGCCCATGTAGGCAGAGACGGCGCTCCAGCAAGCCTGATTGAAGCTCTCGTCATCGATGGTGCCGGTATCGCAGGTCAGAGCGACCTTTGCGATCTTGCCAGCAGCCTCAGAGCCGGCTGCAGATGCAGCGGAAGAGGATGCAGCAGCAGAAGAAGCGGTGCTGGTGGAAGAGGAAGAACCGCCGCAAGCGGTCAGAGCAGCAGCAGCGGCAGCGGCACCAGCCACAGCCATAAAGTTACGACGAGAAATCATCATAAGTAAAATCTCCTTTTATGTGTACAAAAACTTTCGTTTTACGACCAAATGTGCACACTCGCACATTTACTGGTTCAAGTATAGCCGGGAGATGTGAGGAAAGCAAGGAAATTCCGATTACAAAATCTTTACAGATTTTTTGTAAAATCCGCGTAAAAGTCATACCTTTTAGCCAATTTCGCGCGTTTTCCCGCTTCCGGGGCCGTTATTCTTCCACGGCCTTGTTGCCCGCCACATTAGAGGGCCCGAAGCCGAAGGGCAGCAGCTCGTCCATGCTGCGCTCGATGAAGTCGTCCGGCGTCTTCGCCATGATGACGTTCAGCTCCGGCCCGCCGAACTCGAACAGCGCCTGACGGCAGACGCCGCAGGGGGAGGTGATCTGCTTGTTCACCTCGCCCCGGCGGGCACCCACGATGGCGATATCGGTAAACTTGGTCACGCCCTCGCTGACGGCCTTGAACAGCGCCGTGCGCTCGGCACAGCTGGTGGGGGTGAAGGCGGCATTCTCCACGTTGCAGCCGGTGAAGATGCGGCCATTCTCGGCCCGCAGCGCCGCGCCCACCATAAAATCGGAATACGGCACATAGGCCCCTTCGCGGGCCTTCAGCGCCATTCGGATCAGCTCTTTCTTTTCGTCTAAAGTCAGATTGGTCATAGGGGCCTCCTTTTCATTCTAAAG
>ENA-OUQF01000697-OUQF01000697.1-human-gut-metagenome-genome-assembly--contig:-NODE-697-length-23716-cov-37.436076_pt1 | contig 23716 bp, 21 predicted proteins | sample MGYA00237947_ERZ548826 | MGnify/ENA primary metagenome ERZ548826 (study PRJEB26490, sample SAMN05194701) | human gut metagenome | biome: terrestrial biome; feature: human-associated habitat; material... | reverse complement strand
CGGAAAAGACCCGCTGTTTGGGCATGTTGACGGTTTTCAGATAGACCCTAAAATCAGGAGGGAAAGAAATGTATTTTGACGGAAAAATCTGGGTCGGTCTGTCCGAGGGAGAGCGGGTTTCGGTGCTGCCCCGGATGGCCAATCGCCATGGGCTGATCGCGGGAGCCACCGGCACGGGCAAGACCACCACGCTGAAGGTGCTGGCAGAGAGCTTTTCGGACGCGGGCGTGCCGGTGTTCGTGGCGGATGTGAAGGGCGACCTGTCCGGCCTGTGCCGGGAGGGAGAGGACAGCGCGGATATGCGGCGGCGCATTCAGGACTTCGGCCTGGCGGAGTGCGGCTTCCAGTATAAGCGCTACCCGGTGGCCTTCTGGGATGTATTCGGCCAGACGGGCATCCCCCTGCGCACCACCATCTCCGAGATGGGGCCGCTGCTGCTGGGCAAGCTCCTGGGCCTGAACCCCACCCAGACGGACATTCTCACCATCGTCTTTAAGATCGCCGACGACGAGGGACTGCTGCTGGTGGACACCAAGGATTTAAAATCCATGCTGCAATATGTGGCGGAGAACAACGCCCAGTATTCCGGCCAGTACGGCAACATTGCCAAGGCCAGCATCAATTCCATCCTGCGCGGCGTGGTGGCCCTGGAGAGCAAGGGCGGCGAGCAGTTCTTCACCGAGCCCGCGCTGAACATTGCCGACTGGTTCCAGACGGAGGGCGGCCAGGGCACCGTCAATATCCTGGACTGCCGCAGCCTGATGAACGACGCGTCGCTGTACACCAGCTTCCTGCTGTGGATGCTCTCGGAGCTGTTTGAGGTGCTGCCGGAGGTGGGCGACCCGGAGAAGCCCCGGATGGTGTTCTTCTTTGACGAGGCGCACCTGCTGTTCAAGGGCATTTCCAAGGCGCTGCTGGAGAAGATCGAGCAGGTGGTGAAGCTGATCCGCTCCAAGGGCGTCAGCATTTTCTTCATCACCCAGAATCCCCGGGACATCCCCGACGGCGTGCTCAGCCAGCTGGGCAACAAGATCCAGCATGCTCTGCGGGCCTACACCCCTGCCGACGAGAAGGCGGTGAACGCCGCCGCCAAGTCCTTCCGGGTCAATCCTGCCTTCGATACCAAGGAGGCGCTGCTGAACCTGGGCACCGGCGAGGCGCTGATCTCCGTGCTGGATGAGCAGGGCATCCCCACGGTGGTCCAGAAATGCCGCATCCTGCCGCCCCAGAGCCGCTTCGGCCCCATCGGCGAGGAGGAGCGCAAGCAGATCTATCTGATGAACAACCTCTATCTGCGCTACCAGAACGCGGTGGACCCGGATTCCGCCTATGAATTCCTGACCCGCCGCAGCGAGCAGCTGGCCGCCGAGGCCAAGGAGGAACATCGCCGCCTGGCGGAGGAAAAGGCCGCTGAGAAGCAGCGCCTGGCCGAAGAAAAGGAGGCCCAGCGCCAGGCAGACCGCAAGGCCAAGGAGGAGCAGAGGGAAAAGGAGCGCCAGCAGCGCGCCATCCGCTCCAGCGTCCGCAGCGTGGGCAACTCCGTGGTGGGCACCGTGGGCCGCGAGGTGGGCAAGAACCTGGGCGGCGCCATCGGCGGCAGCTTCGGCAAGCGCCTGGGCGGCAACCTGGGCGCGTCCCTGGGCAGAAGCATCCTGGGCACCTTCCTGAAAAAGTAAAGGCAACACCGCACAATTTGGCAAGAAGCCCCAGCCTGGTTTTTTGGCTCAATTCAAAGTTTGGAAAACGAAGGAATACTGTATGTACCCGCAAGGGGTATGCCGCATCCGTAAGCCAGCTTACGCTGGCAACGGCTGCGCAATATTTCTCGTTTTTCAAACTGAAGAAGTGGGGCAAAAAGACAGCTGCGGCTCGCAGACACAATTGTGCGGTGTTGCCTAAAAATTTCGCGGGCGGCCGATGGCCGCCCGCAGTTCATTATTCCGCTTTTTCGAATTCCTTGGCCACGTCCTCCAGCAGCTGACGGATGGGCAGGTGCTGGGGGCAGACCTTCTCGCACTTGCCGCACTTTAGGCAATCGGAGGCCTTGCGGCCGGGGCCGGTGTAAACATCATCATAATAGTAGTCCGCGTTCCAGTCGCGGTGGATCTGCTTGGTATTCATGATGGCGAACAGGTCGGGGATGGAGATGTGCTGGGGGCAGCCGTCGGTGCAGTAGCGGCAGGCGGTGCAGGGGATCAGATTCCTGGACTTGAAAATCTCCTGTACCTGACGGATGGCCTCCATCTCCTGCTCATTCAGGGGCTTGAAGTCCCGCATGAAGGAGATATTGTCCTGCATCTGCCGGAGGCTGCTCATGCCGGACAGCACCATCATCATGCCGGGGAAGCCCGCGGCGAAGCGGATGGCGTAGCTGGCGGGGCTGCCGCCGTGGAGGTTTTCCAGGATGGCCTTGGCCTCCTCGGGCAGGTTCACCAGGTTGCCGCCCTTCACCGGCTCCATCACCAGCACAGGCTTATTGTACTTCCGGCAGACCTCATAGCACCTGCGGCTCTGGACGGCCAGATCGTCATAGTCCACATAGTTGAACTGGATCTGCACCGCCTCGATCTCGGGGTACTCGGTGAGGATCTGCTCCAGGAACTCGGCCCGGTCGTGGAAGGAGATGCCCACATGGCGCACCTTGCCCTCCTTCTTCAGCTCAAAGGCCGTCTCGTAGGCGCGGCACTTCTTGTAGTGGGGATAGCAGCCCTCGCCCTGGGAATGCATCAGATAGAAGTCGAAGTAATCGACGCCGCAGGCCTCCAGCTGGCTTTCGAACAGGGGGCGGATATCCGCCTCGGTCTTGAAGAAGCCGCCGGAAAGCTTGTTGGTCAGGATGTACTTGTCCCTGGGGTAGCGGCTGGTGAGGCAGGCCTTCAGCGCCGTCTCGCTCTTGCCCTGGATGTAGCCGTGGGCGGTATCAAAATAATTGAAGCCCGCGTCCAGGAACGCATCCACCATCTGCTTTGTTTCCTCCAGATTCACCTCATCGCCGTTCATGGGCAGGCGCATGCAGCCGAATCCAAAATTTTTCTTTGCATTTTCCATTCCGGGTACTCCTTCCTGATTCCCTTTTAATGTCCCGGCTGAGTCACGCGAGGTCGGGGTATCGTCTGTTTCTATTATAATCGTGGGGCAAATGTCTGTCAATTCCCTTTTCCTCGTCCCAGCCGTGACACGTTTCCCCGATAGGGGACAATCCTCATCTAAACTGAGCCGATAATTACAAGGAAAAGTGCTTGCATTTTGCACAAAAATATCCTATACTATCAGGGCATAATCATTTAATTGTTCCAAAGCGGCTGTGCGGCGGGGAAATGTGATTTTTGTTCGTTTTTGGGGTATTCCAACCCCTGTCTTTTATTTTTGTGCTTCCGCCGTTGGGAATATCTGGATTTTCCGGGTTTTCCCGCCGAAACCGGGCGGAGGAAAGGAAGTGTTTCTTGATGGCTGCTCTTCAGCAGACCTTAGCCCAGCTGCCCCAGGTGCCCACCGTAATCATCTCCGTGGCGCTGATGCTGTTTTCCGGCTTTCTTCTGACCCGGATCACCAAGCTGCTGCGGCTGCCCAACGTGACGGCCTACATCGTCGCCGGTATTCTCATCGGCCCCTACTGCCTGAATCTGGTGCCCCAGCGGATCATTGACGGGACGGATTTTCTCTCGGACATTGCCCTGGCCTTTATCGCCTTCTCCACCGGCGAGTTCTTCAAGCTCTCGGTGCTCCGGCGCAACGGCATGAAGGTGGTGTGGATCACCATTATGGAGGCGGTGCTGGCCTCGGTGGTGGTGTTCGTGCTGACCTACTGGGTGCTGGGGCTGGAGCTGGCCTTCTCCATTGTGCTGGCGGCGCTGGCCTCGGCCACCGCTCCCGCCTCCACCATGATGACCATCCGCCAGACCGGGGCAAAGGGCGATTTTGTGGACACCCTGCTCCAGGTGGTGGCCCTGGACGATGTGGTGGGCCTGGTGCTCTATTCCGTGGCCATCTCCGTGGCCCTGGCCTCCATGCAGGGGGCGGAGGGCTTCACCTTCGGCACCCTGGCAAAGCCCATTTTGCTGAACCTGCTGGTGATGGGCTTGGGCGGCATATTCGGCCTGTTTATGAAGCTGCTGATGCCCAGCAAGCGCTCCACGGACAACAAGCTGATCATCTCCATCGCCCTGCTGTTTTCCTTCTGCGGGGTGTGCGCGCTGCTGGATGTGTCCCCCCTGCTCGGCTGCATGGCCATGGGCACGGTGTATACCAACATCGCCGAAAACGACAAGCTCTTCAAGCAGCTGGGCTATTTCAGCCCGCCGATCCTGCTGCTGTTCTTCGTCCGCTCCGGCATGTCCTTCCAGCTGGACGCGCTGGTATCGGCGGAGGGCGCACTGAACGGCATCCCGCTGCTGGTGATCGGGGCAAGCTACTTTGTTGTGAGGATTCTGGGCAAATACCTGGGCGCCTGGCTGGGCTGCTGGATGGTGGGCAAGGATAAGCTGGTGCGCAATTACCTGGGCCTGGCCCTGATCCCCCAGGCGGGGGTGGCCATCGGCCTGGCCGCGCTGGGCGCGCGGACCCTGGGCGGCGAGATGGGCAGCGACCTGCAAACCATCATTCTGGCATCCTCGGTGCTCTATGAGCTGATCGGCCCCGGCTGCGCCAAGCTTGCCCTGTACTTATCCAAATCCTATTCCACCCGGCTGGAGGATGTGGCCCCCGTGGAGGAGGTCACGCAGACCGGCCAGCGCAAGAGCGACGTACAGCTGCTCATTGAGCGGATTCAAAAAATTCAGAAGGAGCTGCCGGAGCATGAGGCCGCCATGGCCATGAGCGAGGATGAGGCAGCCTTCACCGAGGCTGCGGAGGAGCACCTGGCCCAGACCCAGGTGCAGCGGCGATATTTCTTTATGCGGAGGTAATGACATATGAAAACAGATTGGATCGCCCTGAGGCTTCTGGGGCAGTGGAGCGTTGAGCTGGGGCTTGGCTCCGTGCTGCTGCGGCTGGCGCTGAGCCTGGCGTTCTCCGCCATCATCGGCTGCGAACGCTCCAGCAAGCGGCATTCCGCCGGTCTGCGCACCTTCATCCTGGTGAGCCTGGCGGGCACCGGCACCATGCTGATCGACGAATATCTGATGCAGCAGTTTGGCGTTCCCGCCCCCCTGCTGTCGGCGGCGGCGGTCATCGGCACCGCCACCATCAGCAGCAACTCCATCCTGTACAGCTCCAAGAGCCAGATCAAGGGGCTGACCACCTCCGTGGGCCTGTGGTGCTGCGGGGTGCTGGGCATGTCCGTGGGTGCGGGCTTCTACACACTGTCGCTGATGCTGTTTTTCAGCATGCTGGCCTGCATGTCCGGGCTGCCGGTGCTGGAAAAGCTGCTGAAGGACCGCTCCAACCACTTTGAGGTCCACCTGGAGCTGAAAAACAAGGGCGACCTGCCCGACTTTGTGTCCACCGTCCGCGCCCTGGGCATCCGCATCGACGACATTGAATCCAACCCCGCCTACCTCAATTCCGGCATCAGCGTTTTCTCCGTCTCCTTTACCGTGGCAAGCAAGGAGCTGAAGCAGTACAAGAAGCACGAGGACATCATCAACGCCCTGCGCTCGCTGGACTATGTGTATCACATTGAGGAAATGTAACCGATAAAAAACCGCAGCACCGCAAACGGCGTCGGCCGTTCATGGTGCTGCGGTATGTGTCTGGTGTCTGGCCTTTATTCGATTGTTCCGTCGCCGCCCATCAGGGCGGTGAGCTCCTCGATGCGCTCCAGCGGGAAGGCCGGCTGGGCCAGCGGGCGCATGGCAATGCTCATCAGCTTCATGGGATTGTCGTCGGCCGCCGCCCGGTTGGAGCTGAGCGCGCCGCACCGGCGGCAGCGGTGGATGATGGCCCACTCGCCGCCCTTGCGCACCCACACGGCCACCGGCTCCATGATGCCGCCGCAATCCGCGGCGCGGTCACCCGGCTCGATGTCCACGTGGAGGCTGCAAAGGCAATTGCTGCAATGGTTGCGGTGGTCGGACCCGGCGTTTTCCGGGGTCATCAGCCGCCCGCAGACCTTGCAGGTAAAGCTGTCATTGCAGGGATGCGTCTTGAAATAACCTTTTTCGTACAGTTTGCGCTTGTTCTCGCGGTTCATGAATTGTTTCCTCCTGAAGATTTGAACCGAATCCTCCGGGAGGAATGGCGGTATGTGGATTGGCCAACCTCCCGGTCAGCCCACAATCACCTTTGACATTGTTTTAATAGACAAAAACATTCTCCTTTTTTCAGTCCGGCCGCGGCGGCAGATTTCAAATCCGCCGTTGCGCAACCTATGTTTTCAATTATATGCGCTTCTGCCTCGGTTGTCAAGCATCCCGGCGGGGCTTTTTTCAGCCGGTCAGAGAATTCCCATTGACAAAACGGGAAAGATATTATATTACAATATTACACACAATAAGGGAACCTCTGATTCAATCGGCAAGAGCTGGCAGCGAGGGATTTTGTTCCCGGGCAAGGGATGGAAAATGGAGGAATACTTTGTGTACCCGCAAGGGGTATGCCGCATCCGTAAGCCAGCTTACGCTGGCAACGGCTGCGCAATATTTCCCATTTTTCATCCTGCGGCATGGGGGCAAAAGACCCGCTGTCCAGCCGCAGACGGTTGAATCAGAGGTCCCCAAAGGAATGGAGGAACCAGCAATGGCAGCAAGCAAATACGCAGGAACCCAGACGGAAAAGAATCTCCGGGAGGCCTTCTCCGGGGAATCCCAGGCACGGAACAAATATACCTTCTTCGCCTCCGTGGCCAAGAAGGAGGGCTACGAGCAGATCGCGGCGCTGTTCCTGAAGACCGCTGAAAACGAAAAGGAGCACGCGAAGATGTGGTTCAAGGAGCTCTCCGGCCTGGGCGACACCGCCCACAACCTGAGCTCCGCCGCCGACGGCGAGAACTACGAGTGGACGGACATGTACGAGGGCTTCGCCAAGACCGCCGAGGCGGAGGGCTTCCCGGAGCTGGCCGCGAAATTCCGGGCGGTGGGCGAGATCGAGAAGCACCACGAGGAGCGCTACCGCGCCCTGCTCCAGAATGTGGAGACGGCTCATGTATTTGAAAAGAGCCAGGTGAAGGTATGGGAATGCCGCAACTGCGGCCACATCGTCGTGGGCACCAAGGCCCCGGAGATCTGCCCCGTGTGCGCCCATCCCCAGAGCTATTTCGAGATCCACGCAGAAAATTATTGATGCACAAAAACCCGGGCGGGTCCGTACAAGACGACGGACCCGCCCGGGTCATTTTTATGCCTGCAACGCGGGGGCTTAATCCTTCTCTTCCTCGCCCTCGGGCAGGAGGTTGGTCATGCTCTTCAGGCTGATGCCCAGGGTGGACATGTTGTGCAGCAGGGCGGAGGTGGTGGGGGGCAGGATGCCCGCCACGCCCAGCACGATCAGGGCGCAGTTAAAGCCGATGATGAAGCGGTAGTTCCGATGGATGCGGCGCATCAGCTGGCAGCTCAGCGCCCGCAGGGTGACCAGTGCCCGCAGGTCCTCCGACGCCACGGTGATGTCCGCGATCTCCCGGGCAATGGCCGCGCCGGTGGAGATGGCGATGCCCACGTCCGCCTCGGACAGGGCGGGAGAATCGTTCACGCCATCGCCCACCATGATGACCACATGGCCCTGGGCCCGGGCCTTGCGGATGAATTCTGCCTTGTCCTCCGGCAGCACCTCGGCATACACCTGGTCCACGCCCACAGCCTGGGCCACGGACTCGGCGGTGCGCCGGTTGTCGCCGGTCATCATCACCACGTTCTTGATGCCGCATTCGTGCAGGGCGCGGATGGCGGCGGGAGCCTCGGCGCGCAGCGGGTCGGAAATGCAGATCACCGCCGCCAGCTGCCCGGCAATGCACAGGTACAGCTGGGAATAGGCCGGATCCAGCGACTGGAACTTCTCCTCTTCCCCGGCGGGGATGGTGCAGTGCTCGTCCTCAAAGACGAAGTGGGCGCTGCCGATGATGACCTTGTGCTCATCCACCATGCTGGAGATGCCATGGGCGACGATATACTGCACCTGGGAATGGTATTCCTCGTGGGACAGGCCCCGCTTCTGGGCCTCCTCCACCACGGCGTTGGCGATGGAGTGGGGATAGTGTTCCTCCAGGCAGGCCGCCAGACGGAGCATCTCCTGCTCCTCGTGGCCGCCGAAGGGCACCACCGCGGCCACCTTGGGGGTGGCGTAGGTCAGGGTGCCGGTCTTATCAAAGACAATGGTATCCGCCGCGGCCATTGCTTCCAGGAACCGGCCGCCCTTGACGGAAATGTGGAAGGCCGCGCTCTCGCGCATGGCGGACAGCACCGCAATGGGCATGGCCAGCTTCAGGGCGCAGGAGAAGTCCACCATCAGCACCGCCAGGGTCTTGGTCACGTTCCGGGTCAGCAGGTAGGTCAGCGCTGTGCCGCCCAGGGTATAGGGCACCAGCTTATCCGCCAGGTGGGAGGCTTGGGCCTCCACGGTGGATTTCAGCTTTTCGGAGTCCTCGATCATCCTGACGATGCGGTCGTACCGGCCGCCGCCGGTCTCCTTGTCCACCTGGATGACGCACTCGCCCTCCTCGGCCACGGTACCGGCATAGACCAGGCTGCCCACACTCTTGGGGATGGGCAGGGACTCGCCGGTCATGGAGGACTGGTTCACCATTGCCTCGCCGGAGACCACCTTGCCGTCCAGCGGGATCAGGTTGCCGGTGCGCACCACGATGCGGTCGCCCACCTTCACCTGGCCGATGGGCACCAGCACCTCGGTATCGCCGGTTTGCAGCCAGACGTTTTCCACCTGTAAGGACATGGCCCCTGCCAGGTCGGCCACGGACTTCTTGTGGGTCCACTCCTCCAGAATTTCGCCCAGGCGCAGCATGAACATGACGGACCCGGCGGTGCCGAAGTCGCCCCGGATGACGGAGGTGGTGACCGCCGTGGCATCCAGCACCGCCACGGTGAGCTTGCCCCGCAGCAGCGCCCGCAGGCCCTCTTTGATGTATTTTACCGAGCGCACCAGCGCGATGGCCGAGGTCACCGGCACGGGCAGGAACAGCTTGGAGATCACCCGGCAGCACACCGTCATGGCCAGCTTGTCCTCAAATTCCCGGTTCAGCGCCCGGCTGGTGTGCTCCGGCACCAGGTCCATTGCCTCCGCCCGGTCAAAGGAGAACCGGGCCAGCGCCTGGACCACCGCCGCCCGGCTGCCGCCGTAGCGGATCACGGCGTCCTGGGTGCGGTCGTAGACCGCCACCGCCGTCACGCCGGACACATTCTTCAAATAAAACTCCAGCACATCCGCCTGACGCAGGCTCATGCGCACACAATTCAGGTGCACCCGCATCCGGCCGCCGGATTCATGAATGATCTTGCACTTCACTGTGAAACCCTCCGATAGGGAAAGCGCTGCGGTGAGGCAGCGCTTTCGGCTTGTCTTATTCCTGGGAATCGCTCTCGGCGGGAGCCTCGGGGGCGTCCTCGATGACGGCCTCGGCCTCCTGCTGGGCGCGGGCCTCGTTGATGTCCTTGGCGTCGGCGTAGACATCCTCGGCTCCCTCGCGGATGGTGGTCACCGTTTTCATCACGCTGTCCTTCATCCGAAGTACGGCGGCGGTGGTGTGGGCGTAGACCTTCTGCGCGTCCTTGCTGCTGAGCAGCTTGACGCCCACGGTCCCGGCCAGGAAGCCAAGACCGACCAAACCGATCTTTTTCATAATACGATCCTCCTGTATATTATTATGTACGTTCGCCCTGAAATATAGCACGGAAGCGCCTAAAAATCAACTGTTTCCCCGCTCTTTTCACAAATTTGTAAAATCTGCCCGTTACCAGTCCGCGTCCAGCGCGCCGTTCAGCGGCAGGGCAAAGATCCGGGCGGTGACGGCCCGGTATTCGGCCAGGTCGGTGGTCTTGCGCAGGGGCTTGGCGAACTGTTCGCCCCCGCGGAACCGGCGCAGCAGGTAGCGCCAGTGCTCCTTCAATCGGAACATGGCGTTCCGAGAGCCGCCGAAGGCAGCCAGGTACTGCTCCAGCAGGGCGTCGTAAAATTCCGCCAGGCGCTTGGCGTCCGTGCCGCCGGGGGTGAGCATTCCGGGATCGCCGATCAGCCCCCGGCCCAGCATCACGGCGGGGACAGTGGGGAATTCTTGATGGAAGGACCGAATTTGCTCCGGGCTGCACAGGTTGCCGTTGAAGCACACAGGGAACGGCGCGGTATCCAGGGCCTGCCGGAAGCATTCCATGTGCAGTCCGCCCTGGTAAAAATCCTTTCGCACCCTGGGGTGGACGATCAGCTCCGCCATGGGGTAGCGGCGGTAGATGTCCATGATCCGGGGAAACTCCTCCGGCTCCCGCAGCCCCACCCGGGTCTTTACGGAGACGGGCAGGGGCGACCGGGCAAAAATTTCATCCAGGAAAGCGGATAGCGCATCCAGGTCGGCCAGCATCCCGCTGCCCTTCCCCTTGGCTACCACCGTGCCGGAGGGGCAGCCCAGGTTCAGGTTCACCTGGTCATAACCCCGGTTCCGGAGCAGCCCGGCCATCCAGAGGAAGTCCTCCGCGCTTTTGGTCAGCAGCTGAGGCACCACCCGGAAGCCCGTCCCGTCCGCCGGGGGCAGTTCCCGCTCCTCCTTGGCCGTCAGATGGCGGTGCACCGTGGGGGAAAGGAAGGGCGTATAGTAGCAGTCCACCCCGGGGAAAAAATGATGGTGGAGCCGCCGGTAAATGCTGTCCGTCAGCCCCTCCATGGGGGCAAAGTAATATCTCATGGGACCTCCTATCTCATTCCTTGGCTCCCCGATGGGGGAGCTGGCAGCCCGCAAGGGCTGACTTAGCGATGCGCAGGCGCTATGCAAGCGAGCAACCGCCGTCAGGCGGCTCTTAGCGAGTCGCAGAGGGGGGTATTGTTCGTTGGATGGTAAACACCCTCTTTGCCGCTGCGCGGCACGAAGCAGATGTATGATTGCCACCGGCAATCATTGCTATCTTGATTCGCTGCGCGGAGCACCACCCCCGAAGGGGGCAGCGAGGGCCAAAGGGGGCGGCGCTGCGTTTTGCAGTGCCGCCCCGAACTTTAGATTTCCATGATAACGGGCAGGATCATGGGGTTGCGCTTGGTGGTCTTGTAGAGGTAGCCGCTCAGGTCGTTCTTGATGGCGGACTTGATGGCGCTCCAATCCCGCACCCGCTTGCGCTGGCAGCGCTCGATGGCCTCAATGGCAACCTGGCGCAGCTCCTCCATCAGCTCGTCGGACTCCTTCACGTAGATGAAGCCGCGGGTGATGATATCGGGGCCGGAGATCAGCTCGCCATTCTGGCTGGACAGGTTGACGCACACCACCAGCATACCGTCCTGGGCCAGGTGCTTGCGGTCGCGCAGCACCACGCTGCCCACGTCGCCCACGCCGGTGCCGTCCACAAATACCTTGCCGGCGGTGACGGAGGGCGCTTCCTTGCAGCTCTTGGAGGTGAACTCGAATACGCTGCCCAGCTCGCCGATGTGGATGTTCCGGGGGCTCATGCCCATGGACTGGGCCAGCTTGCTGTGCAGCTGCAAATGCCGCTGCTCGCCGTGGACGGGCAGGAAGAACCGGGGCTTGACCAGGGCGTGGATGATCTTCAGCTCCTCCTGGCAGGCGTGGCCGGAGACGTGCAGGCCCTCGCTCTTCTCGTAGACCACATCCGCTCCCTTGCGGTAGAGCTCGTTGATGATGCGGGAGATCGCCTTTTCGTTGCCGGGGATGGCGGAGGCGGAGATGATGATGCGGTCACCGGCGGTGATATCCACCTGCTTGTGGGTGGAGAAGGCCATGCGGTACAGGGCGGACATGTTCTCGCCCTGGGAGCCGGTGGAAACGATGACTAGCTTGTTTTTGGGAATGCTCTTGATGGCGGCAATGTCCACAATGGTACCGGGCTTGACATTCAGGTATCCAAGCTCCTGGGCGACCTTGAGCATATTCTCCATGCTGCGGCCGGTGACGGCCACTTTCCGCCCGTAGCGCTGGGCGGTGGCCAGCACCGCCTGGATGCGGTGCATGTTGGAGGCGAAGGTGGTAACGATGATCCGCTGGTCGCAGCCCTTGAACTGCCGGTCCAGGCTCTCGGCCACCACGTTCTCGCTGGGGGTGTAGCCCTGGCGCTCCACGTTGGTGGAGTCGGCCAGCAGCGCCAGCACGCCGTCGTTGCCCAGCTGGCCGAAGCGGGCCAGGTCGGTCATGCCGCAGGAGGCGGTGGGGTCGATCTTAAAGTCGCCGGTCATGACCACGGTGCCCACAGGGGTGCGGATGGCGAAGGCCACCGCGTCGGCAATGGAGTGGTTCACATGGATGAATTCCACGCTGAAGCACCCGGCTTTGACCACGTCGCCGGGCTTGTGGGTCACCAGCTTGACCTTGTCGTCCAGCTTGTGCTCCTCCAGCTTCAGCTTGATCAGCCCGTTGGTCATGGCAGTACCGTGAACGGGGCAGATGACCTCTTTCATAAAGTAGGGAATGGAGCCGATGTGGTCCTCATGCCCGTGGGTGATGAACATGCCGCGCAGCTTCTTGGAATTGGCGACCACATAGGAAAAATCGGGGATCACCAGGTCAACGCCGTACATATCCTCGTCCGGGAAACCAACGCCGCAGTCGACGATGATCATATCCTTGCCGTATTCCAGGACGGTCATGTTCTTTCCGATCTCATCCAGACCGCCCAGAGGGATAATTTTCAGTTTTTCTGCCAAATGTTAAAATCTCCTTTCAGTAAAAACATAAGTAATGATAAAGTGGGCGCGGGAGCGCCGCAAAATGAACGCAAAAAGCAGGCAGCCGATCTCAGAAAGTCCGGCCCTGAATCGCCTTCTTTCCGAAAAACGCCTGCATTCTCTCTGTAAAAAGCCGGGGAAATATCCGCCCCCAACGGAAGGCCGGGTCTGCCCACCCGCACCGAACGAGGAAAGTATAACACATTTCCCCAGAAAAGTATACAACAATTTTTGAACAATTGAAATTTCCGTTTTCCTAGCGCCCCTGAAAGGGGAGCTGGCAGGCCCAACGGGCCTGACTGAGGGGTTTTGCGGTAGGCACCCACAGTCTTATAAAATTTGAGGCGAATCCGTAGAATGTTCGTTTTGGATTGTACGAATTCGCCCAAGCCCTGGCAAAAACGTAACCTCTTGCCGCACCCCTCAGCCGCTGCGGCGGCAGCTCCCCTTTCAGGGGCGCTTGGGGCTTGGGTTGTGCGGATTCGCCTTGGTACATTTTAAATTGGATTCTGCGTACCGCAAACCCCTCCGCCACGCTGACGCGCGGCCCTCCTCCCCTTTCAGGGGAGGTTTTGAGCGTGCTGTCAAATTATTCGGTATGTTACATAATTTACATGAAAAAAGCATTGCGCTTAGATGTGCATTCTGCTATAATGAGACGAAATCCACAGGGGGCGGTTTGGGGCCGCGCTCCTGGCAGCAGAAGGAGAGATGTCTATGGGAGATCGTACATTCCACGGCGGCGTCCATCCGGCGGAGCACAAGGAGCTTTCCTGCAAAGCGCCTCTGGTGCCCTATATGCCAAAGGGGGAGCTGGTGTTTCTGATGAATCAGCACATCGGAAAGCCTGCGGCCCCCATCGTGCAGAAGGGCGACCGGGTGCTGGCGGGGCAGCGGATCGCGGAGGCCACCGGGTTCGTGTCCGCCAACATTTTCAGCTCCGTTTCCGGCACGGTAAAGGCCATTGAGCCGCGGCCCACCGCCGCGGGGCCCATGGCCCAGGCCATCGTCATCACCCCGGACGGGGAGAACACCCTGGCCGAGGGCATCGGAACGCAGACCAACTATCTGGACCTGACCAATCAGGAGATCCTGGACAGGATCAAGGCCGCCGGCATCGTGGGCATGGGCGGCGCGGGCTTCCCCACCCACGTGAAGCTGACGGTAAAGGACCCGAACAAGATCCGCTACGTCATTGCCAACGGCGCGGAGTGCGAGCCGTACATCACCTGTGACGATCAGCTGATGCAGACCCACGCGGAGGAGATCGTGACGGGCATCGAGATCATCCTGCGCCTGTTCCCCCAGGCCCACGGCGTTGTCTGCATTGAAAACAACAAGCCCGACGCCATCGCCGCCATGAAGGCCGCCTGCGAGGGCCGGGGGCGGATCAGCGTCATGCCCATGAAGACCAAGTACCCCCAGGGCGGCGAGCGCTCGCTGATCAGCGTGGTGGCCAGCCGCCATCTGAAGCTGGGTATGCTCCCCGCCGACGCCGGGTGCGTGGTGGACAACGTGGCCTCCATCCGGGCGGTGTACCGGGCGGTGTGCCTGAACGAGCCGCTGATGGAGCGGGGCGTCACCGTCTCCGGCGACAGCGTGAAGAATCCCGGAAATTTCTGGGTGAAGATCGGCACCAGCAGCCGGGAGCTGGTGGATGCCTGCGGCGGCTGGAACGAGGGGCTGGAGCCGGAAAAGATCCTCTCCGGCGGCCCCATGATGGGCATTCCCCTGGTCAATCTGGACGTGCCCATCTGCAAAAACAACAACGCCATCACCGCGCTGTCCGTTGACCCGGTATCCGCCGCTCCCATGACGGCCTGCCTGCGCTGCGGCCGGTGCAACCGGGTGTGCCCCCTGGGCCTCTCCCCCCAGCTGATGCAGGTGGCCGCCCAGCACAAGGACTATGAGCGCTACGAGAAGCGGCTGTACGGCCTGGAATGCATCGCCTGCGGCTGCTGCACCTACATCTGCCCCGCCAAGCGGCCGCTGATGCAGCTGTTTAAGGTGACCAAGGCCGAGATCATGGCCACCAAGAAGAGATAAGGAGGGCAATCGGACAATGAGTGAACTACTGCATCTTTCCAGCGCCCCCCATGACCGCGGCAGTCTTTCCACCAAGACGGTGATGCGGGACGTGCTGCTGGCGCTGCTTCCCACGGCGGCCCTGGGCATCTGGGCCCACGGCTGGTATGCCGGATTTATCATGCTGGTCTCCATCGCCGCGGCGGTGGTGACGGAATACCTGTTCAACCTGGCCACCAAGCGGGGCAACACCATCGGCGACGCCAGCGCCGTGGTCACGGGCCTGCTGCTGGCCCTGACCCTGCCCGCCGGTGTGCCGGTGTACATCCCGGTGCTGGGCTCCGTATTCGCCATTCTGGTGGTCAAGTGCCTCTTCGGTGGTCTGGGCCACAACATCATGAACCCCGCCCTGGCCGGGCGCTGCTTCCTGCTGATCTCCTTCGGCGCGGCCATGACCGGCTACACCCTGGACGGCGTTTCCGCCGCCACTCCCCTGGCCCAGCTTGCCGCCGGGGACAGCGTAGACCTGCTGGACATGATCCTGGGCCGGACCAGCGGCGTCATCGGCAGCTCCGCTCTGGGGCTGGTGGTGGGCGGCATCTTCCTGCTGCTGCGCCGGGGCATTACCTGGGAAATTCCCACCGCCACCATCGGCTCCGCCGCCATCTTTCTGGCCATCTTCGGCGGCCATGGGCTTGACCCCAGCTATATGCTTCCCCAGCTGCTGGGCGGCGGCCTGCTGATGGCAGCCTTCTTCATGGCCACCGATCCCGTCACCGGCCCGTCCACCACCAAGGGGCAGCTGCTCTACGGCGCCCTCACCGGCGTGCTGATCGGCCTGTTCCGGGTGCGGGGCAACGCCGCCGACTCCACCACCTACGCGGTGCTGCTGGCCAACATGTTCGGCAATCTGATCGACGAGCTGTTCATTCCCGTGCCCTACGGCTTCCGCATCCCCAAGGAATTCAAGAAGGCCATCCCCAAGCCTGTGATCATCCTGGTGGTCATCACCCTGATCGCCGGACTGGCCCTCAGCGCCGTGTTTGCCACCACCGAGCAGACCATCGCCGAAAACCAGGAGCGGGCGCGCCGCGCCGCCTATCAGGCGGTCCTGCCGGAGGCGGAGGACTTTGTCCCCTGCACCCTGGAGGCGGGTGACGGCGTTTACGGCTCCGTGTCCGTAGAGACGGTGCTGGCCGGTGTGGACGGCAGCGGCGAAACCGTGGGCTACGCCATCGGCGTGCACAACAGCAAATCCTACGACGGCGGTCTGACCGTGGTGGTGGGCATCCTGCCCGACGGGACCGTCACCGGCATCTATTTCACCGAGCTGCACGAGACCCCGGGCATGGGCATGCGCTGCGGCCAGGCGGAATTCATGGATCAGTTCAAGAATGTGAACACGCAAAGCTTCGCCCTGCGCGGCGGCAGCGCCTCCACGGAGCCGGGGATCATCGACGGCGTCAGCAGCGCCACCATATCCTCCAGCGCGGTGGTGGACGCGGTAAACGGTGCGCTCCGCTGCTTCGCGGAAAACCTCGGGTAAGGAGGACAGGTTTATGAAAGCATATTGGGAACGAATTTACAACGGCGTGGTGAAGGAGAATCCCGCCTTCGTGCTGATGCTGGGCATGTGCCCCACCCTGGCTGTCACCACCTCCGCCATCAACGGTCTGGGCATGGGCCTGAGCAGTCTGGTGGTGCTGGTCATCTCCAATGTGGTGATCTCCCTGCTGCGCAAGGTCATCCCCGACGAGGTGCGGCTGCCCGCCTACATCGTCATCGTGGCCTCCTTCGTCACGGTGGTGGAGCTGCTGATGCAGGCCTATCTGGAGACGCTCTATGCCGCCCTGGGCATTTACATCCCGCTGATCGTGGTCAACTGCATCATTCTGGGCCGGGCGGAGGCCTACGCCTCCAAGAACCCGCCGCTGCTCAGCCTGTTCGACGGCCTGGGCATGGGCCTGGGCTTCACCATCGCCCTGACCATCATCGGCTCCATCCGGGAGCTTCTGGGCGCCGGCTCCATCTTCGGCTTCGCCCTGCCCGGCGGCTTTGAGCCCATGGCCTTCTTCATCCGCGCCCCCGGCGCGTTCCTGGTGCTGGCGGTGCTGGTGGCCATTCTGAACGCGGTGGGCATCAAGAACCGCTCCAGGAAAATGGTGGAGGGCTGTGACGGCTGCTGCGCCAACTGCACCGCCGACTGCGACAAGAAGGAGGAGGCCGAACAATGAAAAGTCTCATCATGATCATCGTCTCCACCGCGCTGGTAAACAATGTGGTGCTGAGCCAGTTTTTGGGCATCTGCTCCTTCCTGGGCGTATCGGCCCAGAAGAAGGCCTCCCTCTCCCTGGGTCTGGCCGTCACCGCCGTGCTGACGGTGTCCTCCGCCCTGGCGGCGGCGCTGTATCAGTACGTGCTGGCCCCGCTGGGACTTGATTATCTGAAAACCATCGTATTCATTCTGGTGATCGCCGCGCTGGTGCAGATGGTGGAGATGTTCCTGAAGAAGAACGCCCACGCCGTGTATCAGAGTCTGGGCATCTACCTGCCCCTGATCACCACCAACTGCGCCGTGCTGGGCGTGGCCCTGACCAACGTGCAGAACGGCTACAACATTCTGGAGAGCGCCTTTGCCGGACTGGGCACGGCCATCGGCTACACCGTGGCCATCGTCCTGCTGGCCGCCATCCGGGAGCACATCGACGAGAAGGCCATCCCCGCCCCCTTCCGGGGCGCGCCCATCGTGCTGCTGTGCGCGACGCTGATGGCTATGGCCTTCATGGGCTTCGCCGGACTGTCCTGAGGGAGGGAAGAGCATGAATACTGTGATTATTTCCACCCTGGTCATCGCCCTGGTGGGCCTGATCCTGGGCGGCGCGCTGGTCACCGCCAGCAAAAAATTCTATGTAGAGGCCGACGACCGGGTCACCCGCGTCCGGGAATGCCTGCGGGGTGCCAACTGCGGCGCCTGCGGCTACGCCGGATGTGACGCCGTGGCCGAGGCCATCGTCAAGGGCGAGGCCCGTGTGGACGCCTGCCCCGGCAACAGCACGGAGAACATCGCCAGGATCGCCGCCATTCTGGGCAAGCAGACCATCGACCAGGATCCTCAGGTGGCCTACGTTCAGTGCGCCGGTACCTGCGACGCCACCCAGCCCAAGGCCCGGTATGTGGGCATTCCCGATTGCCGCGCCGCCGTCCTCAGCGGTCTGAACTTCGGCAGCTGCGCCTATGGCTGCCTGGGCCTGGGCAGCTGCGTGAAGGTCTGCCCCCAGGGCGCGATCTCCATTCAGGACGGCGTCGCCGTGGTCAACCAGCACAAGTGCATCGGCTGCGGCCTGTGCTCCAAGACCTGCCCCAAGGGCATCATCGGCATGCACGACCGCGCCGCCAAGGTGGCCGTCCGCTGCTCCAGCCAGGACCGGGGCCCCGCCGTGAAGAAGGTTTGCACCGCCGGGTGCATCGGCTGCGGCATCTGCGCCAAGCAGTGCGAGCAGGGCGCGGTCACCCTGGAGAACAACCTCTCCCGGGTGGACCCGGAGAAGTGCGTCGGCTGCGGCAAGTGCGTGGAGAAATGCCCCACCAAGTCCATTCGGTTCCTGTGAGCTTTCTCTTACCAATGCCACTAATTAAGGCGGCACCGGCTTGCTACCCCCTCTGGGGGTGGTGCGCCGCGCCCTCGCTGCCCCCTTTGGGGGAAGTGCCGCGAAGCGGCAAAGGGGGTGTGGTTGGTAATTTTGAGCTATTACCATTCAACGAACCACACCCCCTCAGTCAGCCCTTACGGGCTGACAGCTCCCCCGTTGGGGAGCCAAGGGTCCAAAATTTTCGGGCGCGCTGCTTGATGCAACGCGCCCTTGATCGTTATGCAGATTACCGCTGGATGCGGCCGGAGCCGTCGCCGCCGGCCAGCTTTTCCACCTCGGCCACGGTGACCATGTTGTAGTCGCCCTCGATGGTGTGCTTCAGCGCGGAAGCCGCCACCGCGAATTCCACGGCGGACTGGGTATCCTTGCCGGTGAGCAGGCTGTAAATCAGGCCGCCGCCGAAGCTGTCGCCGCCGCCCACCCGGTCGATGATGTGCAGCTCATACTTCTTGGAGAAGCAGTATTCATTCTTCGCGGCGTTGTACAGCATGGCGCTCCAGCCGTTGTCGGAGGCGCTGTGGCTTTCCCGCAGGGTGATGGCCACCAGCTCAAAGCCGAACCGATCCGCCAGCTGCCTGGCCACGGACTTATAGCCCTCGTGGTTCAGGCTGCCGCCGTAGATGTCGGTGGCCTCGGCCTCAATGCCAAACACATCCTTGGCGTCCTCCTCGTTGGAGATGCACACGTCCACATACCGGCACAGGTCGGTCATGGCCTCCCGGGCCTGCTCCCTTGTCCAGAGCTTGCCCCGGTAGTTCAGGTCACAGGAGATCTTGCAGCCGTGGGCCTTGGCGGCCTGACAGGCCTGCTTGCAGATCTCCACCAGATTGCCCCCCAGGGCCGGAGTGATGCCGGTGAAATGGAACCACTCGGCTCCCTCAAAAATGCCGTCCCAGTCGAAATCACTGGGGACCGCCTGGGCAATGGCGGAATTGGCCCGGTCATAGATGCACACGGAGCCCCGCTGGGAAGCGCCCTTTTCATTGTAGTAAATGCCGACGCGTTCGCCGCCCCGGACGATCCTGGAGGTATCCACCCCGTAGCGGCGCAGGGAATTCACCGCCGCCTGACCGATGGCGTGGGCGGGGAGCCTGGTGACGTAGGCGGCATCCAGGCCGTAGTTGGCCAGGGACACGGCCACGTTGGCCTCGCCGCCGCCGAAGGTGAATTCCACATGGTCGCACTGAACGAAGCGCTCGTAGTTGTAGGGCTGAAGGCGAAGCATCAGCTCGCCGAAGGTCACGATCTTTGCCATTATGCTCTGGCCTCCTTCACGATCTCCACGGATCTGCGGCACAGCTCCGTGATCTCATCCCAGGCTCCCGCCTGGATCAGCTTGTCCGGGCACATGTAGCTGCCGCCGCAGGCGGCAATGATGGGACTGGCCGCGTATTCCGCCAGGTTTTTCAGATTGACGCCGCCGGTGGGCATGACCTTGAACATGGGGAAGGGCGCGGCCATGGCCTTGATCTTGGCCAGCCCGCCGCTCTGCTCGGCGGGGAAGAACTTCAGCACCTCCAGCCCCAGCTTGTAGGCCGCGTGATAATCGGTGGGGGTGGTGCAGCCGGGGAAGCAGGTGATGCCCTTTTCCCGGCAGTATTTCACGATCTCAATGTCCAGCCCCGGTGTGACCACGAATTTGCCCCCCGCGGCGATGGTCTTATCCACCATTTCCGTGGTGAGCACGGTGCCCGCGCCCACCAGCATATCCGGGTGGCGGGCAAGCATGATCTTCATGGCCTCGTCGGCCCCGGCAGCCCGGAAGGTGATCTCCGCCACACCGACGCCGCCGGCGCACAGCGCATCGGACAGGGGCGCGGCATCCCGGATGGGATCGGTCAGCTTGATCACCGGCACCACACCGATGTCGCTGATCCTGCGCTGCAATTCATTCATGGGAATTCCTCCTCCATATTTCTATTCTCCCATTGTACACCACCGCCGCGCTTCTTTCAAATATTAATTTGCCGGGTGATCTCCAGCAGCTCCAGGTCCTCCGGGCGGTGGGTGATGAGCAGGAGGGTGCGGCCGCGCAGATAGCGCAGGACGGTCCCGGCGGCCCGGCGGCGGGCATCGTCGTCCAGGCCGGAAAAGGGCTCGTCCAGGGCCAGCAGTCCACTCTGCCGGGCCAGGGCGCGGGCCAGCGCCGCCCGGCGGGCCTGACCGCCGGAAAGGGTGCAGGCGCGCTGGCTTTGGGCGGCGGCATCCAGGCCCAGCCGCTCCAGGATTTCCCCGGCAATGTCCCCCGCCTCCGGCGCGGCCATGCGGATGTTCTCCAGGGCGCTGCGCTTTGGGATCAGCCGGTCCTCCTGAAAAACGGCGGAGCACTCCGCCGGAACGCCGGTAATCGTCCCGGCGTCCGGCGCTTCCAGGCCCAGCAGCAGCCGCAGCAGGGTGGTCTTTCCGCTGCCGGAGGGGGCCAGCACCGCGCAGCGGCTCCCCCGGGGAATTTGGCAGGAGAAACCGGCAAAAACCGTCTTTTCCCCATAGCTTTTCCAAAGATGACTTACAACAATGTCCATCAGCAGCCCTCGATCCTGTCCAGAATGCGGCCCAGGAGCCGCAGGACGCACCACTCAAAGCCCCGGCTGGCCAGCACGATGGTCAGCGTCCAGGCAAACAGGGCATCCAGCTCCAGATACACCTTGGCGTCGTACAGCATGCCCCCCACGCTCCCGGCGCACATGCCGATGACCTCCGCGGCCACGCCCGCCTTCCAGCACAGGCCCAGGGCGGCCCGGCAGGCGGACAGGCAATAGGGGCGGAAGGCCGGGGCATAGATGCCGCGCAGACGGTTGACGGTGCCCATGCGGAATACCCGGGCCATCTCCAGCAGCTGCCCGTCCGCCGCCCGGATGCCCTGCAAGAAGCTGGAATACAGGACCGGCAGCACCATCAGGAAGGAGATAAACACGCTCAGCCGCCGCCCGGAGAGCCACAGCAGCGCCATGACGATGAACGACGCCACCGGCACCGAACGCACTGCCGCCATATAGGGCTGCATCAGCGTTTCCGCCGCCGGGAAGCGGGCGGCCAGCGCCGCCAGCAGCAGCGCCGCCAGAAAGCCCAGCAAAAAGCCCAGGGCCACCCGGGACAGGGTAAAGCCCAGGGCGCTCCAGAATTCCGCCCGGGGGAGCAGGGCGCAGAGCTTTGCCAGGGTCCGAACCGGCCCCACCAGCAGCAGCCGGTTATCCACCAGCGCGGCTGCCAGCTGCCACACCGCCAGGGCCAGCGCCGCCGCCAGCAGCCGGGCCGGACGGGAGGCCCAGAAGCGGCCCTTATTCCCCGCCATAATAGAAGTCGTCCCCCGGCATCGCGCCGCCCACGGCCTTGGGGTTCTGGTCAAAGATCACGCCCAGGCAGCCGCTCAGCGCCTGCTTCATGTCGCCGCCGGTGATGCACACCAGATTGCACTGGGGGATGGCCTTCTCCGCCACGGCGGCCTTGGCAATGCCCAGCTCCTGGCACAGTGCGGCGGCCTGGGCAGGGTTCTCATTGACCCAGGCCACGGAGGCGCTCAGCTGCTCCAGAAACGCCTCCACCTCCGCCGGGTGCTGCCGGATATACTCCGTTCTGCCGATCACCACGGCGGTGGTGCAGCGGGTGCCGTCCTCCAGCCGCTCCCATTCCTGGGATACCGACAGTGCGCTTCGGAAGCCCTCGCCCAGCTGGGCGGCGGCGGCGGTGACATAGGGCTGGGGCAGCATGGCGACGCCGGACTGCCGGGCGTTCAGCAGCGCCACCACCTCCCCCGGCTCACTCTTCCATTCGATGGTCAGGTCCCGGTCCGGGTCCAGGCCGTTCCGGGTGAGCACATAGCGCAGGAAGTATTCCGGGGTGGCCCCCTTGCCGGTGGCGTAGAGGATCTGCCCCCGCAGGTCCTCCAGAGAGGCGATCTCCGGCATCTGATAGGCGCAGATGTACAGCACCCCCAGCACATTCACCGCCAGCGTGGTGACCCCGCCCTCGGTCTTGTTGTAAAGGGTCGCCGCCAGATTGGCAGGGACGGCGGCCAGGTCCACCTCGCCCTTCAGGATCAGGGGCGTCAGCTCATCGGCGGAGCCGAAAATGGAGGGGGCGCAGGCGTCATTTCCCAGCAGCTCCGCCATTCCCATGGCAGTGGGGCCGGTGAGCGCGCCCACCCGGATCTGCTCCGCCTGCGCCTGGGCAGGCAGCAGGGCAGCGGCAAACATTGCCAAAAGGCACAGGACCGAAATCAGCTTTTTCATACAATTTCTCCATTCTCCGGTGTCAGCTCTTGCCGATTTAAGCAGAGCTTCCTTGACTTTCAAGCACTATTATACTATACTGAAAGAAGAAATTTCCGTTGCCCCGGCAACGCAGGGAGGAGCGCCGTGGAGAAAAACGAACGGGCCGCTCTGCTGCGCTGCGGCCTTTTTGCCGGAATGGACGGCGGCCAGGCGGAAGCGCTGCTGGCCTGCCTGGGCGGGCAGCGGATGGACTATGGGAAAAACGCCGTGCTGTGGCGGGCGGGGGAGCCGGTCCGGGCCTGCGCCGTGGTGCTGGCCGGGTCCGTGCGGGCGGAGGCCGTCCGGGCGGACGGGGCGCGCACCCTGGTTGCCCGGCACGGGCCGGGCGGCCTGGTGGGCGATATCCTGATGGCCACGCCGGAGGGCGTCAGCCCGGTGTATGTCATTGCGGCGGAATCGACCCAGGTGCTGCTGCTGCCCTACTCCGCCGTGATGGGCGGCTGCACCAAGTGCTGCCCGGCCCACGCCCGGCTGCGGGAAAACCTGGTACAGGAGATCGCCCGGAAATACTGGGCGCAGCGCACCCGGATCGGGTATCTGGCCATCGGCTCCCTGCGGCGGCGCATTGCCGCGTTCCTGCTGGATCAGTGGCCGGGCGGCTCCTTCTGCCTGGGGCTGAGCCGGGAGGACATGGCGGACTACCTGTGCGTCAACCGCAGCGCTCTGTCCCGCGAGCTGGGGCGGATGCGGCGCGACGGCCTGATTGATTATTATAAGGACACCTTTCGCGTTCTGGACGAGGCCGCCCTGCGGCGCTTCCTTTCCTGATTGTCCTGCCGAATGTGCCAGGAAGGCAAGTAAGGCGATACAATAGATCTGTAAAAACCTGAAAACAAGGAGAATGAACATGAAAAGCGCAAAAATCATCCTGGACAGAGACTTTACCATCGGCAAGGTAGACAAGCGGCTCTATGGCTCCTTCATCGAGCATCTGGGCCGGGCGGTGTACGGCGGCATCTACGAGCCGGGCCACCCCGAGGCGGACGAGGACGGCTTCCGCAAGGACGTGAT
>ENA-OUQF01000692-OUQF01000692.1-human-gut-metagenome-genome-assembly--contig:-NODE-692-length-24024-cov-34.001293_pt1 | contig 24024 bp, 19 predicted proteins | sample MGYA00237947_ERZ548826 | MGnify/ENA primary metagenome ERZ548826 (study PRJEB26490, sample SAMN05194701) | human gut metagenome | biome: terrestrial biome; feature: human-associated habitat; material... | reverse complement strand
ATTGAGCCAAAAATCCAGGCTGGGGCTTCTTGCCAAATTGTGCGGTGTTGCCTAAACAATAATGTGACCGATTTGAGTGAAATTCCCACCTAAAGGGTGAGGGCAATCAGGAGGTGCCAAGATGGAGGACGGACAGATCATCGATCTGTATTTCAGCCGGGACGAGGACGCCATCCGGCAGACGGAGGCGGCCTACGGCGGCAAGCTGTATAACCTGTCCTATCGGATTTTGTGGAACCGGGAGGACGCTGAGGAAAGCGTCAGCGATACCTATATGAAGGCATGGGAGAATATCCCGCCCACCCGACCCGCTTTTTTCTATGCGTATCTGGCAAAGATCTGCCGCTTTCTCTCCATGGGCAAGCTGGACTGGAACAACGCCGCCAAGCGCAAGGCGGAGCTGGTGGAGCTGTCCGCCGAGATGGAAAACTGCATCCCGGACGTGTCCCGGGAGATGCAGATACAGTCCCAGGAGCTGGGGGCGCTGATGAATGAATTCCTGGGCACCCTCAGCGACGAGAACCGCAGAATTTTCATGCGCCGCTACTGGTATGCCGAGAGCATTGCCGAGATCGCCCAGCGGTTCGGACTGGGCCAGAGCAACGTGAAAACCAAGCTGATGCGCACCCGCAATGCCCTGCGCCTATTTCTTGAAAAGGAGGGAATCAGGCCGTGAACGGAAAGGAAATGCTGGAATCCCTGAATTACGTGGATGAAAAATACATCGAGGATGCGGAAAGTATCCCCAAGCGCCGCCGCGTCCGCTGGCAGCCCCTCGTTGCCGCTGCCGCCTGCCTGGCCCTGGTGCTGGCCGCCGGTGCATGGAGGCTCACCGTCACCAGGGAAGCCGCCCCGGAGGCTGCCGCGCAGATGGAGGAGGCTGCCGTTTACAGCGGCAGCGCCGCCGATGTGCCCATGGTGATGGCGGCAAAGGGCGCGCGCGCCCCGGAGATGACCGTCACCGTGCTGGAGCAGGCTGCCGCCAACGACGCCGGGGAGACGGCGGACACCGCCGGTGTTATTCTGCGCTGCGCCGTGGACGACCCCGGCGACAGCGGCTTCGCCCCCGGCCAGGAGATCACCGTGCTGCTGCCCGCCTCCGGCGAGGCGCTGCCTGCCCATCTGCGCATTGCCTACGTGATGGAGGAGGCGGAAAACACCGTCACTGCCGTCACCTGGGCGGAAGCGGAAACAGACGAAAAATAAAGGGTGCCCCAGCAGCATAAAACTGCTGGGGCATCCTGTCAGAAGTAAGCTTTGATGGTGGAGATCAGAATATCGCCCGCCACCACCCGGTCCTCCGGGGCAAAGGCCTGCTCGAAATTGTCGGAGTACAGCACCTGGGCGTTGGGGGGGAATTCCTCGTCCCCCTCCCACACCAGCAGCTGCATCTGGTAGCCGGGCACCAGCTCAAACTGATATCCGGCGTCGCCGTGGTTCAGCTTCACCGCTCCCATTTTTTCACAGGCCGCCCGGAAGGCGTCGATGCGGGTGCCGAAGGTGAAGGCGGCGCGGGTGAGCACCCGGCCGGTGTAGGGCTTGATGTACATCTCCCCCCAGGGCATTTCCCGGAAGGTTTTCCACTGGCCGCCCCAGGCGGTCTCCCGGCTTTCCAGCAGGTAGCGCAGCAAAAAGGTCTGGGTGGGCAGGGAAGGCACCGGGCCGCCGTCCAGAGCGCGGATGGCATAGGCCGGGTGGGCAATGGCAAAATCCCGGCCCAGCAGGCGCAGGGTGAATTCCGACCCATCCCACCGGGCATCCGGCAGCCGGGTCAGCGTCTGCTCCGGGTTGAGGGCGCGAAACTGCTCCTCATAATAGGCAAAGGGAACTTCTTCCTTGTGATTTTCTACTTGCATTTTTTCATTCCTTAATCATGTAATTCCAGAGGCTGACCGTCGGGGTCGCGGAAGAAAACATAGTGTCCGCCGTTGGCGGTGTCGTCGTGGATCGGCTCCGTTTCGATGCCCCGGCTGTTGAGCCAGTCTCTTGCAGCTTCAATGTCCGTCACCCGGAAGGCCAGGTGCCGAAGTCCCAGGGCCTCCGGGCCAGTGACCCGCTGGGGCGCGTCGGGGTGAATAAACAGCTCAATGACCGTATCTCCCAGCCGCAGCATCCGCAGGTAATCCTGTTGGGCAGGACGCCAGGTCTCCTTTTCCAGGGTGAAGCCCAGCTTATTTGTGTAAAAATCCAGCGCTCTTTGCTCATCCGAGGCAATGATGGCGATATGATGCGTTCCTTCCAGCATGGTCACATCTCCTGTACGCTGTGGGGGAACAGGCTGGCGTCGGTATGGGGCAGGAAGCAGGCGGCCACGAAGGAATCCATGTAGCCCGGGTGGGTGCTCAGCTCCAGATAGGTCATGTTGGTGGCCACCTCTGCCAGCTTCTGGTTGGCCTCGTCGCTCATGACCATGGCGTAGGCCCCGGCCAGGGAGGAGTTGCCGATGTAGTGGAATTTCTCCAGCTCCACATCCGGGAACATGCCGATGTTCACCGCGTTCTTCATATTGATGCCGGAGCCGATGCCGCCGGCGACGTATACCTTGTCGATCATCTCCGGGGTCATGTCCACGCTGGCAAGCAGGGTGGCAATGGCGGAGAAGATGGCACCCTTGGCCCGGATGAAGTTGTCGATATCCACCTCGTTGATGGATACCTCCCGCCCGGTGTCGGATTCCTGCTCCCAGGCCAGCACATAGCGGCCCATGCCGTGGGCGTCCCGCTTCACCCGGTCGCCCTCCCGGACAAACAGGCCCTTGGCGTTGATGATGCCGCAGCGGAACAGCTCGGAAATGATATCAATGATGCCGGAGCCGCAGATGCCCACGGGCCTCTGACCCGGATCGCCCACAATGCGCAGGGTCGGCTCCATGGTGTATTTGTCCAGGGTGCAGGCCTCCACCGCGCCGTCGGTGGCCCGCATGCCGCAGGAGATGTCGCCGCCCTCAAAGGCGGGGCCTGCGGAGCAGGCACAGCTCATCATAAAGTCCCGGTTGCCGAATACAATTTCGCCGTTGGTGCCCAGGTCGATGAACAGGCTCATTTCATCCTGATCCCACAGTCCGGCGGCCAGGGTACCGGCGGTGATATCGCCGCCCACGTAGGAGCCGATGTTGGGCGCGATCAGCACCGGGGCCAGGGGATTGGCGGGCAGCTTCACGTCACCGGCCAGCAGCCCCTCCCAGGCGAAGAAGCTGGGCACGTACGGCTCCATCCGCACCGGCTCGGCGTCCACGCCGACAAACAGGTGGTTCATGGTGGTGTTGGCGCCCACGGAGAGGCGCAGGATGCTCCGGGCGGAAATTTTGGCGCTGGCACACAGGTTGGCAATGATGGGGGACAGAGTCTCCTTGATGATGGCGTCCTGGAGCTTTTTCCGGCCGCCGGACTTGCCCTGCTCGATGATGCGGTTGATCACATCCGCGCCGTAGCGGATCTGACCGTTGCCGGAGGAGCCCTTGGCAAGGATCTTTCCGCTTTCCAGATCCACCAGCACCATGGTCACGGTGGTGGTGCCGATGTCGATGGCGCAGCCCACCACGGCGGTATCTGTGGGCGCGGTGATCTCCATGCAGCGGAAGGTGCCGTCCTTCAGCTCGCCCTTGACGCATACATTCCAATTGTTCTCCCGCAGGGTGTGGGCCAGCTTCACCATCACGGCGAAGGGCAGCTCCACCCGCTCCACGCCCAGGGCCTCTTCGATGGCCCAGGTCAGACGCTCGTTGTCGGGCATGGTGTCGTCCAGGGTCGGCTCCGCCATGGTGAGCACGGCGCTGCGGTAGCGGTTTTCAAAATGGATGCCGCTGGCCTTCAGCTGATTCTGGCAGTTTTCAAAAATTACGATCTCCTGAGGGCTGGAAAGGTCGGCGGTCTTCATCCGGGACTGGTAAGCGCTGGCAATATCCGGCACCATTACCGTGGCGTCTCCCACCACCTTGGAGCAGCAGCTCAGCCGCCAGCCCGCCGCGTATTCCTCGTCGGAGATGTGGCGGCTCTTCATAGATTCCAGCTCGCCCTCCACCAGCTGCACCCGGCATTTGCCGCAGGAGCCGTTGCCGCCGCAGGGGGCGTCGATGGCCACATTGGCCCGGCGGGCGATCTCCAGCAGATTATCGCCCTTGTTGCATTCCACGGAAACGGGGCTCCCGCCCTCAATTTGAAAAATGACCTTCGGCATGTATGTATACCCGCTTTCTTCCATAATTCTACGTGCCTAGTATAGCATGGATCATTGCGGTTGTCCAGTACAATCGATATATTTTTATCGGAATAATTTCTGCGGAATCTGTCACAGGGCGCATTCTTTCTGCGTCTTATAGGACAAAGGCCTTTTAAAAAATTCGGCAAGAAACGGAGGAACCCCCATGGAGGATGAACAGATCGTGGCGCTATACTTTGCCCGGGACGAGCAGGCGGTGGCGCGGACGGATGAAAAATACGGCGCTTACTGCTTCAGCCTGGCAAACCGCATTCTGTGCAGCGAAGCAGACGCCGAGGAGACCGTCAGCGATACATATCTGAAAGCCTGGCGGTCCATCCCGCCCACCCGGCCCAAGGTGCTGCGGCTGTTCCTGGCGAAGATCACCCGGAACCTGGCGTTCAGCCGCTGGCGCAGCGAAACGGCGCAGAAGCGGGGCGGGGGAGAGGTCCCCCTGGTGCTGGACGAGCTTGCGGAATGCGTCAGCGACGCTTCGGCGGTGGACGCCCGGCTGGCGGCAAAGGAGCTGACCCGCACCATTGCCGCCTTTCTGGATACCCAGAGCCAGCGGGATCAGAATGTGTTCCTGCGCCGCTATTTCTTTGTGGAGGATACCGATGAGATTGCCCGGCGCTATCACATGACCCAGTCGGCGGTACTGCAAAGCCTCAGCCGCACCCGGAAAAAGCTGAAAGCATACCTGATTCAGGAGGGTTACGCAGTATGAAAAAGGAAGACCTGTTCCGGGCCATCGGCGGCCTGGAAACCTCCCGCCTTGCCAAAACAGAGGAGGAAGCAAAAATGAGATCCGGCATGAAATTCACCCGCCGCCTGCTGATCGCGGCGATTATCACCGCCCTGCTTGTGGGCACCGCCTACGCAGCCGCCCGCTTTTTCCTGTTCGATTCCCCTCAGGAAATGGTGCAGGGCCTGTACGGCAGCGGCGACAGCAAGGCCCCCACGGAGGTACCCGACGACCAGAAGCCCTGGCCGAGCAGCTATATGATCCCCGGCTACGACAAGCGCCCGGTGGATGAGACCGTGGCCCAGGCCATGGAAAACTGGATATCCCCCGTGGGGCAGACATTGGAAAACGGCGGCTACAAGCTGACCGTGGACGCCTATGTATACGACAGCGCCCTCAAGGCAGGCTTCGTCACCCTGGCCCTGGAGCACCCGGAGCCGTTGGACGACGAGACACTGCACCGCCAATACGACGGCGAGATTATCCCCGGTATGCTGGAATTTTCCCAGTATGGCCGCGCCTACATTCTGGACGACAAAACCACGGATACCACCCTGGCCCTGACCTATTATTTCCACTGTGACATGCGCAGCAGCTCCGTTTTTGCCATCACCCTGGACGATCACAATGTCTACCAGAGCAATCTGGAGGATTCCGAGCGCTTCGCCCAGGAGCGGCGGGACTACATCGCAAAGCGCCGGGAGGAGCTGCGGCAGGAGCTGACGGCGGAGGAGGCCGCCGCCCGGCTCCAGGAAGAATCCGGCTTCTCCGGCCATACCGGCGAATACGACGACTACTATTACCTGGCCGCCAACGAATTCGACTGGAGCCACGCCGAGGAGCAGAGCACGGAGGCAGACCCCCGGGAGGAGATCGAAGCCCGCCTGCGCCAGGAGCTGACGCCGGAGGAGGCCGAGGCAAAGCTGCGGGCGCTGTGGGGCGACGGCCCGGTGGACGCCACCTTCGGGGGCAGGGCGGAGGTGATTGCGGAAGGGGCCTATTTCTTCCTGACCAATGCGGAGCTGGATGCCAGACCCCAGCCCAACAAGCTGATCCTCACCTTCCCCGAAGACAGCGTCCTGCCCAGCAAGACCTTTGGCGGCGGCGACGTGCTGGTAAATACCCTGTGCGTCCACGCCAACGGTGAAAAATACATCCCCGGCGGCAGCGTAGACATCACCCTGAACCTGCGCGACGGCTCCGACTTCGTGGTGACCAGCGACAGCGTGGACAACACCCTCTTCCGCAAGGGCCTGTGGGACGATACCACCCTGGACATGCTCAACAGCGCCGTCAACGTGGACGACATCGTTTCCGTCACCCTCTCCCACGGAGATTGGTCAACGACCCTGATGCCCGACTGACCGACGAGCAACCCCCCAGCCTGCTGCCCAGGCTGGGGGGTATGTGCTGTCTGCTCAGGATACCCTGCTGGCACCAACTTGCTGCCCCCTTTGGGGGTGGTGCGCCGCGCAGCGAATCAGGATAACAATGATTGCCGGTGGCAATCATACCTCTGTTTCATGCCGCGAAGCGGCAAAGGGGGTGGCGTTGGTAGCTTTGAGCTGTTCACATTCACCGAACAACACTCCCTCTGCGACTCGCTAAGAGCCGCCTGACGGCGGTTGCTCGCTTGCATAGCGCCTGCGCATCGCTAAGTCAGCCCTTACGGGCTGCCAGCTCCCCCACCGGGGAGCCAAGGTATCTAAGCTGATTCAGCAGGTATGGATGCTCAGGCCTTGCGCTGCCAGTATTCCGCCTGGGCGGCGTCTTTGGGGACACCAATGCCTTCCCGGTAGCAGCGGGCCAATTCTTTATAGGCGATGGGGATGTCTGCTTTTTTGTACCAGTAGGTAGCCTGGGCGGGATTTTTTGCTACACCGATGCCCTCCTCGTACATCTGGCCCAATCTCCACTGTGCCTCGCGGTTCCCCAGCTCCGCTGCCCGCCGGCACCATTCAAAGCCGAGGGTAGGGGTGTTGAGGCGGTACCCGTAGAGGAGGCCCAACGACAGCATGGCATTGGTGCTATTCTGCGCGGCGGCTTTTTGATACCAGCGGATCGCTTCATTGTAATCCTGTGCATCGTTGTCGCCGTTCCGATAGTGCTGGGCCATGGACATCTGCGCCTCCGGGTCCCCTTGCTCCGCCGCCCGGCGGCACCAGTAGACCGATTTGGCAGGGTCGTAGCCGGACCACCATCTTGAGTTATAGGCGAGATCCAATTGTTTCTGCGCTTCCAAATGGTTCAGCGCCGCCGCCTTTTCCAGCCACTGCACTGCTCGGGGCACCCGCTGCTCCCTCGGCATCCCGGCAGCAGCACCTTTGCCGTACCAATACTCCATTCCCTGCTGATACAGCGCTTCTGCGGCCGCATCGGCTGCGGCCGGTTCTGGGGCAGTATCCGCGGCAGGAGGGACAGGAGGAGCGGGAGGGACAGAAGGCGTAGAAGAGGTAGGAGGCGTGGGAGGGGCAGGAGGGGTAACGGCCGCATCGCGCGGCGAGGCCTCCGCCACCGGCGGCTCCGTGCCGGTGACCACCCGCCAGAAAGCGCCGCACATTTTTTGGACGGCGGCATCCTGCATTCCGTAGTCATCCACAATGGTGCGAACCAGCCGGGCATATTCCGTCTGCTGCGCCACCCGGGAGGCGCTGCGGACCTTTAAAATGCGGGTATTTCCGTCGCATTTCAGAAAAATTTCCAGCTGGTTCTGTTGCGGACGGAGCTTCCCTCTGGAATAGTCCGAAAAGAACGCGACCAGGCGCGCTCCATCCTCAAATACCTCGGGACGGGACTGATGGATATCCCGTAAAATCTGTTCAGCACTCATAACCTGCGGCATGTGACGCGATCCTCCTGCCATTTCTGATTTTGAACACAGTATAGCACATGTACGCCCCGTTTTCCACCCCAATATCAAAGTTCGTTGAACGGAATGCACCCCGTCCCCAAACCCCACGGGACCGCCCTGCCCGTTGAACGGAATGCACCACCGTCATGATCGTAGGGGGGCGATTGAGGCACATCGTCCCGAGACCTTACGGAATTGCCTTGGTACGTTGAATGGGACGGGGTAATGGATTATTTACGCGACATTTTCCCATTCAACCGGGTATGGATATGAACCAACCTGGCGGGACGATGTGACTCAATCGTCTACAAAATTTTATCTTGACAATCTGGTGAAAATGTATTATCATTTTCACTAACGAATGTTAGTTAGCTATGGAGGGGCCATGAAGCAGGAGGATACGAAGCAGAGGATCCTGGAAAAGGCGCTGGAGCTGTTTGCGGCCTGCGGCTATGATTCGGTGAGCGTGGGAATGATCGCGGAGGCGGTGGGCATCAAGGCACCCTCGCTTTATAACCACTTCCCCAGCAAGCGGGCGATCTTCGACGCCATTGTGGAGGCCACAGCGGCGCAGTATGCTCAGGATACGGATAAGATCCACATCCACGTGCAGGATTCGTCCCAGGATGTGCCGGTGTTTACCGAGATATCCGAGGACGATCTGGTGGCCAAGGTGTACCAGATCTTCGATTACTCCCTTCACAATGTGGCCATCAGCCGCTTCCGGCGGATGATGACCCTCGAGCAGTTTCGTTCCCCGGAGCTGGCGGCGCTGTACTCCCAGCGGTATGTGGAGCGGGTGATTTCGTATCACGCCGGGATCTTCCGCAACCTGATCGCCGCAGGCGAGCTGCGCAGCGAGGACCCGGACACCCTGGCGCTGATGTACGTGGCCCCGGTAATCACCCTCATCGGCGTCTGTGACCGTCAGCCGGAGCGGGAGGCGGAATGCCGGAAGGTGCTGGAAAACCATGTGCGGCTGTTTTTTCGCACCTTTCATGCGAGGAGGGGAGAAAAGAGATGAACCAGGAAGAGGAGCGCTGGATCCTCTGCCCCGCTTGCGGGGCAAAAACCAGGCTGCGGCTGCTGCCCAGCACGGTCCTGCGCAATTTTCCGCTGTTCTGCCCCAAGTGCAGGCGGGAGAGCGTGATCAATGCGGAGCGCTTTAAAATCGAGAAGGTATTCTGTCAGCCAGACGCTCAGACGCAGTGCTGACCGCCATTTTTCTGGTGGTCGGGCACTGCTTTTTTGCGTCATTGGAGGGAAGAGAGAAAGTGTTGTATATGAAGAGAACGTTGGTGCAAAAGCTGGGGCTGCTGGGGGTGGTGAGCCTGCTGTCGTATACGGCGGCGGTGGTGCTCTCGCCTCTGGCGTATCCGGGCTATGACTGGATGGCCCAGGCGGTGAGCGACCTGAGCGCGGCGGACGCGCCGTCCCTGGCGCTGTGGAACCGGCTCAGCAGCCTGTACAACGCCTGTGAGCTGGTGTGCGTGATGATGGTCTGCGTGGGCATACAGGGGAAAAAGACCCGGCTGCTGCGCATTGGCATCTATCTGTTTGCCGCCATGGAGTGGGTGTCCGCCGTGGGCTACCGCATGTTCCCCCTGAGCGGCAGCGGCTATGCCGGGGCATTCCAGGATGTGATGCACATGGCGATCACCGCCGCGGTGGTGCTGCTGTCCATTGCCTCGCTGGTGGTGATCCTCGTCGCCGGGGCCAGGGACCGGGGCTGCCGCTCCTATGGCGTCTGCGCCGGGGTGGCTCTGGGCATGATGCTCACGGGCGCACTGGGCATGAAGCTTGTTCCGGCGGCCTTTTTTGGCGTGGTGGAGCGCTTCAGCGTATTCGCGGCCACGGGCTTCAACGCCGCCCTGGGGCTGCATCTGTTTTGCATGAAGGAAGGAAGATAAAATGAAGATGTTTTTTGAAAATGCCGTCACCACGGTCACCACGCTGATGGTGCTTGCGCTGCTGGGCTTTATTGGGTACTCGGCCTATCACCACGCCGAGATCCAGTTCTGGGGACGCCGGAGTCTGGCGGTGCTGGTGTTCGGCCTGATGGTTTGCTGCTTCGCGGCGGCCCGGGACGGACTGGATAAGACCATCCAGTCCACCATTGACGGCAGCTGCGCGCCGGGACTGTTCCCTCTGGTCAGCATCCCCACGGTGGTGGGCTGCATCGGCGCGGCGCTGATCCTGGTGGCGGCCATTGCCACCCCCATCGCCAAGAGCCAGCGTGCGCGGGAAATTTGGTTTTACATCATGTCCGGCGGCACGGTGCTGAAAATCGTCACCGTGGAGATCGCCAGAATGCTTGAAATGGATTAAGGAGAGAATTATGAGAAAGATTTACCCCCGTCCCTTTGACAACCAGACCGTCTATTTAAAGGACGTGGTGTCCGGGACAAATATTCAGGTAGGGGATTACACGATGTACAACGACTTCGTGAACGACCCCAGAGATTTTGAGAAAAACAATGTGCTCTATCATTACCCCGTCAACGGCGACCGGCTGGAGATCGGGAAATTCTGCTCCATTGCCTGCGGGGCGAAGTTCCTGTTTACCAGCGCCAATCACGCCCTGCGCTCCCTGTCCACCTATCCGTTTCCCATTTTCTTTGACGAATGGGAGCTGGACGCAAAGGACATCCGCAGCGCCTGGGACAACAAGGGGGACATCATCCTCGGCAACGACGTATGGGTGGGCTATGAGGCGGTGATCCTCTCCGGCGTGACCATCGGCGACGGCGCGATCATCGGCACCCGCGCCGTGGTGACCAAGGACGTGCCGCCCTACACCATCGTGGGCGGCGTTCCGGCCAAGCCCCTGCGCAGGCGGTTTGACGACAAGACGGTGGAGCGCCTGCTGGCGCTGCGCTGGTGGGACTGGGAGGAAGAGAAGATCAAGCGCCATATCGCCGCCATCCAGGCAGGAAATATGGAGGCGCTTTGCGCGGACGGAGAAAGGGAATGAATACGATTCACGGCGGCATCCCGGCCGCCTTGGGAGGGCTGCGATGAAGCCGGTGATTACTGACCCCGGCGCCACCGCCCGCGCCCAGGCCTACGCCCTCTGGATGGATGCGCCGAATCCCATGGTGACCTTCTTCAAAACGCTGGACGTGACGCCACTGGTGCGCCTGAGCCGCAGAAAAGGGCTGAAATTCAATATGCTGCTGTGCTGGTGCATCGGGCGGTACCGCCGCCGCTTTCTGAAAACCACCCTGACGGTTTCGTTCCAGTTCCACCACACTCAGATGGATGGTGCACATGCAGGGCGCTTCCTGGAGCTGGTGCAGCAGAGCATCCGTCAGCTTCGCGCTTCGGCGGCGCGGAATTCATTTTGAAAGGAAAAGAATCTAAGGCAACAGGCGCGCAATTGTGTCTGCGAGCCGCAGCCGTCTTTTTGCCCCATTTCTTCAGTTTGAAAAACGAGAAATACATACAGTATTCCTTCGCTTTCCAAACTTTGAATTGAGCCAAAAATCCAGGCTGGGGCTTCTTGCCAAATTGTGCGGTGTTGCCTTAATAATTTCTTTCGGTTTTTCCGGCGGCTTCCCTCTTTACCTGGGAGGAAAAGCATGGTAAAATAACATGGGTTTTGCCCATAATACCCTGGGGAGATGCCGCTCCGGCCGCTCCCGCAGAAAATCCTTCGGGAGGATCACCGAAATGAAATTAACAAGAAAACCGCGCCTTCGGGGGAACGGGTGGAATCATCTGTTTGCGTTCCTGATCCCCTGCGGCGGTATGCTGCTGCTGATGCTGATCAACGGCTATCACCCCTTCGGCACCTCGGCCATGCTGTATTCGGATAACTACCATCAGTATTATCCGTTCTTTGTGTCCTTCCGCCGGGCGCTGCTCAGCGGGGACAGCCTGCTTTACAGTTGGGATGTGGGCATGGGCGTGGACTATCTGGGCCTGATCGCCTACTATCTGGGAAGCCCTCTGAATCTGCTGAGCGTCCTGGTGCCGGAGAGCCAGGTGCTGAATTATTTCTGCCTGCTGGTGCCCATCAAGCTGGGCCTCGCCGGCCTGTTTTTCAGCATCTTCCTGCACCGGCTCTTTGACCGGGAGGATTTCTCCATTGCTCTCTTCGGCAGCTTTTATGCCCTGTGCGCCTGGGCGCTGGGGTATCAGTGGAATGTGATGTGGCTGGATACCTTTGCCCTGCTGCCCCTGGTGATGCTGGGCATGGTGCAGCTGCTGCGGGATAAGAAGTTCGTGCTGTACACCGTCAGCCTGGCGCTGTCCGTGATCTCCAATTACTATATCGGCTTCTTTGTCTGCATTTTCGTATTCCTCACCTTCTTCTCCTATGAGATCTGCTGTCCCCGGGGCTGGAAGCGGTTCTTTGAGGACCTACTGCGCATCGGCGTGTTCTCCGTGCTGGCCATCGGCATGACGGCCATGCTGTCCGTGACCTCTCTGGCGGCGCTGCAAACCACCCAGTCCAGCGTGAACAAATTCCCCACCGGCTTCCGGCTGAACATTGCCGCCACCAATGATCTGAAGGGGCTGCTCAGCGCCATGCGCCAGGTGGCGGGCAATATGGGCGGCGGCATCGAGCCCAGCTTCAAGGAGGGACTGCCCAACCTGTACTGCGGCGTGGGCAGCATCATGCTGGGGATCCTGTTCCTGCTGTCCTGGGATGTGAAGTGGCGGGAGAAGCTGTGCAGCCTGTTCCTGCTGCTGTTCTTCAATGCCAGCTTTGTGATCCGTCAGCTGGACTATATCTGGCACGGCTTCCATTTCCCCAATATGATCCCCTATCGGTTCAGCTTCCTGTACAGCTTCGTGCTGCTGGTGATGGCCTATCGGGCCTGGCTGCTGCGGCGCAGATTCGAACCGCTGCAAATCCTGGCATCGGGGCTGCTCACCGCCTCCATCCTCTGCTGCTGCCGGGACATGATGAAGACCCAGAGCCTGACGCTGTGGGGAAGCCGGGTGGACGTGCATGTATACATTATATATAACGCCGTCTTCTTCGTGCTGTATCTGACCATCCTGCTGCTGGGCAGCCGGGGGGCTAAGCCCAAGGAGGAGACGCAGGAGGAGGTGCAGCGGGTCCGCCGGGTGCTGCGCCGCCGGGGCAGGATCACCAAGCGCTGCGTCTGCGCGGTGATGGCCCTGGAGCTGGCGGCCACGCTGACGGCCTTCGGCTTCTATTTCCCCGGCACCAATGTGATCGACTATCCCAAAGGGACGGAGGCGGCCGCCTCCATGATCCGCTATATGAAGGAGCGGGAGCAGGATACCCTGTTCTACCGGGCGGAGACGACCCATTCCCAGACCCTGAACGACGGGGCGTTGAACGGCTATTCCGGCATCTCCACCTTTACCAGCTCCGCCAATGTGCACATCACGGAGTTTATGCGCGCCCTGGGCTACGGGGCAAAGAACACCTACAACCGCTATTGCTTCGAGGAGAGCTCCCCGGTATCCAACCTGTTCCTGAGCCTGAAATATATGATCGAGCGGGACGGGCGGAACCGCAGCAGCTCCTGCTTTGAGGAGGTACACCACTTCGGCAATGTGTACCTGTACCGCAACACGGCGTATCTGCCCCTGGGCTTCCTGGCGGAGTCCCAGCTGGCGCAGGTGGATTTCCTGACCAGCGACGGCTCCTTCGATTTTCAGAATGAGCTGTTCCGGGCAGCCACCGGCGTGGTGGGGGATGTGTGGCATGAGATCACCGAGGAATACTGGGATGTATTCGGCAACGGCGCGGAGGTGCTGGAGAGCAATTCCAGCGGCTATTGCCGTTACAGCGAGCCCACCTCCGGGGCAAACGTGATCTATTCCTACGTGGCCGACCGGGATGGCTTCGCCTGCGTCCAGCTGGACCTGCCGAAGCGCAATGACTTCTATATCAGTGTGAACGGCACGGAGCTGTACCGGGAGAACATCAGCCTGCCCCAGATGCTGGCCATCCAGGATGTGAAGGCGGGAGACGTGATCGACATCCGCATCCTGTGCAAGGCCGGTGAGAGCGGGACGGCCAATGTAAAGGTCGCCATCCTGGACGACGCCCTGTTCCGCCTGGGCTATGAGATACTGAACAGCACCACCATGAATCTGACCTCCTTCTCCAATACCCTGGTGGAGGGGACCATCAACTGCCCCCGGGACGGCCTGCTGTATACCTCCATCCCTCAGAACGGCAACTGGTACGCCGAGGTGGACGGGGAGCCCCAGGAGACGGTGCTCGTCGGCGACTGCATGATCGGCCTGAACCTGAGCCAGGGGGCGCATACCCTGCGCTTCGTCTACCGCAACAATGCCTTCCGCCTGGGCGCAATCATCACGGCGGCCAGCGCCGGAATCTTCCTGCTGCTGATCGCGGCGTTCTGCCGCCCGCAAAAGCGCCAGGAGGAGCAGCAGGAGGAACAGGCCCAGGAAGAGCGGGAGGAGCGCATCCATCTGGAAAATGAGATGCCCCCGCTGAACCCGGCGGAAGCGGAGCTGATCCAGGCAGACGAGCCCTTCGTCCTGGAGAACCTCACGCTCCCGCAGAACCCGCCGGAGCCGGAAAAATCCGATGAAGAAGCAGCGCCCCAGGAGGACCGGACGCCCCCGGAAGAAGAGCCTCCGCAGGAGGAGCAAACACCCCCGGAGAAAGAAACACCCCCGGAAGAAGCGGAGCCTTAACCTGATCTCCCTCGCTGCCCCCCTTGGGGGTGGTGCTCCGCGCAGCGAATCAAGATAGTAATGAATGCCGGTGGCAATCATACCTCTGTTTCGTGCCGCGAAGCGGCAAAGGGGGTGCTGTTGGCAGCTTTGAGCTGCTACCGTTCACTGAACGACACCGCCTCAGTCTCGCTGTGCTCGACAGCTCCCCCATCGGGGAGCCGAGAGAGGCCAAAATGAAAAGCCCGGATGGACTTGCGGGAAGTCCATCCGGGTAAATTTATCCGGGAACGAAATGTGGACGCGGGGAATACATTATATTGTGGGTGATTCCGCTCCGGCGCGGATGATGGTCCCGCCGCCAACGACGGTGTCGCCGCTGTAAAGCACCACGGCCTGGCCGGGGGAAATGGCGCGCTGCGGCTCGTCAAAGACCACCCGGGCGCGGCCGTCCGCTTCCGGGAAGACCGTGGCGGGGCGGTCATACTGGCTGTGGCGGATCTTGGCGGTGACCCGCATGGGCTCCGTCAGCGCCTCGAAGGGGTACCATACCCAGCCGTCCGCCAGCAGGGAAGAGGAGAACAGTGCCTCGTTGGGGCCGACGGTGACGGTGTTGGCGGCCATGTCCTTGCCGCAGACATATACCGGCGCGCCCAGGGCCAGCCTCAGGCCCTTGCGCTGGCCGATGGTGTAGCATATCGCCCCCCGGTGCCGCCCCACCGGGCAGCCGTTCTGGTCCAGATAGTCGCCGGGGGTCAGCTTTTTGCCGGTGTATTCCTCCAGAAAGGCGGTGTAATCCCCGCCGGGGACAAAGCAGATGTCCTGACTGTCATGCTTCCGGGCGGTGACGAAGCCGTGTTCCTCGGCGATCCGGCGCACCTGTTCCTTGGTCAGCTCCCCCAGGGGAAAGCGCACCATGGAAAGCTGCTCCTGGGTCAGGCAGGCCAGGAAATACGTCTGGTCCTTGGCCCGGTCCGCCGCCCGCTTCAGCAGGAACCGGCCAGTCTTGCCGTCCCGCTCCACCTTGGCATAGTGGCCGGATACCACGCAGCCGCAGCCCAGCTCCCGCGCCCGCTGGAGCAGCTTGCCGAATTTCAGATAGCGGTTGCAGTCGATGCAGGGGTTGGGGGTGCCGCCGGAATAATAGGTGTCCACAAATTTATCGATGACGTCGGCGTAGAATTCCTCGGTGAAATTGAATACATAGTGGGGAATGCCCATCCGCCGGGCCACGCTGCGGGCGTCCTCCACATCGTCCAGCGAGCAGCAGGTCTTGGCCCCGTTGGGGGACTCCACCTGCCCGGCGTACAGCCGCATGGTGGCGCCGATGCACTCGAAGCCCGCCTGCTGCATCAGCAGCGCGGCCACCGAGCTGTCCACGCCGCCGCTCATTCCGATCAAAGCCTTCATATTCCGGCCTCCTTTTGCCTCCGAGTATACCAAGGCCCCGGAGGAATGTCAACGGTAAAGGCACCACCGCACAATTGTGTCTGCGGGCCTCAGCCGTTCTTTTGCCCCACTTCCGCAGTTTCAAAAATGGGAAATACATACAGTATTCCCGCATTTTTGAAACTTTGAATTGAGGCAAAATTCCTGGCTGAGGCTCCTTGCCAAATTGTGCGGTGGTGCCTAAGAAAATATTAAGAAATAAATAGTAACAAATTGTAATTTACCTGTTGCATTTTGTCACAGACCCTGCTATAATGATTCCATCAAAACTGATAAAGGAGCAAGTAGTTTATGAAAAGAAGAATCGCTTGCATGATCATGGCCATGATGCTCGTCATCAGCCTGCTCCCCCTGGGAGTTATTCCCGCCCAGGCCGCCTCCAACCTCAATTACAGTGAGAGTCTGGTCAGTCTGGTCAAGCAGTTCGAGGGTTTCAGCGCCACTGCCTACTGGGACGTGAGCCAGTGGACCATCGGCTATGGCACCACCGGCAGCGCCGGTCAGACCATGACCGAGGCACAGGCGGATCTGGCCCTGCGCGACCGCCTGAACACCATCAACTCCAAGATCAACGAGTTCACCGCCCGCAATAACCTGTATCTGAACCAGTATCAGCACGATGCGCTGGTCTGCTTCAGCTTCAACTGCGGCACCGATTGGACCACCCAAGGTGGCCGCTTCTTTGAGGCCGTGACCCGCAACTCCGATGTGAACACCTTCCTGTTTGCCATCTCCCTGTGGGCCAACATGGGTTCCACCCCGGATAAGAACCTGCTGAACCGCCGCCTGGCAGAGGCCAACCTGTACCTGAACGGCGTTTACAGCACCTACGCCCCCAGCAGCTATACATACGTCATTCTGGATCCCAACGGCGGCGTGGCCGGTGAGAACGGCGAGGATAAGATGCAGGCCTACCTGTCCGGCTCCAATGTGAGCATCCTGGCCGCCAATCCCACCAAGTCCGGGGCCAGCTTCGGCGGCTGGTTCACCTCCCCCACCGGCGGCTCCAGCGTGAAGTACCTGAGTTCCTCCACCGCCGGCAACACCCTGTACGCCCAGTACGGCGTGCCCGTTTCCATCACCAGTACCTATTCCTATCTGCGCAACGGCGCGGGCAGCAACTACACCCAGATCGGCACCGTTAACGTCGGCACCCAGCTGGTGATCGTGGAGACTGCCCAGGTGAACAATGTGCTGTGGGGCCGCTGCGCCGATGGCTGGCTGGAGCTCTCCAACACCAACTATACCGGCACCGGCATCAGCTCCGGCAGCACCTCCACTTCCGCCTCCACCGCCGTTACCGCCACTGGCACTGTGGTGTGCAACACCGGCGTGAACGTCCGCAGCGGCGCGGGCACCGGCTATCCCATTGTTGGATCCGCCTACAATGGCCAGCGCCTGTCCATCTATGAGACGGTGAGCGTGAACGGCAGCTTCTGGGGCCGCATCGGCAACAACCGCTGGATCAGTCTGAACTATGTCAAGCTGGATTCCAACAGCGGCAACACCGGCAATACCGGCACCACCGGCGGCGTGACCTGGGAAGGCACCGGCAGCAATAACAATAATAACAACAATACCAATACCACCTATCAGCCGGGCACCGTCACCGCCACCGGCCTGAATGTCCGCAGCGGCGCGGGTGTGGGCTACTCCATCGTCGGCGCTTACCGCAAGGGCGACCAGGTGAAGATCTATGCCCAGAGCACGGCCAACGGCATGACCTGGGGCCAGACCGATAAGGGCTGGGTCAGCATGAATTACATCCAGCTGGTCAACAACAATAATAACAATAACTCCAACAACGGCACCGTCCTTGCCACCGGCACCGTCAGAGCCAACACCAACCTGAACGTCCGCAACGGCGCAGGCGTGGGCTACACCCGGGTGGGCAACCTGACCGGCGGCACCGCCGTGAACATCTACGAGAGAGTCACCGTCAACGGCGCGGAGTGGGGCCGCATCGGCACCAATCAGTGGGTCTGCATGGCCTACATCGTGCTGAACAACAGCAATAACAACAATAATAATACCACTACCACCGGCACCGGCACGGTCATCAGCTCCACCGGCCTGAACATCCGGGTGGGCGCTGGCGCCACCTACAACCGGGTCGGCACCCTGACTCCCGGCAGCCAGGTCACCATTTACGAGGTCGTGACCAACGGCAACCAGCAGTGGGGCCGCATCGGCACCAACCAGTGGGTGTGCATGACCTACGTGCGCATGAACTCCGGCAATAACAACGGCAACATCACCATTCCCTCCACCGGCTATCAGGGCCGGGTGACCACCAACATGAACGTCCGCGCGGGCGCGGGCACCAAGAACGCCATCGTCGGCCGCCTGACGGCCGGCTCCACGGTGACCATCTATGAGCTGACCACCGTGAACGGCGTCTACTGGGGCCGCATCGCCAGCGGCTGGGTTTGCATGAGCTACATCCAGATGACCACCAACAGCGGTACCGTGACCTGGCAGTAAGGCGTAAATTGAATGATTCTGGTTTAGCAGCGGAACGTTGCAATTCCTGAGTCGGAAAACGACGAAGCTCCTCATTTGATAACAAGAATGTGGAGCTTTCGTCATAAAGAAACAAAAATTACAAATTGTAAATAAATTCCATCTTAGGGGTTGCAATTTGTAACCAATGCTGTTATAATACCAGTAACTTACAATTCAGTAAAGGAGTAGGTTTCTATGAAAAAGAGATTTGCTTGCCTGATGCTTACCCTCGTGCTGCTGATCGGTCTGATTCCCACAGCAGCGATCCCCGCCGCGGCCACCACGCCCAGCAGCGGGATCAGTGAGGCCGGCATTCGGGTGATCAAGGAGTCTGTGGGCTTCCATAAGGATGCCTATGACGCGGGCTCCGGCGTATATAAGATCGGTTACGGCACCCCCAGCACCAAGGGGCAGACCATTACCGAGGCCAACGCCGATATCCTCCTGCGCAAGGAGCTGACGGGACTGGCGACGACTGTTGAAGCGGCCATGGCGACTCCCGGCCTGACCCAGAAGCGTCTGGACGCTCTGGTGTGGCTGGCCTATACCGAGGGCGGCAACACCAGCTGGGCGGTGAACATAAAGAATCTGCTGGCGAGCAACGCCTCTGCCTCTCAGTTTGCCAGTGCCATCTGCACCTATAACGGGAGCGCTTATGTGGACAATAACTCCTACCGCAGCGTTCTTGCCCGCCGGATGGCCATTGCCAACCTGTTCATTGCGGGCACTTACAGCGCCTCCAACACCGGCAGCGTGGGCTATACCCTGTTCTATGCCGGCGACGGCATGGCCTTTGACGCCTCCGGCACGAAGTATAAGATCCAGGTCTTCTACGGCGGCAGCAACCAGAAGATCGAGGTGGCCGCTCCCTCCGTGTCCGGCTACTCCTTCCTGGGCTGGTACGATGGCAATGCGCTGGTGAGCGGCGTCGGCTCCGCCACCTCCGGCAAGACCCTCACCGCCCGCTGGCAGAAGACCGGCGGCGAGGATGTGAAGGCCAGCTATACCCTGGCGGCCTATGTCATTTACAAAGCCCGTGGGCTGAGCGACAGCGAGGTGCTGGAAGTGCTCAACAGCCCCAATGGCACGAAGATCGACGAGATCAAGCGGGACGCCACGGTCACCGTGGTGGCAGAGAGAATGGTCGGCAGCGCCAAGTGGCTCAATCTGTCCACCGGCGGCTGGGTCAAGCTGTATGATAACGCGACGAGCATGCCCGAGGTCACGTCTACCTTTACTGTTACCGTTACCGACGACTATGTCAATATCCGCGCCACCGCCAGCGCCAACGCTGACAAGCTGGGTGTCTTGAAGCGCGGCGAGGAAGTCGCCATCTTTATGAAGGATGCGACTGGCAGCTGGGGCTACTGCTCCAAGGGCTGGATCTTCCTGGCCTACACCAGCTATCAGAAGAATTCCACCGTTGCTGATCCCACCCTGACCGGCGGCACCCCCGGCGTGGTCACCGGCGCTGCCAAGGTCAACGTCCGTACCGCTGCCGGTGTGACCAACCCCCTCGCTACCCAGCTGAACGAGGGCACCAAGGTCACCGTGTATGAGCAGACCACCGTGAACAATGCGGCCTGGGGCCACATCGACCAGGGCTGGATCTCCATGGGCTATGTGAAGCTCGAGCAGAACACCCAGCCCGGCGGCAATATCTCCACCGGCAGCTCCGCCGTGGTCAGCAGCTCCGTCAGCCTGAACGTCCGTTCCGGGCCCGGCGCGGGCTATACCAAGGTCGCCACTCTGGCGCCCGGCACCTCCGTGGTCATCCTGCGCAAGGAAGTTGTGAACGGCGTGGCCTGGGGTCTGATCGACCAGGGCTGGATCAACCTGAACTATGTTACCGTTACCGCCTCCTCCAACGGCAATGGCTCCGTCGGCTACGGCGTGGGCGGCACCGTTGTGAACTGCTCCACCGGCGTGAACATCCGCAGCGCTGCCGGTACCGCCAATGCCCTGATCGGCGTCGCGCCTCTGGGCAGCCGGGTCGCCGTCACTGAGCGGGTCACGGTCAACGGCTTCTACTGGGGCCACATCGACCGCGGCTGGGTCTGCATGGATTACATCCAGCTGGATTCCGAGTTTGTGGAGCCCGGCGCGGACGGCAAGGACGACAACACCGAGCTGGACAACGTGGTCACTACCTTCCAGGGCTATCCCGCTGTGATCAAGGGCACCACCGCCTTTGAGAGCGGCACCACCGGCACCAAGCTGTATGCCAGCGCATCCTATCATTCCGATTCCCTGATGACCCTGAGTAAGGATACAGTGGTGAATATCCTGGCGTTCAGCGCCGTGGATGGCGGCCACGTGTTCGGCAAGGTCACCGTGGGCGACAAGACCGGCTGGGTCAACATGGCCGATGTGACGATGAAGGCATTCAACGCCAAGGTCACCGCCGCCAAGGCCGACGTCTATCAGGACCACAGCGTGCGCAGCGGCCTGTACACCTCCCTGGTCAAGGGCACCTACGTTACTATCGGCAAGGCCGATTCTAATAATAACTTCAGTGACTACTGGGCGCTGTCCGAGGGCGTGCTGTGGGGCAAGATCGGCGAGAATGCCTGGATCAATATGTCCAACGTGACCATGTTCAAGGAGAACACCCGGCCCGAGGGCATCACCACCATGAGCGGCGTTGGCTATATGACCGGCACCCTGAATGCGGAAGCAATCGTCTATCTGGACAACAACGGAAACGTTGCCTGGGAGATGGATAGCGGCAAGCCTGTAATGAAGACGAGCGCCTATACTCTGCCTAAGGGCAGCACCGTAAATGTCCAGGCACGTGTTTACGGCAGCAAGTCGGACTCCACAAAGACCTACGCAAAGGTCGCCGTTGGCTCCGTGGTGGGCTGGATCGAGTGGGATAAGATCAACCTGACCCCCATCACCATGAAGGCCAGCACCGCAACCCTGTATTACAGCGCCGCAAGCGTGAGCGGAGGCTCCAACCTGGCCGCCGGCAGCCTGGTGACCATTATGGAGCGTAAGCTGGTTCCCTACGGCAACGAGATCAACCACGGCGTGATCGATATGGGCCGCGGCTACATCGGCGACGACCGCGTACACGACAGCTACTGGTTCGTCCTGGACGACGGCAAGCTGGCGCCCACCACCAGAGCCACCACGGATGATCCCGGCAGCCCCGCCATTGCCGCCACCGTCGTGGTGTCCGGCACCACAAGCGGTACTGTAACGGTCTACGAGGAGGCCATGGATACCAGCAACGCACTTCTGACTATCAGCAGCGGCAATCTGATCACCGTCCTGAACTGGAGAAATGTGGGCGGCGTGACCTGGGGCAAGGTCCAGATCAATAAGATCGTCGGCTGGGTCAAGATCGAAAACATCAACTTTGGCGATCTGAAGGGCATCGCTCAGGTGGAGCAGCTCCAGGTCTACAACATGAAGGATAAGACCAGCGCCGTTCAGGTCCTGCGGGTCAACAACCAGGCGATTACGATCAAGAGCATCACCTTCGACGGTACCACCCTGTGGGGCGAGATCGAAGTCAACGGGACGGCCTACAAGGGTTACGTGGATCTGGCAAACCTGAAGCTGAATACCCCCAAGGAGACCCCGATGATGGCAGTCATCGCCAAGGGCAAGGTCAGCAGTGTGAGTGCCACGGTTTCCGCCGGAACCGCGACCGGTGAGTCGGGCGGTGTGGTCACCTTGGCCAAGGGCACCGAGGTCGAGCTGGATAGCGTGAAGATCGATGGCGGAAAGGCAAAGTGGCGCGTCAAGCTGGGCGACAAGCTGGAGACCGGCAACATCGACGGCGCGCAGTACTACGGCTGGCTGGACATGGATCAGCTGAAGCTGTACAGCACCATCGCCACCATTACATCCACCAGCGCTTCTGTTTACAATGACCTGACGCTGAATGCGGATGACATCATGTACACCCTGTACAGGGGCGAGAAGGTCACGGTCATTGGATACATGGTGAACACGTATACGACGGATACTGAAAAGAAGTACGCGCTCTTCGGCGAGGTCGTCTACGGCAACACCACCGGCTGGATTCAGCTGACCGATAAGACCGGCAAGCTGGTTGTGAGCCTGGTTCCCGGCTCCACCGGCACCACCATTGGCGGCGATACCAATCCTACCAACCCGACCACTCCCACCACCCCCGCCGAGAAGGGCACCGCAGGCTACATCGTTTGCAGCACCACGGTGAACGTCCGCAGCGGCGCGGGTGTGGACAAGACTCTGGTCACCACCCTGCCCAACGCCACCGCCGTAAAGATCTATGAGAAGACCGTGGTCCTGGGCAAGGAATGGGCGCGCATCGATCAGGGCTGGGTCTGCATGGACTATGTGCGTGAGGGCACCCTGGCGACCAACGTTCCCGGCGCGGGCAACAACGGCAACTCCGGCAGCGTGTCCATCATTACCACCGTTCCCGCGGGCGCCATCGCCGTTGGCTTTGCCAACCAGGATATCAACGTCCGCAGCGGCTCCGGCCTGGGCTACCCCGAGACCGGCACCGTAAAGAAGAACAACAGTGTGGTCATCTACGAGATCAAGCTGGATGGCGGCATGAGCTGGGGCCGTACCGATAATGGCTGGGTGTGCGTCAGCTACCTGACCATCACCGGCATCGGCGCGGCGGGCTCCGGCAGCACCGGCACCATCGCCACCGGCGGCTTCACCGCCAACGTCCGCGGCACCTCCAATTCCAACGGCGCTTTGATGGCGAAGGTCATGGTCTCCTCCAAGGTCGTGGTCCGCGAGACCGCGGTCGTGGGCGCTGAGACCTGGGTGCGCACCGATCTGGGCTGGATCAACGGCCAGTACGTGGTCCTGGATTCCTCCACCACCACGCCCACCAATCCGACCACACCCACCAATCCCACCATCCCCAGCGGCAGTGGTTCCACCACCGTCACCGAGCCCTCCACCGCAGGCGGAGACGAGTTCGTTGGCTGATATCCCCTAAAGCAAAGCTGCTGCAAGGCCCCTGCCTTGCAGCAGCTTTTTCCCGCGATTTGGCGGAAGGAGAATGGATATGATAGTGAGCCTGCTCCACTCCTTCTATTGCTGGCGTCGCTGGGCGGAAGCCCGGCCCTGGGGCTGCTGGGCTGTGTGCTGCGCGGCTTCTCCGTGGGAATCATGTGGCCGGGCACCATCAGCATTACCTCCGGCACGATCCCCATGGGCGGCACCGCCATGTTTGCCCTGCTGGCCATGGCCGGTGACCTGGGTGGCTCCATCGGTCCCTATGTGGTGGGCCTGGTCACCCAGAGCGCCGGGGACAATCTGAAATCCGGCATGCTGGCCGGCGCAGGAAGATCAGCCGCTCCTCCTGCTTCAGCCCCCTTAAAAACTGCTCCGGGGCATCCTCCCGGCTGTTCAAAATTCGCCGGGAGAGGGTCAGGAGCCTGCCGCCATACGCCGCCTCCGTCTCCCGGATCGCCCGGTCATCCCGGGAAAAGTACAGCGCAATGATTTGTTCGTCCTCCATGGAACATCCTCCTTTCTCTTTCCTATTCCCTATGTAAGAATTTTACAATGGGTGGTTACAAAAGAAAAGAAAATTTTCCTTGGCTCCCCAGTGGGGGAGCTGGCAGTCCGTAAGGGCTGACTTGTGCGCCCGCAGGCGCCATGCAAGCGAGCAACCGCCGTC